>Ga0247783_1000020_pt1 | contig 51743 bp, 45 predicted proteins | sample UWRJL064202C5_FD_179911 | JGI IMG/M metagenome (GOLD analysis project Ga0247783, IMG submission 179911) | Plant litter microbial communities from Arlington Agricultural Research Station in Wisconsin, United States - UWRJ-L064-202C-5 | ecosystem: Environmental > Terrestrial > Plant litter >...
CGCAGGTCACGATCGGGCCGGTCATCGAAAACGGCTTCTACTACGACTTCTCGTACAAGCGACCCTTCACGCCGGAGGACCTCGCCGCGATCGAGAAGCGCATGGCCGAGATCGTGAAGCGGGACCTGCCGGTCAAGCGCGAGGAATGGAAGCGCGACGACGCGGTCGCGTTCTTCGACTCGATCGGCGAGAAATACAAGGCCGAGATCATCGGTGCGATCCCGGCGGACCAGACGATCTCGCTGTACCGGCAGGGCGACTTCATCGACCTGTGTCGCGGGCCGCACGTCCCGTCGACCGGCAAGCTCAAGGTCTTCAAGCTGATGAAGGTCGCGGGCGCGTACTGGCGCGGCGACTCGAACAACGAGATGCTCCAGCGCATCTACGGCACCGCGTGGGCGACGAAGGAGGAGCAGGACCAGTACCTCCACCTGCTCGAGGAGGCCGAGAAGCGCGACCACCGCAAGCTCGGCCGGCAGCTCGACCTCTTCCATCAACAGGAGGAGGCGCCGGGTCTCGTCTTCTGGCATCCGAAGGGTTGGGCGCTGTGGCAGCAGGTCGAGAGCTACATGCGCAGCGTGTATCGCGACAACGGCTATCAGGAAGTGAAGGGTCCTCAGATCCTCGACGTCGGTCTCTGGAAGAAGACCGGCCACTGGGACAACTACAAGGACAACATGTTCTTCACGGAGTCGGAGAATCGCGCGTACGCGGTCAAGCCGATGAACTGTCCGGGCCATGTCCAGATCTTCAACATGGGCTTGCGCAGTTACCGCGACCTGCCGCTGCGCTATGGCGAGTTCGGCCAGTGCCATCGCAACGAGCCGTCGGGCTCGCTGCACGGGATCATGCGCGTGCGCGGCTTCACGCAGGACGACGGCCACATCTTCTGCACCGAGGACCAGATCCTCGAGGAGTGCGTCGGCTACACCGCGCTGCTCAAGAAGGTCTACGCCGACTTCGGTTTCACCGACATCATCTACAAGGTCGCGCTGCGTCCCGAGAAGCGGATCGGTTCGGACGAGGTCTGGGACAAGGCCGAGTTCGCGCTGATGGAATCGCTGCGCATGTCCGGTTGCGAGTTCACGCTCGCCCCGGGCGACGGCGCGTTCTACGGCCCGAAGATCGAATACACGCTCAAGGACTCGCTCGGCCGCCAGTGGCAGTGCGGGACGATGCAGGTCGACTTCTCGATGCCGGGTCGCCTCGGCGCCGAGTACGTGGCCGAGGACAACTCCCGTCGCGTACCCGTGATGTTGCATCGGGCAATCGTCGGCTCGATGGAGCGGTTCATCGGCATGCTGATCGAACACTTCGGCGGCGCGCTGCCCGCGTGGCTCGCGCCGGTGCAGGTGGTCCTCTGCAATATCTCGGACGCGCAGGCGGCGTACGTGAGTAGCGTTGCCTTAACGTTGCAAAAACAAGGCTTTAGAGTTCACGCGGATTTGCGTAACGAGAAGATCACCTATAAAATCCGCGAGCACAGCGTGCAGAAGCTTCCGTACATCCTCGTGATCGGGGACAAGGAGATGCAGGCTGGCACGGTGGCCGTGCGTGCCCGCGGTGGCGTTGACATGGGGGTGATGCCCCATGCCGACTTCGGTAAGCGACTTCAAGAAGAGGTCGCCACGAAGACCAACAGCCCAACCGCGTGAGACGCACGGCTTTCTATTTGATTTTCGGAGACCAACAATCGCTACAGACAAATCGCAGCACCGCTTGAACGGCGAAATCAATGCATTGGAAGTGCGCCTCGTCGGCGTGAACAACGAACCGCTCGGCATCGTGAAGACGGCCGATGCGATGCGGATGGCTGAAGAGCAGGAGATCGATCTCGTGGAGATCGCCCCGCAAGCCGACCCGCCGGTGTGCCGTCTGATGGATTACGGCAAGTTCAAGTACCAGGAACAGAAGAAGGCGCACGAGGCGCGCCTCAAGCAGAAGATCATCCAGGTCAAGGAAGTGAAGTTCCGGCCAGGTACCGACGATGGCGACTACGCCATCAAGGTGCGCAACCTGACGCGCTTTCTCGAGGAAGGCGACAAGACCAAGGTGACGCTGCGGTTCCGCGGCCGCGAAATGGCGCACCAGGACATCGGCATGCGCCTGCTGGAGCGAGTGAAGGCGGATCTCGAGCCCGTCGGGATCGTCGAGCAGTTTCCGAAGATGGAAGGCCGTCAGATGATCATGGTCATCGGGCCGAAGAAGAAAAAATGAGATGAAGCGGTACACCGCTTCATCTCAATGTCATCCCGGCGAGGGCCGGGACCTAATTTAGTTGCGTAATCAACTGAATTGAAATTGGGCCCTGGCCTTCGCCGGGGTGACCGTGGTCGAGCGGTGAGAACCGCTCATAACAAGTGCTGTCCGGTCCCAAGCGTCGCAGGGTGCGACCACCGTCCGGCATCGAAGAGAGCAGGAGTTGTCATGCCCAAGATGAAAACGAAGAAGAGCGCTGCGAAGCGCTTCGTGGTGCGGGCGGGTGGAACCGTGAAACGCGGCCAAGCCTTCAAGCGCCACATCCTCACCAAGAAGACCACCAAGAACAAGCGTCATCTTCGTGGCAGCGCCGCCGTTCATGAGACGAACATGAACAGTGTCCGCGCCATGATGCCGTACGCCTGATCACCCACTGACCCAAGGAGAAAACACATGCCTCGCGTCAAACGTGGAGTCACGGCGCACGCGCGCCACAAGAAGGTTCTCGACGCTGCCAAGGGATTTCGCGGCCGTCGCAGTACCGTATTTCGCATCGCCAAGGAAGCGGTCATGCGCGCCGGGCAGTACGCCTATCGCGATCGCCGCAACAAGAAGCGCGTCTTCCGCGCGCTCTGGATCACGCGCATCAACGCCGCGTGCCGTGAGCACGACATGACGTACAGCGTGTTCATCAACGGCCTGAAGAAGGCGTCGATCGAGCTCGACCGCAAGGTGCTCGCCGACATGGCCGTGATGGACAAGCCGGCGTTCGCGGCGATCGTCGGTCAGGTCAAGGCCGTCGTCGGCGAGACGCCTGCCGCAGGCTGACGAAGCACCGTCGCCGCGCGTGCGGCGACCAGCAGGATGACGGGGCCGGCAGTCGTGGCCCCGTTGTTCATTGAGCGTCCCAACCTTTGCATGCTGTGCCGCGCATGAGTGCAACGATGAATCCTTCCGGCGTCGATGATCTCGACGCGCTCGTCGAAGACGCGCGCCGGCGCTTCGCCGCGGCCGGCGACGGCGCGACGCTCGAGAACGAGAAGGCGCGTTTCGTCGGGAAGGCCGGCGCCATCACCGAACTCCTGAAGGGTCTCGGCAAGCTCGACCCGGCGATCAAGAAGTCGGAAGGCGCGCGCATCAACGTCGCGAAGACGGCGATCGAGCAACTGCTGGCCGCGCGTCGCGAGGCGCTCGCCGCCGAGCAGCTCGAGGCGAAGCTGTCGGCCGAAGCGATCGACGTCACGTTGCCGGGCCGCGGCGCTTCCGTCGGCGGCATCCATCCGGTGATGAAGACCTGGCGCCGCATCGAGGAGATCTTTCATTCGATCGGCTTCGATGTCGCCGACGGTCCCGAGATCGAGACCGATTGGATGAGCTTCACCGCGCTCAACAATCCCGAGAATCATCCGGCGCGCTCGATGCAGGACACGTTCTACGTCGACGTCGACGACGCGGAGGGTCGTCCGCTGAACCTGCGTCCGCACACGAGTCCGATGCAGGTCCGCTATGCGCGCATGCATGCGGAACGCATGCGCGGTGCGGCGACCGGCGCTCCGATCGACGCGATCAAGGTCATCGCCCCGGGCCGCACCTATCGCATCGACAGCGACGCGACGCATTCGCCGATGTTCCATCAGGTCGAAGGCTTGTGGCTCGACGAGAACATCTCCTTCGCCGACCTGAAGGGCGTCTACACCGCGTTCCTGAACGCGTTCTTTGAGACCGACGCGCTGTCGGTCCGCTTCCGGCCGTCGTACTTCCCGTTCACCGAACCGTCGGCCGAGATCGACATGCGCTTCGACACCGGCCCGCTCGCGGGACGTTGGCTCGAGATCTCCGGGTCGGGCCAGGTCCATCCGAGCGTCGTGCGCAACTTCGGCCTCGATCCCGAGCGCTACATCGGCTTCGCGTTCGGCAGCGGCATCGAACGGCTCGCGATGCTGCGCTATGGCATCGACGATCTGCGCCTGTTCTACGAAGGCGACCTGCGCTTCCTCGAACAATTCCAATGAACGCGGCGCGCCTGCGCGCGCCCGCGTCGCCTCCCGATGCAACTGTCCGAATCCTGGCTCCGTGACTTCGTCGACTCCGGTCTCTCGACCGAAGCGCTCGCGCATGCGCTCACGATGCGCGGACTCGAGGTCGAGGACGTCCGCACCGTCGCGCCCGCGTTCACGAACGTCGTCGTCGGGGAGGTCGTCGAGGTCGCGAAGCACCCGAACGCGGATCGCCTGTCGGTGTGCAAGGTGCGCGCATCGAACGATGGACCGCTGCTGAACATCGTGTGCGGCGCGCCGAACGTCGCCGTCGGCATCAAGGTCCCGACCGCGCTGATCGGCGCCGTGCTGCCGCCGGCGAAGGACGGCGACGGTCCGTTCGAGATCAAGGCCGCGACGATGCGCGGCGTGGCGAGCGAAGGGATGTTGTGTTCCGCGCGCGAGCTCAAGTTGTCGGACGATCACGGCGGCCTGCTCGTGCTCGATGCCGATGCGCGCGTCGGAGCGGCGGTCCGCGACGTGCTCGACCTCGACGATCACGTCCTCACGCTCAAGCTCACGCCGAACAAGGGCGATTGCCTGTCGGTGCTCGGCGTCGCACGCGAGGTGGCGGCACTGAAGGGGCAGGCCGTCCGCATGCCCGACACCTCGCCGGTGGCGGTCACGAGCGACGAAGTGCTCCCGGTCTCGATCGAGGCCACGGATCTGTGCGGACGCTTCTCCGGTCGCGTCATTCGCGGTCTCGACGCGCGCGCGCGCGCGCCGGCCTGGATGCGAGCGCGCATCGAGCGCGGCGGCATGCGCAGCGTGTCGGCGCTCGTCGACATCTCGAACTACGTGATGCTCGAACTCGGCCGGCCGACGCACGTGTTCGACCTCGCGAAGATTCACGGCGGACTCACCGTGCGCTGGGCGAAGGCGGGCGAGTCCCTGAAGCTGCTCAACGGCGAGACGGTCGCGCTGACCGGCGACCTCGGCGTCATCGTCGACGAGCGGGAAGTCGAGAGCCTCGCCGGCGTGATGGGCGGCGATTCGACCGCCGTGTCGCTCGACACGACCGACATCTATCTCGAGGCCGCGTTCTGGTGGCCGGAGGCGATCCAGGGCCGCGCCCGTCGTCTCGGGATCTCGAGCGATGCGGCCTATCGCTTCGAGCGCGGCGTCGACTACGCGACGACGGTCGAACACATCGAGCGCATCACGCGACTCATCGTCGACATCTGCGGCACGCCCGCGACACGCGTGGGGCCGGTCGACGATCGGATCGTCAACGTGCCGAATCGCCGGCCGGTCGCGATGCGCGTCGCTCGCGCGAACAAGGTGATGGGGCTGTCCGTGTCCCCCGCCGAGATGGCCGACATCTTCGGCCGCTTCGGATTCGAGTTCACCCGCGCCGGCTCCGGTGCGGACGAGGTCTTCCACGTCACGCCGCCGTCGCATCGCTTCGACCTCGAGCTCGAGGAAGACTTCATCGAGGAAGTCGCGCGCGGTCATGGCTTCGAGAACATCCCGGCCCATCTGCCCGTCGCGCGTCATGCGATGCGAGCCTTGCCCGAGGAGCGGCGCAGCGTCCACGCACTCGCCGACGCGGTCGCGGCGCGCGACTACCGCGAGGCCGTGAACTTCAGCTTCGTCGAGGAAGCGTGGGAGCGCGACTTCGCCGGCAACGCGAATCCGATCCGGCTGCTCAATCCGATCGCCGCGCCGCTCGCGGTCATGCGCTCGTCGCTGCTCGGCAGCCTCGTCGCGAACGTGCGCTTCAACGCGAACCACAAGGCGACCCGCGTTCGCATGTTCGAGATCGCGAAAGCCTACGAGCGGGACCCGTCGGTCGTCGACGGGCCGCTGACCGTCGCGGGAATCTCGCAGCGCCTGATGGTCGCGGCGATCGCGTGGGGACCCGCGTTCCACGAGCAATGGGGCGTCCCGTCGCGCCCGGTCGACTTTCACGATGTGAAGGCCGACGTCGAGGCGTTGTTCGCGTCGCTCGGCCCGGACGCGACGCCGAGCTTCGTCGCGGCCCCGCATCCGGCCTTCCACCCCGGTCGTTCGGCGCGGGTCGAGTCCCGCGGCCGGGCCGTCGGCTTCATCGGCGAACTGCATCCGCGCTGGGTCCAGCAGGCCGAACTCCAGGGTGCGCCGATCGCGTTCGAGATCGAGGGCGACGCGTTGTCGCAGGTCTCGCTGCCGCGCGTCGAGCCCATCTCGCGTTTCCCCACCGTCATTCGCGACTGCGCCTACATCGTCGATTCGAGCACGCCGGTCGCTTCGGTGTTGCAGGCGCTCGAGCCGATTCGAGCGGAGAGCGACAGTGTGTTGCGCGACGTGCAACTATTCGATGAATATCGCGGCAAGGGCTTGAATGAAAAAGAAAAGAGTCTTGCCTTCCGATTCTGGTTGCAAGATACTCGACGCACGCTCGACGACGCCACGATCCAGTCCTTGATGGATCGAATCGCCGCCGAACTCCACGCGCGTGTGGGCGCGCGAGTCCGTCAATAAAGCAGGCCTTTCAAATAAAACAGCGGGCACGACCCGCGCGCGTCGATCGGGTCGACGTGACCATCGACATCGCAGGACGAGGATCGGGACACATGCAATCGACGTCACTTTCAGCCGCCAAGACGCGGCGCGCGTCGGGGACGGCCGGCACGCTGACGAAAGCAGAGCTGGCGGAACTGCTGTTCGAAAAGGTCGGGCTGAACAAGCGCGAAGCGAAGGACATGGTCGACACGTTCTTCGAAGAGATCCGGCATGCGCTTCAGGAGGGCGACAGCGTCAAGCTGTCGGGCTTCGGCAACTTCCAGTTGCGCGACAAGCCGCAGCGCCCCGGTCGCAATCCGAAGACCGGCGAGGCGATCCCGATCACCGCACGCCGCGTGGTCACCTTTCATGCGAGCCAGAAGCTGAAGGCCGTCGTCGAAGGCGACGCGTCTTCATCCGAGCAACGCGAAGCTGCCTGACCGTCGCCCGCGACGGATAGCGACGATCGAGGCATCGCGTGCTCAAAGCCGACCTCCAGAGCCTGCCCCTGCCGCCGATCCCGGCGAAGCGCTACTTCACGATCGGCGAAGTCAGCGAATTGTGCGGCGTGAAGCCGCACGTGCTGCGCTACTGGGAGCAGGAGTTCACGCAACTCAAGCCCGTCAAGCGTCGCGGCAATCGTCGCTACTACCAGCATCACGAAGTCCTGTTGATCCGGCGCATCCGCGAACTGCTCTACGAGCAAGGCTTCACGATCAGCGGCGCACGCAACCGCCTCGACATGCGCGGCGATGCGAAGGTCGACGGCAAGGCCTCGCTCGATGGTCACGAAACCCCGGCGGTCTGGCGCAACGGTCACGCGAAGCCCGCGGCCGCGCCGACGAGCGACGAGCCATCGGCCACCCCGTCGCTGCGACAGGAACTGGCCGACATCGCGGCGCTGCTTCGCTACTGAGCGCGGTCGATCGCGCGCGCGCCGCGATATACTTCGCGCCTTCGGGGCGTAGCGCAGCCTGGTAGCGTACCTGCATGGGGTGCAGGTGGTCGGAGGTTCAAATCCTCTCGCCCCGACCAATCGATCAAGCACTGGCGTTCTGCTCGTGCTCAAAAAATCAGGCGGCGGTTCTCAGGCGGTTCTCCCTTGGACGCGTGCGAGTCTCGTTCGCCGTTCTGAGAATCCGCGCTGGCGCTCCGGGTCGTGCCTGTCGCATTCGCGCAAGCAGACGGTGTCAGCTGTCGCGTTTCCGAAAGGCGGCCTCTCCGGCCTCCGATACCGCGTCCCACTCCGGGGTCGGCCCGGCGCCGGGGACGTAACTGTCGTTCCAGTTCCACCACTTGTACGGCCGACTCTGGGGGTAGCCGCCGGGCGAGTCCTCCCATTGTTCCTGGCGGCCGAGCGCGGTCATGTCGAGGTAGCTCCAGACCGTGCCCATCGCCTCGTCACCACGCCCGTTGATGAAGTAAGTGCGGAACACGCGGTCGCCGTCGCGGATGAACGAATTGTGGCCATGCCATTCGTTCACGCCGAAGTCGGCATCGAAGCTGTCGGTGATCGTGTACCAGGGCATCGCCCAGCCCATCCTCGCTTTCAGGCGCTCGATGTCGGCTTGCGGCGCGCGCGAGGCATAGACGAGCGTCGTGTCGCGCGCGTTGAGGTGCGCGAGGTGGGACACCTGATCGGCCCCCAGCGAACAACCCACGCAGGCGTGGTCCGGCCAGCCGTGGACACCGGGCTCGAAGAACGCTCGGTAGACGATCAGTTGACGGCGACCTTCGAACAAGTCGAGCAGGCTCGCCTCGCCATCGGGCCCGTCGAAGCGGTAGCCCTTGTCCACGGCGACCCACGGCATTCGCCGACGTTCTGCGGCCAGCGCGTCATGCGCCCGCATCGTGGCCTTCTCCTTGACGAGAAGCCGTTGGTGCGCAGCCTGCCACTCGCTTGGCGACACGATCGGTGGCGTCTGCATCGTGGATTGCCGTTGGGGTGTGGTCTCGCTCATACGCAATCTCCTAGTTGCAGCGAACGGTCCATTCTTCGGGTCGGACCGCAACGGGTCCGCCCGTTCGCTCGGGGTTGGTCCTGGCCGTAGGTTCGGCGCCAAACGACGAAGGGCGTGAGTAACAAGTGCGTCGGGATTCCGGTCCCGTGTTCGTCCGGAGCGTTGAGCAGTTCATCTCGGTCTGCCTCTCAGCCTTCGAGAGGGACGATTCCCCGCGGGTCTCTGCCATCGCTTCGCGCACTCACTTGCGTAACAGGTTCTCGTGCACGTCGAGGTTGCGCGGCTCGCGGCAACGACACGACGGCGAGGCGTTCCGACCTAGGGTTTACCCGCAGATAGACTTTGGGATAACCGTGTTACCGTGTGGGTAACAAAATTATCCACCGGAGCGATGCGATGGCCAAGCTGAAGTCCATCCAGTTAGCGCCTTCCTCTGCCGGACAGGCTGTCGAGATTCCAGCAGCGCTGCGCGACCGACTTTCGCCAGTCGTCAGGGACACGTTCTCTGCGGGTGACTTTCATCGCGCGGACATGCGAACGATCGCCAGGGAAGCCGGAATGAGCTTCAGAACGATCTATCGCTATTTCGGTGACAAGGAGACTCTGCTTTTCTGGTTTATCGACTATTGGCTGAAGGGGCTCTATCCGGCTGCGTTGAAGCCGCTTGAAGGCGAAGGCAGCTTGCGCTCGAAGCTTTCCGAGGTACTCGCGCTGCACTTTGCCTTCTATGAGAAGAACCCGAATGTCGGGCGAATCATCTTCATGACGGTTCCACTCGAGCGTTGGATGCGAGACCCGAGCTACGCACAGCACGAACTGATGAGCCGGATGCTCGCGGCCATCAACGAGGCACAGCAACGTGGAGAGCTTCGGTGTGACCTCGACGGCCGCACCGTTCTCGACGCCTTCAATGCGATTTTCAATCGCGCCTTCTTGATGTGGGAATACCGTCGTCGCCGGTATTCGCTGGTGGATCAGGCGGGACCGCTGCTGTCGATTCTGTGGAACGGAATCGCAGCGGCCAATGCGCCCGTGCTCACGAACGCCAAAACGGTTTCGACCGAAATCGAATCGTCGGGGTGAGACCGCGACTTCGGATCCGTACGGTGCCGCTCAGAAGAAAGACATCACGGGAGACAGCATGAGAAGAAGACAATTCATTGCCGGTTTGGGAGGCGCAACGCTGGCCGGTGTCAGCGGCTTTGCCGGTGCGCAAACAACGAGCGTCCCCGGCATCACGGATCGCGAGATCAGGATGGGGCAGACCCTGCCTTTGAGCGGACCTGCGGCCAACTTTTCCACGGTCGGGAAGGCCGTGCTGAGCTGGTTCGAATCGGTCAATGCCGAAGGTGGCGTCAACGGACGCAAGCTGACGTTGATCCAGCTCGATGACGCCTTCAGTGCCGCGAAGACGGTCGAGCAGTCCCGAAGACTCGTCGAACGCGAACAGGTCGCTTTCATCTGCGCGCCGCTCGGCACGCCGACGAACATCGCGGTCCGGGGGTACTACAACGCGCAGAAGGTCCCGCAACTCTTCATCGGATCCGGCGGGTCCACCTGGGCCGACGACATCGCGAAGTATCCGTGGAGCCTCGGTTGGCAGCCGCTCAACACCGACGAAGGGCGGACGTTCGCGAAGCACATCCTGCAAACGCGGCCGGACGCGAAGATCGCGGTGCTGTATCAGAACGACGATGCAGGCAAGGACGTGGTCCGGGGTTTGAAGAGCGGCCTCGGGCCGGCGGCCAAGCAGATCGTGCGCGAGGAATCCCACGAGCTCACCGATCCGACGGTCGATTCCCAGGTGGTGACGATGCAGGCATCCGGAGCGGACGTCCTGGTCGCCTGGGGGTCGCCGAGAGCCACGATCCAGACGCTCCGCAAGGCTCACGACGTGGGCTGGAAGCCGACGATCTACATCAATCAGAACTCGTCTTCGGTCCCGACGGTGTTGACGCCGGCGGGCCTCGACAAAGCGACCGGCGTGATCAGCGCCGCCTTCTTGAAGGACCCGGCGGACGCGAATTGGCGAAGCGACCGCAATGTCGAGGCGTGGTTCGCGTTCATGGACAAGTTCAACGCCGGTGCAGCGAAGGATTACAACGCCGTATACGGCACGTCCATCGCGCAGACCGTCGTACAGATGTTGAAGCAGTGCGGCAACGACCTCACGCGCGAAAACATGGTCCGTCAGACGCGCCGGCTCGACCTCGAGCTTCCGATGCTGCTTCCGGGATTGCGCATCAAGACGAGCGAAGCGGATCCGCATCCGATCCGGACGTTGCGCCTGCAGCGATTCGACGGCGCGAGCTGGAAGCTCTTGAACACCTGAAGGCGGAAATGGAACCCGTGCTTTCCGTCCGCAACGTCACGATGCGCTTCGGTGGCGTCGTGGCGTTGGACGATTTCTCCATGGACGTTCCGCAAGGAAGCATCTTCGGCTTGATCGGCCCGAACGGCGCGGGGAAGAGCAGTTGCTTCAACTGCATCAGCGGGTTGTACCGTCCATCGCAAGGCAGCGTGTGGTTCGCGGGAACCGACCTGACCCAGTTGCCACGACACAGCGTCGCGCGGCTCGGGCTGAGTCGGACGTTCCAGAACGTGGCGCTGTATCCATCGCTCACGGTGCGCGAGAACGTCATGGTCGGCGCCCAGGGACGACTGCCGGTCACGCTGATCGGCTCGGCCCTGCGGACTTCGTCGACCCGAGCGGCCGAGGCGGAGATCGAACGATCGGCGGACGAGGCTCTCGTCGGGCTGCAGCTGTCCCATCTCGCCGATCACAGCGTGGGAGAGCTTCCAGTCGGCATTCAGCATCGTGTGGAGATCGCCCGCGCGGTGGTGACGCAGCCGAAGCTGCTGCTGCTGGACGAACCTGCGGCCGGCCTGACCGCCGGCGAGGTCGACGTCCTGCGGGACTTGCTGCTGCGTCTGCACCACGAGCTCGCGATGACGCTCGTGATCGTCGAACACAACATGCGATTCGTCATGAGGACTTGCACCGAAATCGCGGTTCTGAATTTCGGACGAAAGCTCGCGCAAGGTCGTCCACAGGACGTCGCGCACGACAGTGCCGTGATCGAAGCGTATCTCGGAGTCGAGGCGTGACGCACAGACTCGACATCCGCGAGCTGACGGTCTCATACGGTCGCACGGCGGTCGTCCACGGTGTGAGCCTCCATGTCGACGCCGGAGAAATGGTGGCCCTCCTCGGTGCGAACGGGGCAGGCAAGACATCGATCCTGCGTGCGATCAGCCAGCAGCAAGTCGTCGTCGACGGCTTCGTGCAGTTCGAGTCCGCGGACCTGTCCGGCCTCGCCGCATCCGCGATCGCGCGGCTCGGCATTGCCCATGTCCCCGAAGGGCGAGGCACGTTCTCCGACCTGACGGTCATGGACAACCTTCGTGTCGGTGCGATCCGTCGGCGCGACGTCGACGGCGTCAAGGAAGACCTCGAAAGGGTGACGGTGCTGTTTCCCAAGTTGGCGAGCCGGTCGAAGCAACTGGCCGGGACGCTCAGCGGCGGCGAGCAGCAAATGCTCGCGATCGCGCGGGCGCTGATGATGCGGCCGAAGATGTTGTTGCTCGACGAGCCGTCCTTCGGCGTCGCGCCGCTCGTGACGCAGGAAATCTACGAGCTGCTTCGCGAGCTGCGCGACCGGCAGCAGCTGACGGCACTCATCGTCGAGCAGAACGCGAACGTCGCCCTTCGCTTGGTCGACCGCGCCTACGTCCTCGAGAGCGGTCGCATCACCGCGCAAGGCGCCGCTGCCGCCTTGCGCGAGGACGACGCGGTCCGTCAAAGCTACCTCGGCCACTAAGGGGACATCGCATGCAAGCGTTCCTGCACCAGATTGCATCGGGTCTCGCGGCGGGTGGCATCTACGCGAGCCTGGCCATCGCCCTGGTGCTCATCTACCGATGCACTTCGTCCGTGAACTTCGCGCAAGGCGAGCTGGCGATGTTCTCGACCTACATGAGCTTTGCCCTGGTCCAGGCCGGCCTGTCCTGGTGGCTGGCGTTCGTGATCGTCGTCGTCGGCTCGTTCGTGCTCGGGCTCGCGATTCATCGAGCGATCTTCCAGCCGCTGCGGCATCACCCCGTGTTGTCGGTCGTCGCGGCGAGCATCGCGTTGCTGATCATCCTCAACAGCGTGATCGGACTCCTCTTCGGTCACGAATTGCGCGAGTTCGGAACGCCGTTCGGCGGCGGCTTCGGCAAGGGGGAGCCCTATCTCTCGGCGCACGAGGCCGGGGTGCTCGTGATGACCTTCGCCGAACTCCTCGCGGTCTTCGTCTTTTTCCGTTACACGCGCTTCGGGCTCGCGATGCGCGCCGTTGCAATCAATCCGGCGTCGGCGGAACTCGTCGGCATCAGCAACGACACGGTCCTCGCGGTCGGCTGGGGCCTCGCTGCAGCGGCGGGGGCGATTGCCGGCTTGATGGCGGTTCCGATCGTCTTCCTGGAACCGACCATGATGATGAGCCCGCTGATCTACGCGCTCGCGGGAGCGCTGTTGGGAGGGATCGCAAGCCCCGTCGGTGCCGTGGTCGGTGGATTCGCGGTCGGCGTGCTCGAGAACCTGCTCGGCGCCTACGTGGTCGGGAATGACCTGAAGCTCACCTGCATCATGGTGTTGATCATCGCGACGCTCGTGCTGCGTCCCGCGGGGATCTTCGGCAAGACGTCGCAGGCGAGGGTCTAGCCGTGAGCGCCATCGCGCCGTCCCTACCGGCTTCGTCCGTGCCGTCAAGACCATTGCGTTGGTCCTTGCCGGTGGCCGGACTCGTCTTGCTGGCCTGGGCTTACGGCTGGCAGAGCTATCCCCTGTTCGTGCTCACGCAGATCCTGATCTTCGGCATGGCGATCATGGGCCTCAACCTGCTGACCGGCTATACGGGGCAGATCTCGCTAGGGCATAGCGCCTTCTTCGCGGTGGGCGCCTACGTGCCCGCCGTGCTCGCATTCCAGCTCGGATGGCCGCTCTACGTCGGTATCCCCGCAGGTGCGCTCCTCGCGTTCGTGGCCGGCTACCTGTTCGGCTTTCCCGCTCTACGACTCCCGGCGCTCTACCTCGCGCTCTCGACGTTCGCGGTCGCCGTCGTGACGCCGCAGGCGCTGAAGTGGAAGCGCATCGAGTGGCTGACCGGGGGCGTCCAGGGGATCATCCTCGAAAAGCCCGTGTTCCCGGGGCCGCTTGCGGGGAAGGCGGAGTGGGCGATCCTCGTGTGCGTCGCGGCGTGCGCGCTCGGCGCCTACCTCCTGGCAAGACGGGTGCTCGGCTCGCAATTCGGACGTCTCGTCGACGCCTCGCGCGATCAGCCGCTGGCCGCTGCGGCCGGCGGTCTGAACATCACCGGGCTCCGCACCCAGATGTTCGGCTTCAGCGCTGCCTTGACCGGATTGGCTGGCGCGCTGAGCGTCTTCGCGGGCCAGTTCGTATCGCCCGAAAGCTTTCCGTTCCTGCTCTCCGTGTCGTTGATCGTCGGCAGTTTCGTCGGCGGCGTGCGCAGTCTTTGGGGAGCGTACCTCGGCGCCGCGTTCGTGGTCCTCACGCCGAACTTCGCAGAGAGCGTGTCGAAGTCGTCTCCGTGGCTGGTCTTCGGCATCGCGCTCTTGACCGTCGTCTTCATCGCACCGAACGGCCTCAGCGGCTTGCTCGCCAGCATTCGCCGACGCCGTCGCGGCGACGTCACCACCAAACGATAGAACACCCATGCAAAACGTCTACATCGCCGGTACCGGCATGACGCGGTTCGGCAAGTTTCTCGACCGGGGCCTGAAGTCGCTGGCCGCCGAGGCGATCAGCGCAGCGCTGGCCGATGCTTCCATCGAGTCGTCACAGCTGGAGGCAGCCTACATGGGCAATGCCGCGGCCGGCGTGATGACGGGGCAGGTGCTGATTCCGGGACAGGTCGTCCTGCGCGGAATGGGCATCGGGGGCATCCCGGTCGTCAATGTCGAGAATGCATGCGCGACCTCCGCGACCGCATTCCAACAAGCTGTGCAGATGATCGCGCTGGGTGCTTACGACGTCGTGCTCGTCGCCGGGTTCGAGAAGCTCTACAGCGAGGACAAGGGGCGCACGTTCTCGGTGTTTCACGGCGCGGTCGATCTCGAGGCCATCGACGATGTCCTCGCGACACTCGCGGCGAGCCTCGCTCGCACCGGCTCCGACGCGGACCTGAGCGAAGCAGGCAGGTCGCGCTCGCTGTTCATGGACTTGTACGCGAGCATGGCCCGCGATTTCATGGCCGAGAACGGCACGACGCAGCGCGACTTCGCTGCCGTCGCGGCGAAGAACTCCTTTCACGGCAGCCTCAACCCGAAGGCGCAATTCCAGGAGGTGCTGACGATCGAACAGGTGCTGAGCGCGCCGTTGATCGTCGACCCGATGACGCGGCCCATGTGTGCGCCGATCGGCGACGGGGCTGCGGCCCTGGTGCTCGTGTCCGCGAGAGCGGCGGCGAAGCTCGGCCTGCAGGACAGGGTGCGTGTCCTGTCGTCCGTGTTGGCGTCGGGTTGGGACTACGGTGCCGACGACGAGCCTCGACTCGTACCGACGGTTGCGGGGCGGGCCTATGACGCCGCCGGCATCGGGCCCGCGGACCTCGACGTGGTCGAGCTGCACGACGCCGGCGCGCCGGCCGAGTTGATCTACTACGAACATCTGGGCCTGGCCGCCGCGGGCGAAGCGGCGGCATTGCTGGACAGTGGTGCGACGCGACTCGGTGGCCGCGTTCCGGTGAATCCGTCGGGCGGACTGCTCCGAAAAGGCCACCCGATCGGTGCGTCCGGCTGCGCGCAACTGGTGGAATTGACCGACCAGCTACGCGGTCGCTGCGACAAGCGTCAGGTGGCCGGGGCGCGTACGGCACTGGCCGAAAATGGCGGCGGCTGGATCGGGGAGGACGCCGCGGCGATCGTCGTCAGCATCCTCCAGAAGGAGTAGGCCGTGTCCATCGCTTCGCCGTGCAACATCGCCGCGATGGTCGAGCGGTTCGCGAACGCCGAGCCGGATCGCGAGGCGTTGCTCTTCGAAGGTGGCACGACCCGGCCGGACGTGGTGCGGAGCTACGGGCAGCTGTGGAACAACGCGCAGGCCGTTGCGCGCGGGCTCGCCGCGCGCGGCGTCGGTCCCGGAAGCGTCATCGCGTTGCTGATGGCGAACCATGCCGAGTTCGTGGAGTTGCTGATCGCAGCGACGTTGCTGCGTGCAATGCTCGTCCCGATCGATCCACGCACGCGCGGCGAGAAGCTGGCGTTCATGATCAGGAACTCGCGTGCGACCGGCCTCATCGCGGCCGACTACGCGCTCTGCAATGTCGAGGACGAAGGCGGCACGTTGGTTCGCTGGATCGTGGCGCTCTCGACAGACGAAGGCCCTCGGCCGACGTTCAGCGATCCGCGCGTCATCGCTTATGCCTCGCTGCTCGTCACGCACGGCGACGATCTCGCGGTTCCGCAAGGAAACAGCGACGACGGCATGTTGATCATCCACACGTCCGGCACGACGGGGGATCCGAAGGGGATCGTCCTCACGCACCGCCGCTTCTGCGAAACCGCTGCCGCCGGGCTCACGCTCTTCGGCTACCGGTCGACGGATCGGCTCTACTCCGGCCTGTCGTTGACGCATGCCAACGCACTGATGGTGACGCTCGGGCCCTCGCTTCTCGGAGGGCTCAGAACCGTCTTTTCGCGGCGCTTCACACGCTCCCGTCTGTGGGCGATCACGCGACGCTACGGTTGCACCACGTTGACGTTGCTCGGCGGCATGTCGACGACGCTCTATGCGGAACCGCCGCGCGCGGACGACGCGGACAACCCGGTGCGCTTCGTCGTCTCGGCCGGCATGCCGGCAGCGATCTGGGAAAACTTCGAACGGCGCTTCGGTCTCCGCGTGCTGGAGTTCTACGGTTGCGCCGAAGGCGGCCTGGCGGTGAAAGCCATCGATTCCGGACCCGTCGGCAGCATCGGGCGGGTCGCGCCACATCTCGTCTACCGCATCGTCGACGAATCCGGCGAGGACGTGCCGCGCGGTAGCGCCGGCGAGCTCTGGGTGCGGGCCGCGGACCATTCGCCGTTCTGCGTCGAATACGTGGGCAACCCCGAGGCGTCCGCCCAGAAATGCGCGGGAGGCTGGCTGCACATGGGGGACGTCGTGCGCGAGGACGCCGACGGCTGGCTCTTCTTCGAATACCGCAAAGGTGGTGGCATCCGCCGCAACGGTGACTTCATCACGACGGCATTCGTCGAGAAGGCGATCGCGGAGTCGGGGCTGGTCGACGACGTCTTCGTGTACGGCGTGCCGGCCAAGTCCGGTGCACCCGGCGAAAAGGACGTCGTGGCGGCCGTGGTGCCCAGCGATCCCGAATCGCTCGACGTACAGGCGCTGTTCCAGTGCTGCCGGGCCGCGCTGGAGCCGAACTTCGTTCCCACCGCGATCCAGGTGATCGCACAGATTCCCAAGACGGCTTCGGAGAAGCCGCAGGAGCGCTTCCTCATCGAAGCGATGGCGAGCCATCCGCAGGACGTCTACTTCGAAGCGTTCGCGCAGAAGACGAGTGTGGCCGCATGAAGCTGAGCGCCGACATCTCGGCCGTCGTCACGGGCGGGGGCAAGGGCCTCGGTGCAGCGACCGCGATGCGACTGGCATCACGCGGCGTCAAGGTCGCGATTTTCGATCTCGACATCGAAGCCGGAGAGGCGCTTGCGCGGCAGATCGGCGCCGTCTTCTGTCATGCGGACGTTTGTTCGGACACGAGCATCGACGACGCATTCGTCCGGGCGCGCGCCGTGAACGGCCAGGAGCGGATCCTCATCAATTGCGCGGGAATCGCGAATGCGTTCAAGACGGCCGGTCGTGACAAGCTGACCGGTGCGATCAAACAGTTTCCGATGGAGGCATTCGAGCGGGTCATCGCCGTCAATCTCATCGGAACGTTCCGATGCATCACGAAGTCGGCGGCCGGCATGCTGGCCAGCGACCGGTTGCCGAGTGGAGAGCGAGGCGTCATCGTCAATACGGCCTCGATCGCCGCCGACGAAGCGCAGGTCGGCCAGGCCGCCTATTCCGCGTCGAAGGCCGGTGTGGCGGGCATGACGCTGACCATTGCGAGAGACCTGATGACCGAGGGGGTTCGCGTCAACACGATCAAGCCAGGGTTCTTCGATACGCCGATGTTCCGGAGCAGTCCGGACCACGTGCGCCGCGCGCTGGAGGCATCCGTGCCATTTCCAAGTCGCGTTGGCCATCCCGACGAATACGCCGATCTCGCCGAGTTCCTTCTCGTCAACGATTACATGAACGGCGCCTGCGTGCGCCTGGACGGCGCGGCTCGCATGGGCGCGCGATGATGCAAAGCAAGACAATGCTGAGCTGGAACTCGAACGCGCGTCGGAGCACGGCAAGGACTGTCGCGAATGTCGGGCCCACCGCGCCCGAGCACTGCGACGAGACGAGCATTGGCCTCGAGGGGCGAGGCTGACATGCATGCTTGTTTTCAGCGGTTCGCGCCGCTCAGGCTCCCCGTCCTGGCCGCTCCGATGTTCCTCGTCTCCGGCCCGGACCTGGTGATCGCTTCTGCGCGGGCCGGGATCATCGGCACGTTCCCGGCGCCGAATTGCCGCACGTCGGAGGAACTGTCGACGTGGCTCGACGCCATTGAGCAGGCGTTGGCGGTGGACCAGCACGAGCGCCCCATCTGCTGGGGGGTCAACCTCGTCGTGCACCGGAGCAATACGCGGATGCAGGACGACCTGGAAGTCGTCATCCGTCATCGGGTGCCGTTGGTCCTCGCCAGTGTCGGCAGCGCGGCGCCGATCGTCGCGCCGGTGCATGCCTACGGCGGACTCGTGTTCACCGACGTGGCCACGCTTCGACACGCGCGACTGGCGATCGCCGCGGGCGTCGATGGCCTGGTCCTCCTCACGCGTGGCGCCGGTGGCCACGAAGGACATGCCAACCCCTTTGCGTTCGTTCGCGAGGTTCGACGTGAGTTCGCGGGACCGATGCTGCTCGCCGGGTGCGTATCGGACGGCGACTCGATCGTCGCGGCCCGTGCGCTCGGCGCCGACGGCGTCGTAATCGGAACCGCCTTCATCGCGACGCCGGAAAGCATGGCATCCGACGACTACCGAAAGATGGTCGTCGATTCCACGATGGACGACGTCGTCGTTTCGTCTGCCATGACCGGGATGAACGCGAACCTGCTCCGCGAAAGCTTTACGCGTGCGGGCCTGGATTCATTGAAGTACACGCGGCCCGCGGGCGACGTCGATGTCGGCGAACTCTACCGGGACATGCAGAAGAAGCGTTGGAAGGACATCTGGGCTGCAGGACAGGGTGTCGGTGGGGTCCGCAGCGTCCAGTCCGTCGCCGCGCTCGTCGACCGGTTGGAGCGAGAGATGGGTCATGCCAGAGAACGCCTCCTCGCCACGACGAAAGCAGGCGGGGGCGACCTCGTGCAGACGAATTCGGAGCATCGACATGATGAGTGACGCGCCGCAGGTCGGTCCGTTGTCGGGGACGACCGTTCTGTCCCTGGCCGAGCAACTGCCGGGACCCTACGCGGGCCTGCTGCTGGCGGACCTCGGGGCCGACGTCATCCTGGTCGAACGAAAGAATGGCGGTGACCCGGCCCGCGCCATTCCGGCCTTCTTCGAGGCGTTGTCGCGGAACAAGCGAAGCGTGACGCTCGACCTCAAGGTGGAAGCCGAGCGCGACGAGTTGTTTCGGCTGGTACGCCGGGCCGATGTGCTGATGGAGGGCTACTCGCCAGGGACCGTCGAGCGCCTCGGAATCGATTACGCGACGTTGAGCGCCATCAATCCGAAACTGGTCTATGCCTCGGTGTCCGGATTCGGCCAGACCGGCCCTTATCGGTCGCGTGCCGGCCACGACATCTCGTACCAGGCCGCAGCGGGATTCCTCGCGGACCATCTTCGCGAGTTGGGGCCGGCACCATTCGTGCCGATCGGCGATATCGCGGCCGGTATGTTCACCGCGCTCGCCATCGTCGCTGCGTTGCAGGGCCGGGAACGGAGCGGCGCAGGGACCTTCATCGACGTCTCGCTGACGGAAAGCCTCGTGTCCTGGATGACGCCCTTGCTCGGGCCGATCCTCAACGGCGGGGCGCGACTCGACGTGGGGAACAGTCCGGGCTACGGCACGTTTCGATGCGCCGACGGACGCGTGCTCACGCTGAGCATCGCGCACGAGGATCACTTCTGGAGATCCTTGTGCGGCGTACTTCAACTACCCGAACTCGCCGCCATCCCGCATGCGGAACGGATGCGGAATCCCACCGAGCTCCGTCGTCGCGTCGCGGCCCGGATCGAAACCAATTCGCTCGATCATTGGGCGGTGGCCTTCGACGCGGCGAGAGTCCCTTGGTCGCCGGTCTACGACCTGGCGGGCGTGACCGACGATGCGCATCTGCTGGAGCGCGGCATGTTCCAGAGCGTCGATGTGGGGCAAGGCGAAGCCTGGCGCTACGTTGCGCATCCGGTCCAGTTCTCTGCCTGGCCGCGCCCCGCCGGGCGACTCGCACCTCGGCTCGGAGAGCACAACGCCGAAATCCTCGAACGATGAGGACCGTCATGCCCGGCTCGAGCGTGTCGACCGCATTGCTGGCCCGGGGCATGTCGTCGGGCCCGGGCTGATCCGCCGAGCGCAGTCACGACGCTCACGACGAAACGCGGGACGGGACGAAGAAGGCCGGCTCGCCGCAGCCCGCGAAGTAGTCTGCCGGTTCTCGGGAAGCAGGACTTCCGTCGCGTGAGGCGCCCGATCTCCTTTGAGCGGGACTGAGCGCCGTCGCCATCCCGACGATCATCGCGGCCAATGCGCGCCGGTCCGACGATCGAAACGAATCGTCCCTCGCAAAGTGCGGGGATGTTCAGATTCCACGGCACACACGGCCAGCGCCGATTCGAACGGTCGTGCACGAGGCTAGAATCCGCGACTTGGATAGGCGCCCAACGATCTTCGGCCCGTGACGATCAAAATCTCCCAGCAGCAAAGACTTGAACCGCAAGCCAGGTAGCGCAGGCTCGGCGTCGCCCAGCGATGGTCCTGGCGACGATCCGCTCCGCGGGCGGCCAGTCGAGGGTACGGGCTTGAACGCGCAGGTTGCGATCCTCGCGGAGGAAAACGAGCGCCTCCGGCAAGCCGTTGCCGCGCGGGACGGTTTCCTGGCCGTCGCAGCGCACGAGCTCAGGAATCCGATGACGCCGATCCTTGGCAGGGTCACGCTGCTTCGCCGCCTGCTCGCGCGCGATGCCCTCGACCTGCGCGACGTCGCGACGCGCCTCGAAGCGCTTGAAAGCTCGATCGTTGCCTTCATCAAGCGGGCCACGACTCTCCTTGACGTTTCGAGAGCCGCTTCGGATCGGATCCAGGTCGAACTCTCGCCGGTCAACGTCACGGAGATGGTCTCGCTGATCGCCGACAACCTTCGCCCGGCCGCGACCCACGCCGGCTCCGAGATCTCCATGCGAACGGATCCCGATCGCGAAGTCATCGCGTTGGCGGACCCCCTCGCTTTGGAACAGGTCGTCGAGAACCTGGTCTTCAACGCCATCAAGTATGGGGAGGGATCCCCGATCCAGATCGCCGTGTCCGCGAGCGCCGAGGGACGGCTCGCGACGGTTTCGGTGCGGGACGAGGGGCCGGGCATCTCTCGCGAGAAGCAGGACCGCATCTTCGAGCGCTTCGAGCGCGCGGTGCAAGCCGGCGCGAGTGCGACCGGCTATGGCATCGGCCTCTGGCTCGTCCGCAACCTTTGCGACGCGATGAATGGCACCATCGAAATCCGATCCGAGATCGGCCAGGGCTCGACCTTCACCGTCTCGCTCCCACTCCCTCCATCCGAGAACGACCGATGAGCACTCCATCGATGGACGGCCGCACACGCGCCCGTCTCACCACCGGCATCGCGGGTCTCGACGTCGTCCTGCACGGCGGCCTGCTGCCCGGCGGCATCTACATCGTGCAAGGACCGCCTGGCGCCGGCAAGACGATCCTCAGCAATCAAATCTGCTTCAACCACATCGCCGGCGGTGGCGCCGCTGCCTTTTTCACGCTGCTCGCCGAGAATCACGCGCGCATGATGGACAACATGCGCGCGATGTCTTTTTTCGACGAGGAGCAGATTCCCGATCGGATGGTCTATCAGAGCGCGTTCGCCGAACTTCGCGACGAAGGGCTCGACGGCCTGCTGCGCCTGCTGCGCCGGGAGATCCAACGCAGGCGGACGACGCTTCTGGTCATCGACGGTCTGGTGTCCGTGCATGCCATCGCGGCGGGGGACCAGGAGTTCAAGACGTTCGTTCACTCGCTGCAAGAGCTCGCGCTGGCCACGGACTGCACGATGCTGCTCACGACGAACGACAGCCGGAGCGTGTCGCCGGAGCGGACGATGGTCGACGGCTTGATCGCGCTGACGGCAGGCGAATGCGGCTGGGAGGCGACGAGCGATCTTCAGGTCTGGAAGTTTCGCGGCAGCGCGTATGTACGCGGTCGGCACTCCTACAAGATCACCGACGACGGGATCCAGGTGCATCCGCGAATCGAGGCGATCCTGGCCGTTCCGAGTTGCTCGGATGGAGTCCAGGGGGAGCGCGTCAAGAGCGGAGTCGGCAATCTCGACGCGTTGCTCGATGGGGGTCTTCCGGCGTGCTCGACCACGATGCTCACGGGCCCCTCCGGCGTCGGCAAGACCACGTTGGGTCTTCACTTCCTCGCCAAGTCGTCCAGCGAGGAGCCGGGACTCTTGTTCGGCTTCCACGAAACACCGGCCCGCACCAAGCTCAAAGGGACCACGTTCGGGCTTCCTCTCGAAGAACTCGAGCAACGCGGCCAGCTCGTAATCCTGTGGCAGACCCCGCAAAGCGATTTGGTCGACGCGCATGCGGAGAGGCTGCTCGCCGCGGTGAAGGCGAGGGGTGTCAAGCGACTCTTCATCGACGGCTTGACCGCGTTTCGGCGGGCCATCACCGATCCGACTCGCGCCGAGAGCTTCTTCGCCGCCCTTCTCAACGAGTTGCGCGTGCTGGGCGTCACGACGCTTTTTACCTTGGAGCTTCCGGACATCCTATCCACGAAGGCGCATGTGCCGATAGCCGACGTGTCCAGCCTCGCGGAGAATATTTTCCTGATGCGGTTCATCGAGAGCCCCACGAAGCTGCATCGCGTCTGCTCGGTCATGAAGGTGAGGGATAGCAGCTTCGACTCCTCGTCGCACGAGTTCACCGTCACTGGCGCGGGTTGGACGCTGGATCCCGGGCCTTTCAGGATGGACGTGTCTCGAATCGATGGCGACGCAGGAATACTCCTCGGCCGCGGGGACTGACGATGGCGGCAGTCCTGATCGTCGAGGACGAACTGGCCATTGCCGAGCTTCTGGCGGACGTGTTGCGCGAAGAGGGGCATCAAGTCACGATCGTTGGAAACGGGCGCCAGGCACTCGACGTCGCAGCCAAGATCAAACCCAACGTGGTGGTGACCGACTTCATGATGCCGGTGATGGACGGACCCGCCTTCCTTCAAGCGTTGGCGGCCAGCGAGGATCTGAAGGATGTCCCCGTCATCATGATGAGCTCGCTTCCCGAGAGCACGGTGGCTCAGCGCTGCGCGGGCTACGCCATCTTCCTTCGCAAGCCTTTCAAGATCTACGACGTGGCGGACATCGTGTCCAAGCTGGCCACTGTCGAGTCTCGTCGCCCGATGTCCTGAACGGTGGCGAATGCGGTCCAAACACGTGAATGTGCAACTCGTTCGATCCTATTGATGGCTCGATGAAGGCGCGGCCGTTGGTCGCGCAGGGTCACCCAGGCCCAGCATCGCGAGCGAACCCAACAACAGAATCAACGAGACCGCGAGTAGCGACATCGTGAAATTGTTGGTCGCTTCCCGAATGAGCCCGATCAGAAACGGGCCCGCAAATCCGCCCAGGTTTCCGATGGAGACGATGAGCGCGAGCCCCCCGGCCGCCGCTCTGCCGGTGAGGAAGCCGGAGGGAATCGCCCAGAAGGTGGCTTGAAAGGACAAGATGGACGCGATGGTCACCGTGATGGCGATCATCTTGGGCAGCGGCTCGTCCAGCGCGACGCTGATGGCCAGGGCGATCGCGGCGAGCAGCAGCGCTCCGACAACGTAGGGAATGCGGTTCGGCCTCAGGCGAGCGAGACGAGACCAAAGGACCATGCAGACGGCCCCGACGGCATAGGGGACGGCGGTGATCAGGCCCACCGTCGACGATGAGACGCCGAAGCCTTTGACGATCTGCGGAAGCCAAAGGCCGATGCCGACCGACCCGACGATGCAGCAGAAGTTGATGAAGGCGAGCGTGAAGACCCGCCAGTTGGTCAGCGCGCCACGCAGCGTATTTCCGTGCCGAGCCGACATCGTCGCCTGCTCCGCCGCAAGTTGTCCCTCGAGCCATTGCTGCTCATGAGGCGTCAGCCAGGAGACCTTCGAAGGGCGGTCGCCCAGAACGAAGAGGCAGGCGATGCCGAGCAGTACCGCCGGAGCCGCCTCGAGAACCAGCAGCGCCTGCCAGCTCTTCAGTCCCCAGAGGCCGTCCATCTGCATGATCGCGCCCGAGATCGGCGAGCCGATGATGTTGGCCACCGGTATGCCCACGAGAAACGCGGCGGTCGCCTTCGCGCGCGAGTCCCCTGGAAACCAACTCGTGAAGTACAGGTAGATCCCGGGCGTGAAGCCGGCCTCCGCCAAGCCCAGTAGAAATCGCGCAGCGGCAAAACTCTTCGGACCGACGACGAAGGCAGTCAGCATGGAGATCAGTCCCCACGTGATCATGATGCGGGCGATCCAGATGCGCGCTCCAAAACGCTGCATCATCAAGTTGCTCGGGATCTCGAAGCTGAAGTAACCGAGAAAGAACAGGCCGGCGCCCCAGCCGAATTCCGTGGCGGTGAGCCCCAGGTCGCGATTCATTGTCAACGCCGCGAAGCCGACGTTGATGCGATCGAGATAACTTACGACGTAGCAAGCGAAGATGAATGGGATGAGTCGCCGCATCACCTTGCTGATGATGCGATCGCCATCCGTCGGCTCTCCGACGGCGATGAGGCTTGGACCTGCTGCAGCATTGATCGCGGACATCGTTGTCTCCTTCCGAATCGCCCGTCGCGTCCGCCTCACGCCAGCGCCGCGATGTCAATTCCGTCCTGGGTAGATCGTCACGCCAGCCACAGCCAGTTCGGCCTTGAGAATGCAGCCGCTGACGGACTCGGTGCAAAAGAGGGTCTTGCGATCGACACCGCCAAAAGCGATGTTCGTCAGCGACTGTCCCTGCGTGCTGCGCAGAACCTGTACGGGTTCTGCGCGATGATTCAGCACCCACGCATAGCCCAAGCCCGGATTCGCGACGATGACGTGACCCTGTTGATCGACGGCCATTCCGTCGGGGCCGCTCGGCCCATACGACGTGAAGAACTGGCCCACCTTGGCCACGCTGCCGTCGTCGAGCAAAGGGACGCGCCACACAGCGTTGCCGCGGGTCACGGCAAGGAAGAGGGTCTTCTCGTCAGTCGTCAGTGCAAGACCATTCGGACTTGGAACGTTGCTCAACAACTGGTCGAGTTCACCGCCAGGGCGTAGTCGATAGAGCCTCCCGCTCGGATCGTGCATCCCGGTCTGGCCCTGATCGGTGAAGTAGAGGTTGCCTTTCGAATCGAAGACGAGATCGTTGATGCCCTTGAAGCTCTCGCTGTTGCGACGTTCGAGGTGTGGTCGAATTGCGCCGCTCTCGATATCGCACAGCATGAGACCGTTCTTGTAGTCGGCGATGATCAGCTGTCGACGGTCGAAGAACTTCATGCCGTTCGGCTCGCCGTCGTACTCGGCGATCAGCGTCCAGTCCCCACCAGCGTCGATGCGGAAGATGCGTCCGAAAGGGATGTCGGTGACGTACAAGTTGCCGTCTTGATCGAACACCGGCCCTTCGAGAAACGAATCGACCGACGCGCCTCCCCGATTGGCGTCTGCCCAGGCCGAGCGCGTCGCCGTGCGACGGAATTGGTCCGGCATGCTCGAGAACGTCTCGAGGTCCCGAATCACAGGCGCTTGTAAAAGGATCATGTCCGACGAGCGTGCGCGAGCACTTCACGAATGGTTGCGTATGACGCCTCTCGGATGACTTCCTGTTCGAGAGTCGATGCGGATCTACTCGAGAGCTGCGAATCCGATGCAGCCGCCGTAAAGAACGCGGGAGCAGAAGTCCTCGGTCAACAGCTCGGCATTCTTGCGAATCTGCGCCTTGACGAAGCTGGCGAATTGGTCCACCGACATCGGCTCGATCTCGGTGCCCGCGGCGATCAGCCGGTCCCGCACTTCCGGCTGTGCGATCACCTCGTTGATGACGCGGTTCAGCTTTGAAACGACTTCGGTCGGCGTCCCTCGTGGGGCGAAGACGCCAACCCATGCACCGACATCGAAGTTGCGGACACCGGTCTGCTCGGCGATCGTCGGCACATTGGGCGCGGCCACGGCCCGGCGAACGGAAGCCTGGGCCAGCATCTTCGATTTGCCGGCCTTGACTTGGGGCAGAGCCAAAGGGAAGGGCTCGAAATAGAAGTCAACGCGCCCTTGCAGCAGTCCATCGGACGCCGCCGCGGCGCCCTCGAACGGCACATGGACAAGGCGGCTCGACGTACGCAGCCTCAATAACTCTCCTGCGAGATGTCCGGTCGTTCCCAATCCGCCGGAAGCGAAGAGCAAGCCGCGGCGTGATCCCCGCGATGCCCGGAGCAACTCCGGCACGGTTGCATAAGGCGAATTGCCGGGCACGACCAACGCGACCGGGACCTGCGCGACCATGGCCACCGGTTGCAGATCCCTCTCGGGGTCGTAACCAAGATCCTTGACCAGGCTGGGGTTGACCGCAATCTCGACGGTCTGTCCCATCAATAGCGTGTAGCCATCCGGCGTGGCCCGTGCGACGGCCTGCGTACCGCTGGCACCGCTGGCGCCAGGGAGATATTCGATCGTGACCGGCTGTCCCAGCGCAGCCGCGAGCTTGTCCGAGATGGCCTTCGTCACGAGGTCGCCCGTGCCGCCAGCTGGATAGGCGACGACCAACTTCAGCGGACGCTCCGGGTATTGCTGCGCCTTCGCGGGCAACACGAGCACGGCCATGGCCAAGGCGAGCAACAACCCATGGCATTGGCGAGCTTTCAATAGCAAATCGTTCATGCAATTGCCCTCCACTCGAAGAGCGGTCAGCACGTCGATCCGAGGCGAGGGCCGCTAAGCCATTCCTGCTGCAACGACGCCCTTGTGCTGGTCGCGCGTGATCGCAAGCACGCTGATCGCTCCCAACGTCGTCAACGCGACGATCGGGAGCATCGCGAGTGCGTAGCTTCCAGTCGTCTCTTTGATCCACCCGACGAGCGAGATCGCACCGCCCCCGACGAGGTTCGCGATGGCGTTGATCCCGGCAAGACCGGCGGCTGTCGCACTCGACGGCAGCCAGCCCGAAGACAGCGCCCAGAACGGTCCCTTGAACGAGTAGGCACCGATCAACGCGAAACTCAACAGGAGCACCGTCGGCGCGAGTTGCCCGACCGACAGCGAAAGGGCACCCAACCCAACTGCGATGAGGATGAGTGCCATCGCCGTATGCCAGCGCCGCTCCCCCGTCTTGTCCGAGTGTCGGCCCCACAAGATCATCAAGATCGACGCGATTCCATAGGGGATGGAATTGACGAAGCCGGTTTGAATCGTCGTGAGGCCGAAAGACTTGACGATCTGCGGTTGCCAGACCGAGAGCGCTGTTCCAGTGGACGAAGCACTCGAGCACACCATCGCCATCAGCAGGAACTGCCGGTTGCGAAGCAACTGCCAGATCGACATGTGCGCCTTCTTCTTCCCCGCGCCGGTGCCGACGCGGCTGGCAAGCCACTCCTTCTGCTCGATGCTCAACCAGCTCGCTTTCTCCGGACGGTCGGTCAACACGAAGAGGCATGCGGCCCCCAGCACGATCGTCGGCACCGCCTCGAGAATGAACAGCCACTGCCACCCCTTCAAGCCGAGTACGCCGTCCATGCCGAGCAAGAGCGCGGACATCGGCGAGCCGATGAAACTCGCGATCGGAATCGAGACCATGAAGGTGGCGACGATGCGACCTCGGTAGGCTGGGGGGAACCAATAGGTGAGAAACAACACGACACCGGGAAAGAAGCCGGCCTCGGCCGCACCGAGGATGAACCGCATCACATAGAACGAGTTGGGTCCGACGACGAACGCCATTCCCGCGGAGACGAGGCCCCACGTGATCATGATGCGAGCGATCCACCGACGCGCTCCGTACTTCTCGAGCGCCAGGTTGCTGGGCACCTCGACCAGGAAATACGAGACGAAGAACAGGCTCGCGCCGAGCCCGAAGACCGCGGGCGACAGGCCGAGCTCCTTGTTCATCTGCAGCGCTGCGAACCCGACGTTCACGCGATCGAGCAGCGCGAAAAAATAGCAGACCATGAGGAACGGCACGAGCCGCAGCGACACCTTCCGCATCGTCGCTTTTTCAACTGCCGTGGCGCTCAAAGGCTCCGTCATCGGGTGTCCTCAATTCCTTCGACAGTGCGTGGACGGAGCCGCGAGCCCCTTCACACCTCAAGACCTTCGAGCAAGAGCGCCGTGACCGCGACCTGTATCGGCAGACTTGTCAGCGATGTGTTGCCTACAACTCTTCTCCATCCTTGAGAACGCCGGCAGCAAGCAGCGCCGATTTCAGCCAGGGCGGCCGAAGCGCCTCGCCCCTGGCAATCGCCTCCAGCCGTTTCCTCTCATCAGCCATCTTTGTGGTTGCGGGTGCCAGCAAGGACGCCGCGCGATCACGTTCGACGACGACGACCCCGTCGGCATCCGCGACGATCAAGTCGCCAGGATTGACGACGACGCCTCCGACGGTCGCAGGCCAGTTGATTCGCCCCGGCACGAACTTCGTCGGCCCGTTCGGATTGGTCCCGGCGCAAAACATCGGGAAGCCCATTTCGATGATCTCGTCACTGTCGCGGCAAGGCGCATCCATCACGACGCCGGCAATCCCGAGCGCACGGCAGACGCTGAGCATGATCGTGCCCATCAGCGCCGCGCCTTGATCGCCTTTGCCATCGATGACGAGCACATCACCGGGCTTGGCAATGGCCATCGCCGCATGGATCATCAGGTTGTCACCCGGTCGCACGTCGACCGTGACCGCAGGTCCTGCGACCTTCATCGAACGTGACAGCGCGCGGATTCGGCTGTTCATCGCGCCCCTGCGGCCCATCACATCGGTGAAGAGCGCGGGCTGAATGGATCTGGCCCTTTCGACGATGGAAGGATCGACGCGCTGTATCTCGCGAATCACGTCCGGATTCGTGCCCGATCCACTGCCCATTTGCGTCTCCTCGCTTGCCGGCTACGAATGCCGTGCTCACACGCCGTTGCTTTGACGGTCCGTGGTGCCATCGCGACGACAGGGCCACTGCGAAGGCAGCCGAGGTACCGTGAAGGCGAATTCATTATTCTTCGCGAAAAACGGCGGCGTCTATTCCGTAATTCTTTGCGACTTATTGCCCGCGCTTATCGGAACGATCGCCGTGTCGCAGCATCGTTCGCGCAAGCGGCCCTTTCGACGTCCTTTGAGATTCGATCGAACGATTAGCCGAAGTGATTGGATCAAAAGAAATACCGATTGGACCGGCGCTCCGACGGACTTCACTATCCATGGCTAGGCTGCGACGCGCTCTCGGCGTGCTTCGCGGCGAATCCCGTGGCGCGCCCGTTCGACGCCCATTGATCACAGCCACCTGCCGACTGAGCAGTTGGCAAAGGAGACGCGGGTGATGGCTTCGAGGAAGATCGTCGTTCGCTTCAACCAGTGGTACAACCCGATCATGGCCGAGCGGTTTGCTCGCGAGCCGGACATCGAACTCAAGACGGTCGAGCGCACCGGTGCGGACGAGACGGCCTGGATGGCGCTTGGCGGGGCGCACGCGTTCCAGGTGTCTTCGGCGAAGGACGAACTCCCAAAGCAGTGGTTCGTGACGGCCGACTTCGTGGATCGATGTCCCTCGCTGCTGGTCGTCTCTTCGAACGGAGCCGGATACGACACCGTCGATGTGCCGGCCTGTACGAAGGCGGGCGTCCTCGTCGTCAATCAGGCGGGCGGCAATGCGCAATCGGTCGCCGAACACGCAATCGGGCTCATGCTCGACGTCACGCGTCGTATCAGCGAGAACGATCGGCTGCTTCGTAACGAGCGGGGCTTCTCTCGTGAAGACATCATGGGTTACGAGATGAGCGGCAAGACGGTGGGAATCGTCGGCATCGGTCATATCGGCATGCGTGTCGCGAAGTTGGCTCGCGCCTTCGACATGACGCCGCTGGCCATCGATCCCTACCTGACCGAAGAAGAGATCGCGCGGCGCGGTGCGACGGCGGTCACCTTTGACGAGTTGCTCGAACGATCGGATTTCGTCTCGCTCCATTGTCCCCGGGACAAGGACACGCTTGGAATGATGAATGCCGAGGCATTCAGGCGGATGAAGAAGGGGGCCATCTTCATCAGCACGGCGCGCGGCGGTATTCACGAAGAAGCGGCGTTGCTGGAAGCGCTGCAGTCCGGCCATTTGCGCGGCGCCGGCCTGGACGTGTGGGACAAGGAGCCACCGCCGTTGGATCACCCCTTGCTCCAGCAGAAAAACGTCGTCGCGACTTTTCATACTGCGGGGGTGACGCACGAAGCGCGTCGCAACATGGCGCTTTTCGCAGCGGAGCAGATCGTCGGGATTCTGAAGGGCGGGCGGCCGCCGCGTCTCATCAATCCCGAGGCGTGGCCCGCCTACGTCGCTCGCTTCGAAGCGATCATGGGTACGTCGGTCCAGCCGCAGACGATCGATCCGGACTGACGCGACGTTCCCGGGGCACAGAATGCTCGCTGCGATGGCTTACCGATGCGTCGCCGAGGCGCAAAAGTGTTCGCGACCGCCTTCATGCGCCGTCGATGGGCAACTCGGTGGGCGGCGCCGCCCGTCGACCGTTCGAGCGCACGCATGATTCCACGCATAGACGCGGTCTCGCCGCTGCAGCGGAAGTACCTTGCCTTCGTCGACGCGCTGCGTGAGGACGGCTTCCGCGGCGACATCAACATCGACTATGCGAATCGGGTCGTTCAGGCCACCGACAACTCGATCTATCAGATTCTTCCCCAGGGCGCGCTCTACCCTCGAGACACGGCAGATCTCGTGCGCGTCGCACGGCTGAGCGATCGCTCGGAGTTTCGTGACGTCGTCTTGAGTCCGCGCGGCGGAGGCACTGGCACGAACGGGCAGTCGTTGAGTGACGGGCTGATCGTCGACGTGTCGAAGTACATGAATCGCATCCTGGAGATCAATGTTGACGATCGCTGGGTGCGCGTCCAGGCGGGTGTGGTCAAGGATCAGTTGAATGATGTGTTGCAGCCCTACGGATTGTTCTTCGCCCCGGAGCTGTCACCCAGCAATCGCGCCACGATCGGCGGGATGATCAACACGGATGCGTGTGGTCAGGGGTCATGTCGCTATGGCAAGACGCGCGATCATGTCCTGGAGCTGGAGTCCGTTTTTCTCGACGGCACGGTATGGACATCGCGTCCGGTCGACGCGGCACAACTCGACGTCATCAAGAAGCGTAGCGACCGAGTGGGCGCAGTTCACCGCGTCACCGAGGAGATCGTCCGTGACAACGCGAGTCTGATCGAGGAACGCTTCCCGAAGTTGAATCGCTGCCTCACCGGATACGACTTGGCGCATGTCAATGACCGTGACGGGCGCTTCGATCTGAATTCCATCCTTTGCGGCGCTGAAGGGACGCTGGCGTTCGTCGCCGAAGCGAAGCTGAACTTGACGCCGCTGCCGAGGCACCTCGCGCTGGTCAATGTCAAGTACAGCGAATTCGAAGACACGTTGCGCGACACGCAGGAACTGATGCGCTTCGGACCGGCCGCGATCGAGTCGATCGACTCCATCGTGCTCGAGCTCGCCATGAAGGACATCGTTTGGGACTCGGTCAAGGATCTCTTTCCGACCGAAGCGGGGAAACACATTCGCGGCGTCAATCTCGTGGAATTCATCGCGGAGGACGAGGAGGAGCTACGGAAAGCGGTCACGGCCCTGACCGATCGTCTCGACGCCGTCGGAGGCCAGCCGCGCAAGTGCTTCGGTTACACGGTGGCCTACGGCAATGCGCAGATCAAACGCGTCTGGAGCATGAGAAAGAAGGCGGTCGGACTCCTCGGGAACGTGAAAGGCGATCAGAGACCGATTCCATTCGTGGAGGACACCGCAGTCCCGCCAGAGAACCTCGCCGACTACATCATGGAGTTTCGGGCCATCCTCGAACGCGAAGGTCTGGCATACGGCATGTTCGGCCACGTCGATGCGGGCGTCTTGCACGTGCGTCCGGCGATCGACATGAAAGATCCGCAACAGGAAACCCTGATTCGAAAAATCAGTGACGAGGTCACCGCGCTCACGCGGAAATACAAGGGGCTGTTGTGGGGAGAGCATGGAAAGGGCCTGCGCTCGGAGTACGCCCCGGAATTTTTCGGACCGCTCTACCCATGCCTGCAGTCGATCAAGCGCGCCTGTGATCCTCGCAATCAACTGAACCCGGGGAAGATCTCCACGCCGACAGGGTCCGACTCCTCGTTGTCGAGGATCGACGGCGTGGCGACGCGAGGTCAGCACGACCGTCAGATCCCGATCACGCTCCGACAGGAATATGCGGCCGCATTGGACTGCAACGGGAATGGCGCGTGTTTCAACTTCGATCCGCACGACCAGATGTGTCCTTCATGGAAGGGCACCCGTGAGCGCATCCACTCACCGAAAGGCCGCGCGTCGCTGGTCCGCGAGTGGTTACGGCTTCTGGCGGCGAAGAACGTCGACCCGCTCGACCAGACGCGTTCGATACGGCGACGGAGCGCGCTGAGCACGATCGTGCCGCGCGTGCGCAACAGCCTGGCTCGGCGCGCAGGAGAGTACGACTTCTCTCATGAAGTTCAGCACGCCATGAACGGTTGCCTGGCCTGCAAGTGCTGCTCGACCCAGTGCCCCATCCGCGTCGATGTCCCTGACTTCCGTAGCAAGTTCTTCGAGCTGTATTACGGGCGCTATCTGCGGCCGGCGAGACATCATGCGGTCGCCCGATTGGAGGCGATGCTTCCGTGGCTGAGGCCTTTCTCGGGCGCGTACAACTTCGCGATGACTCGGTCATGGGTCCAGCGCGCGCTGCGCGACCACGTCGGGTTGGTGGACAACCCGACGCTCACCGGTCTCAGCGTGGAGCGCGAAGCGCGCAGGCTCGGTGTCTCGCTTGCCGATACGACGACGTTGAACGCGTTGTCACCTGCTCAAAAGGCGAAGGCCGTGATCGTCGTTCAGGACGCGTTCACGAGTTTCTTTGAGACGGAGTTGTTGCTCGACATCCTGAAGCTGCTGAAGAGGGTGGGCTTCTTCCCGCTCGTCGCTCGCTTCGTTCCCAACGGCAAGCCGTTGCAGGTGCATGGCTTTTTGGGAGGATTCCATCGCGTCGCTCGGCGCAACGCCAGGCACTTGCAGCTCCTCGCTTCGCATGGTGTCCCGATGGTCGGTGTCGACCCCTCGATGACCCTCACCTACCGCTCCGAGTATGCGCACGTCGTCGATGAAGACGAGCGACCACGAGTACACCTGCTGCAAGAGTGGATGGCGCAACAAGCGGTTCATCTCTCTTGTCAGGTATCGGCAGTTCCGAAGCGACACTTCAAGCTCCTCGCGCACTGTACGGAAAAGACGACCGCAGGCCCGTCGATGCGCAGTTGGCAGACGGTCTTCCACGCGTTGGGCCATTCCCTGGAGATCGTCGAGGTCGGCTGCTGCGGCATGGCTGGGACGTATGGGCACGAGGCGGAGCACGCAGCGACCTCGCGCCGCATCTATGGCTTGAGCTGGGCTGATGTCGTCGACGATCCGTCCAATGAAGGTCTGCTCGTCGCCACCGGATATTCGTGCCGGAGCCAGGTCAAGCGGATCAGCGGCCGGCCACTCTCACATCCGCTGCAGGCGCTGCTCAAGTCGATGCAGGTGCCGTCGGTGGAGTACACCGGCACGGCGAGCCTTCCCGGGGGCGGCGGGGTCGTGCCGGTCTGCGCTGACGAACATGGATTCGCGCGCGGTTGTTGCGACTGACGGAGCGGCATGGTGCCGGGACGCCGAGAGGCGGCCAGCGCGTATGATCGTGCGCCGTTAGAGCGAGCCGCAATTGATTCCTGGAGCTCGGTGTCATGAGCAGCCAAGTCGATCTTCGAGATCTACGTTACTTCACGACCATCGCCGAACTCGGCCACCTCGGGCATGCCGCTGAGCGGTTGAATCGGAGCCAACCAACGCTCACCGGTGCAGTTCGCCGTCTCGAAGAGACGTTCGGGACTTCCCTCTTCGAACCCCTCGGTCGCGGCATCCGTCTCACGCCGGCGGGGCACGTCCTGCTGGAGCGCTCGCGGCGACTGCTCGTTTCCACGGAGGACATCTCCCGCGAGATGTCAGACCTCGCACACGGCCTCGCCGGTCAGATCAGCATCGGTGTCGTTCCCACGGCGGCGCAGTACCTCCTGCCCGCACTGTGCCGAGCGTTCCTGGCGGAAGCGAAGGATGTCGCGTTGAGGACGTCCATCGGCCAAAGCAACTTCCTCAGGGAAGCGCTGAAGGATGGCGAACTCGATCTCGTCATTACCTACGTCACCGAGCCCCCGAGCAATCCTGACGGCGATCTCGTCGCGTTCCCGTTTCTCAAAGACTGCCACGTCGTTGTCGCCAGCAAAACGCACGAGATCTTCGACAGGGAGCCGACGATGAAGGACCTGCTCGATTACCGCTGGCTACTTGCCGTTCCCGGCGTCGAGGGGCGGGTATGGCTCGAGAATGCATTCGAGGCCCGCGGGCTTCGGAAACCCGTGGCACAGATCGAAGCGAACCTGGTGATGATGCTGCCCCCGCTGATCGTGGAGACCGGACTCCTCAGCTTCGTTTCGCGACGGCACCTCGCCGTTGGTGGGCTCGGCGCGAGTCTGCGGGAGGTCTCGTTGAAGGAAACGACGATGCACCGTTGGTTCACCGTCTTGTACAGGAAGGACGGCTACCTCCCGCCCGCCGCCATGAGACTCGTCAATCTGTTGAGGACGAATTCAACGAATCTCTTTCCATAGTCTCGTCCGACGTCGATCTGCGACACCGCATTCAATCGGTTGTCGGGGCGCGTTCGCCGGAAAGGGCCGTTCCATAGGTCGCGGCGATCGGTACCAAAGAATAAAAAATTGGACGAAGCTCCGCACGCTTCGAATAATGACTCCGCAACTTCGTTGCCTGAAGAGCCGCTCCAATTGCAGAACGTCTCTTGAGCGCCGGCACCAGCGAGAGGTCAAACGTGCGCGAATCGACAGTATGGCGGCGTTGACATGATGAAAAGGCGCGCCTTCTGTCTATCGGTCGCCGGCGTCGCGTTGTCGGTAGGGCCGCTCCGACATGCCGTGGCCGCGGGCGAGAGTGGGGCAGTGCCCTATTCCTCCGGTACCGCGCCTCCCAAGCTGGCCGCTCCGCCGAATTCGGCCGACTGTCACATGCACGTGTATGACAGTCGGTTTCCCGCCGCCAAGGACGCGACGCTGAGGCCCCCGGACGCGACGGTCGACGACTACCGTCTTCTGCAACGAAGGATCGGAACGACGCGGGTCGTCGTCGTCACGCCATCGACCTACGGTACCGACAATCGGTGCATGGTCGACGCGTTGGCGAAGTTGGGAGATGTATCGCGGGGCGTCGCAGTCGTCGATGACAGCGTGTCGGACCGGCAGTTGCGGTCCCTCGCCGATGCCGGCGTTTGTGGGATTCGCTTCAATCTCACGATCGGCGGCGTGACGACGCTTCAGATGCTCGAACCCCTCTCGCGCCGTGTTCGCGACTTCGACTGGCACGTGCAGGTCAACATTGCGCCTCAATCGCTTGTCGAGAACGAGGAACTCCTGCGTCGGCTGCCGTCACGGATCGTGCTCGACCATATGGCTCGCGTCCCACTCGGTGGTGACGTCAATGGTCAGCCGGCTTTTCTCGCGGTAAAGCGCCTGGTCGATCGAGGCAATGTGTGGATCAAGCTGTCCGGTGCCTATCTCGGCTCCAAGGTCACCAGCCCGGCGTATGCCGATACCTACGCGCTTGGACGAGCGTACGTCGCGATGGCACCGGAGCGCATGGTCTGGGGTAGCGATTGGCCCCATCCGACGGTCGAAAGGGACAAGCCGGACGATGCGGTCTTGTTCGACCTCCTAGAGCAATGGGCTCCTGACGCCGTCGATCGCCAGCGAATTCTCGTCGGCAACCCCGAAGCGCTCTACGGCTTCACGCATTGAAGATCGTCGGCACCCAATGGACCGTATCCTCCTGACGTCGGGAGCGCCAGCGTGAAGATCAAAGCGGCCGTATTGAACGGTGCTGGAGCGGCGGCGCCTTACGCGATTTCGAGGCCGTTGAGCGTCGAAGAGATCGACCTCGCGCCACCGGAGGCGGGTGAAGTACTCGTCAGGATCGGCGCAGCGGGACTGTGCCATTCGGACCTGTCGGTGATCAACGGTGACCGGCCACGTCCGTTGCCGATGGCCCTCGGGCACGAGGCAGCAGGCGTCGTCGAAGACCTGGGCAGCGGGGTCTCCGATCTCAAGCGAGGCGACCACGTCGTGATGGTCTTCGTTCCGAGTTGCGGGCACTGCAACCCGTGTTCCGAAGGACGGCCGGCGCTTTGCGAGCCGGGTGCCGCGGCCAACGGCTCCGGAACGCTTCTATCCGGCGGGCGGCGCCTGACCCGCAACGGCGAGGTCATCAACCACCATCTGGGTTGCTCTGCATTTGCCGAATATGCGACCGTGTCGCGCCGCTCCGTGGTGAAGATCGATCCGCAAATCGCGCTGGATGAAGCAGCGCTCTTCGGCTGTGCCGTCCTCACCGGCGTGGGTGCGGTCGTCAATACGGCTCGCGTGCGCGCTGGAGCGTCTGTCGCAGTGATCGGACTGGGTGGCGTAGGCCTTGCCGCCGTTCTCGGCGCCCGAGCCGCGGGTGCTCGGCATGTCATCGCGCTCGACTTGGCGGATGACAAACTCGATCTCGCCGAATCGCTTGGCGCGACCCACACGTTCAACGCCGGTAAGGAAGACACCCTCGCCTGCGTTCGCGACTTGACGGAAGGCGGCGTGGAATACGCATTCGAGTTCGCGGGTTCGATTCGAGCGCTCGACCTGGCATACCGGGTCACACGGCGCGGCGGAACCACGGTCACCGCGGGACTTCCCCCGCCCACCGCGACGCTCGCGCTCTCGCCGTTGAATCTCGTCGCGGAGGAGCGCACGCTCAAAGGCAGCTATATCGGCACGTGTGTCCCGTCGCGGGACATCCCGCGCTTCATCGAGCTGTTTCGCCAAGGTCGATTGCCCATCGATCGGCTGATGAGCGGCAAGCTGAAGCTCGACGATATCAACCTCGGGTTCGATCTGCTGCACGAGGGCAAGGCAGTCAGGCAGGTTGTCGTGTTCTAGCGAACCGTTTCAGACAGCTTTGGCGCGGGGCCGCGGCTGAATTCAACGAGTACAAAAAAGAATCGCATCGACCCGGGCATGTCGCCGTCGGATGCGGGAGAGGCGAGGAGACGTCATGAGCAAGGGTTCGGACTTGTCGATCGGGCGTGCGTGCGCATTCGACGATCGAGGGCACGCCGCCGAAGCGGCGCGCGTGCCCGCCAGCGCCTCTCCCGATCATGGCGATCCGGACGAGGGCGCGATGATCGAGATCGTTGAGCAGCTGTTCGGCGTCGCCCGTCGAGGCGCAACCACCCAATCGGAGCCGCGAAAATGAGCACTGTCGAAACAAACGTGTACGAAAAGCACCAATCGGAAGTCGCTGCCGCGCAGGCGCCGAGCCAATCCGCGGCCGGCCTCTTGGTGAAGTGCCTCGAGAACGAGGGCGTCGAGTACATCTTCGGCATTCCCGGGGAGGAAAACATCGATGTCATGGATGCCTTGCTCGACAGTCCGATCACGTTCGTGACAACGCATCACGAGCAGGGTGCCGCATTCATGGCGGACGTCTACGGCCGACTGACGGGACGCGCCGGCGTGTGCATGTCCACCCTGGGTCCTGGCGCGACAAACCTCATCACGGGTGTCGCGGATGCCAACATGGACAGGGCTCCGATCGTGGCGATCGCGGGACAAGGCGCGACCACGCGACTGCATAAGGAGAGCCATCAGATTCTCGACCTGGTGGGCCTCTTCACGCCGATCACGAAGTATTCGACGCAGGTGCTGGACCCCAAGATCGTTCCCGAAGTCGTTCGCAAGGCATTCAAGGTGTCGCAGGCGGAAAAGCCCGGTGGCGCCTTCATCGACTTCCCCGAGAACATCGCGGAGATGAAAGTCGACAAGGAGCCGATTCGGGTGCAGACGGCATCGATCTCGGTCGCGCCCGATAACAAGATCGCCCAAGCGGCGAAGCTCATCGGCGATGCGAAGGCCCCGATCATCCTCGCGGGCAACGGCGTCGTGCGTCAGGGAGCGGCGGATGCACTCGTGACGTTCGCCGAAGTCCTGCGCATCTCGGTCGCCAACACGTTCATGGCCAAGGGCGTTGTGCCGTTCTCCAGTCCGTTCTCGCTCGGCACGATCGGACTCAAGGCGCGTGACATCCCCTGGTTCGCTTTCGAGAAAGCCGACGTGGTCATCTGCGTCGGCTACGACATGGTCGAGTACCACCCGGATATGTGGAATCCGAACAAGGACAAGGTCGTCATCCACATCGACGCACTTCCTGCCGAAGTCGATGAACACTACGTCGTCTCGTGTGGCGTGCTCGGTGACATTCAGACGTCCCTGCGCGCGCTCGCACTTCAGGCCAAGCCCCAGCGCGAGATTGCGTTCCAGAAGGTCCGTCAGGCCATCATCGACGATCGCGCTCAGTACGCCGAAGACGAGGGCTTTCCCGTGAAGCCTCAGAAAATCGTTTGGGATGTTCGTCAAGCGCTCGATGCGGATGACATCGTCATCTCGGACGTCGGCGCTCACAAGATGTGGATGTCTCGCATGTACAAGGCAGAGCGGCCGAACACCTGCATCATTTCCAACGGTTTCGCCGCGATGGGTATCGCGCTACCCGGAGCGATCGCCGCGAAGCTCGCCTATCCGAACCGCAAGGTCGTCGCGATCACGGGCGACGCGGGATTCATGATGAACTCGCAGGAGATCGAGACTGCCATTCGCATGAAGACGCCGCTCGTCGTCGTCATCTGGAACGACTCGGAGTACGGGCTCATCACGTGGCACCAACTGCGCCACTTCGGTCGACCGAGCCACATCGCCTTCAAGAATCCCGACTTCGTGAAGTACGCGGAGAGCTTCGGCGCGAAGGGCTATCGCATCCAGAGTGCGGCCGATCTTCTTCCTACCTTGAAGAAGGCGATGCAAGAGGACACCGTGGTGATCATCGACTGCCCTGTGGACTACACGGAGAACATGAAGCTGACTGCAACGCTCAAGGAGATGCACTCGCCGCTGTAATTTGCCGGCCTGTCGCGCGCCGGCTGCAACGCCACGACATGAACTCGGCTTCGGTCGTCGATATGGCGGCTCGGCCATCCCGCAAGTGGAGACCTTCAATGAGCGACGCCATCAAGCAGTGGAATGAAGCGTTGGCGTCCAGCCAGCGGACCTTGTTGGAGGCCATCTTTCCGGCTCTGCCAGAAGGCGCGGGAGTGTTCCCGAAGCTCAAGCTCGATACAACACTTCAAGATGAGTTCGCCGACCTGCAGGCCACCTGGGCGGAATCGATCGAGAAGTGGACGGCGTTCATGAAGGAGTCGTCGGGGAAGGGCTCTCCGACACCGGAGGCGATCAAGTCCATGTTCTCGCCGACCAGCTGGGGCAAGCAAGGGCTCGGCATATTCGAATCCACGCTGCAACACGTCATCGAGGGACCGAAGTACGCAACGCTGTGGGATCTCGAACGCAAACTGGCGCGGCTTCAACGGCTCCTGATCCAGCGCGACCAGGATGTCCTGACCTACCAAGGCATCGTTCAGCGCGCCTGGAACACCGCGCTCGCGCGGTTCGCCGAATCGTTCCGGTCGGCGACCGAGCCGCCACCGGAGACGTGGCGGGCGGCGACCGACCGATGGTTGGCCATTGCCAACGACGTCCTCGTTGAAACCTATCGCACGGACGAGTTCGTCGAAGCGCAGCGACGCATGCTGCGCGCGAGCTCCGACTACCGCATTCAGGAACGCGAGATCGCGGAAGCGTGGTGCGAAGCACTGCACATCCCGACCCGCGGCGAGATGGATGAAGTCCAGCGGAGCGTGATCGAACTTCGTCGTCAAGTTCGTCTGCTTCAACGTCAGGCGATGCCGAACGCCGGACGCGCATCGGGCGCGGCTGCCAAGTCGATTCGTGCAAAGCCCAAGTCTCGCCGCTCCACGGCGCGCGCGTAGAGGAAATCATGGCCACGACCAGGAAGACAGCGACCAAGCCCGTCGCGGCGGGCAAATCGATGGCGGCATCCGTACTCGCGGAGTTTGCCGACTTCAACACGAGGATGGCCCGCGGACGAGAGATGCTCGAACGCATCAAGGACGAACACGTCGAGGTCGCCACCGCCGACAAGGAGGTCGTTTTTCGCCAAGACAAGACGACGCTTTATCACTACAAGCCGACGGCCAAGCGGACCGTATCGACGCCGGTGCTCGTGGCTTACGGTCAGATCGGTCGATACACCATGACCGACCTGCAGGAAGACCGTTCGATGCTGCGCAACCTGCTTGCCCTGGGCGTCGACGTGTACGCGGTGGACTGGGGCAGTCCGAGCCGCAGCGACCGATGGCTGACGTTCGAAGACTATGTGGACGTGTACCTGAACGACTGCATCGAGTTCATCCAGCAGGAACACGGACTCGAGTCCATCAACGTGCTGGGCATCTGCGAAGGTGGGCTGTTCTCGCTCTGCTATGCAGCGTTGTACCCGGGACGCATCAAGAACCTGATGCTGACGATCACGCCTGTGGACTTCCACCAGGACGTGACCGAAGGTCGAAGCAGCTTCGGTCTGCTGAACCTTTGGTCGCGCGGCATGGACGCCAGCGACATCGATCAGCTCGTCGAAGCGAACGGCAACCTGCCGGGCGAGTTGATGAGCTACGTGTTCGCGCAGATGACGCCGGCTGCGACCATGTCCAAGTACAACCTCGGTCTGCTCGACACGTTCGACGACGAGAAGAAACTGCTGAACTTCCTCCGCATGGAGAAATGGCTTGCCGATCGTCCGCATCATCCGGGCGAAGCCGCCAAGCAGCTGCTGGTCAACCTGTACAAGAACAACGAGCTCATCAAGGGTGAATTCAGTCTCGGTGGGCGGAGGGTCGACCTGGGCCAGATCAGGATCCCGATCCTGAATGTCTACGCGAAGGACGACCACATCATCCCCCCGCAAACGACGAAAGCGCTTGGTGCGGCGGTGGGAACGCGCGACTACAGTGAAATCGGGTTGGAGGGAGGCCACGTCGGCGTGTTCGTGAGCGGGCGGTCCCAAGGTGTTCTCGGGAAAGGCATCCATGCGTGGTTGAAGAAGCGCGACTGACGGTGGCCGAGCGGGCGCGCAGGACTCCCTTGGGGTTCGACATCGCGCTCCGGGTTCGCATCAAGCCGATCCTGCAAATGCCGAAGCAACAGCTGGAGGCTCTGTGAAGAACAAGACCGTATCGGTAGACGACGCCATCGCACTCGTTCGTAGTGGCGACTCGATCGCCGTCTCGGGTTTTGTCGGGTGCGGCACGCCGGATGAATTGATCGAGTCGCTCGCGCGTCGCGACTCCGAGAAGAAAGATCTTCGCGACCTCTCGCTGGTTTTCGCCGCAGCGCCCGGCGACGGCAAAGACCGCGGCCTGAACCGACTTGCGCGTCCTGGTCTGATCAAGCGCGCGATCGGCGGGCACTGGGCGCTTGTGCCGAAGCTGGCCACGCTCGCAGTCGAAAACAGGATCGAGGCCTACAACCTCCCGCTCGGAGTCATCTCCCATCTGTATCGGGACATCGCGGCTCACCGCGCGGGATCGTTGACGAAGGTCGGCCTCGGAACCTTCGTCGACCCGAGGTACGGCGGCGGGCGAATCAACGAACGAACGACGGAAGAGCTGGTGTCAGTCATCGAGATCGAAGGTGAAGAGTGGCTGCTATTCAAGACGTTCCCGATCAACGTGGCTCTCATTCGAGGAACCACTGCGGATCCCGCAGGCAACATCACGATGGAGCGCGAGGCGCTGCTGCTTGATGGACAAGCCGCAGCGATGGCGGCCCACAACGCGAAGGGCCTCGTGATCGTGCAGGTCGAGCGCATCGCGGCTGCCGGGTCGCTCGATCCTCGACGCGTCGTCATTCCGGGAGTGCTGGTCGACTGCGTCGTGCTGGCGAGCGAAGTCCAGCACCAGACGTACGGCACGCCGTACAACGCGGCTTTCTCGAGCGAACTTCGCCTCCCGATCGACACCATCGCGCCGCCAATGCTCGATGAACGGAAGATTGTGGCGAGGCGGTGCGCGTTCGAACTGCCGCTCGGTGGAGTCATCAATCTCGGCATCGGGATGCCGGAAATCGTCGGCGCGGTCGCCGCCGAGGAGCGTGTCCTGAGTCATCTCACGCTCACGGCGGAGCCGGGTGTCATCGGAGGGATGCCTCAGGGGGGACTCGACTTCGGAGCCGCCATCAACACGGACGCGTTGCTCCATCAGAACCAGCAGTTCGACTTCTACGACGGCGGCGGCCTGGATCTGGCCTGCCTGGGCATGGCGGAGGTCGATCGACATGGTCACGTGAATGTCAGCCGGTTCGGGCCTCGGCTCGCAGGTGCTGGCGGCTTCATCAACATCAGTCAGAACGCGCGGAGCCTCGTATTCGCCGGGACCTTTACCGCAGGCGGCCTGGATGTCGTCGTCGAAGACGGGCGGCTTCGAATTGTCAGCGAGGGCCGGACGAAGAAGTTCGTCGGGAGCGTTCAGCAGATCACGTTCAACGGCTCCTTGGCGGCAGAGCGTCGACAACCAGTCCTCTACGTGACCGAGCGATGTGTCTTGCGTCTCACGACGGATGGACTGGAACTGATCGAAGTCGCTCCCGGAATCGACGTCGAGCGAGACGTGCTGGCACACATGGACTTCGTTCCCGTCGTCAAGGATGTACAGCTGATGGACCCGCGGATTTTCTGGCTGAAGCCGATGGGTCTCGCCGCCGTGCTTCTCGATCTCCGCTTGTCCGACCGCCTCAGCTACGACGCTGGTCGGAACGTCCTGTTCGCAAACTTCGAGGGTTACGCCATCCGTTCGGCCGAGGACATCGAAAGCGTACGTCGCGTGTTCGAGGCACTCTGTGGACGACTTGGACGTCGGGTCGATTTCGTCGCCAACTACGATGGCTTCCTGATCGACGAGTTCGTCGCGGACGCCTACTTCGACATGGTCGCCGGCTTGCACACGAAGTATTACGCCAGCGCGACGCGCTACACGACGAGCGCGTTCATGCGCCTGAAGCTCGGTGCAGCATTGGGCGCGCGAAATAGCGGATCGAATGTCTTCGAGACGCGTGCGGAAGCGCACGCGTTCCTCGCCGGCGGGAAGGTTGGCGTCGTGAACGACACGATGTGACACGGTTTGTAGCGAAGCACCGACTGACGGGATTCAGTGCTGCGCCGACGCGGCGGTCCTGCGAGTGCGCGCATCGTTCGCCGGCGCGGCGACCGTTGCCTTTTGCGGGGATCGACACTCAGAGCGTGCGCCGCCCCGAAGGAAACACTTGCCGCAATCCCACTGCCAGCGTGCGCTCGTCGCGCGCACGGACACCCCGTGCGCCTAGCCGACTTTCTCGATTCCCACCGCGACGCGATCCTCGCGGACTGGGACGGCTTCGCGTCGTCGCTCGGCGCCGTCACAAAGCACATGTCCAATGCGCAGCTGCGCGACCACGCCGCCCAGGTCCTGGTCGCCATCGCCGCGGACATCCGTAATCAACAGTCGGGACTGGACCAGACGGAAAAGAGCAGGGGAAAGCGCGACTCCGAGCTGCGACCGCTGACGGCCGCGTCGATTCACGGGACCGGACGACAGAACGACGGATTCAGCCTCCTGCAACTGACCGCGGAGTTCCGTGCGCTGCGAGCGAGCGTGCTTCGTCTCTGGCTTCCGACGGTCGATCATTCGGATCGACACTCGATCGAGGAGATGATCCGCTTCAACGAGTCGCTCGACCAGGCGATCGCGGAATCCGTTTCGACATTCAACGAGAAAGCCGGCGAAGCGCGCGACATCTTTCTCGCCATGCTCGGGCACGACCTCCGCTCGCCGCTGCACGCGATCGGCATCACCGCGGAATACTTCGCCCGCGGCGACCGCGATCCGGCGCGGACCGCATCGTCGGTGGCACGCATCAAGCGAAGCGTCGTGTCGATGACGACGATGGTGAACGACCTGCTCGAATTCTCGAGGCTGCAGCTGGGCGGCGCGCTCCCGCTGAAGAAGGGCGGGATCGACCTGGCCGTCCTCGGTCGTCGGTTGATCGAGGATGCGGAGGCGGCCCATCCGACGTGCTCGCTTCGACTCGTCGCCGAGTCGCCTGTCCACGGACAGTTCGACGAAGATCGTCTCCTGCAGATGTTCAGCAACCTGCTCAACAACGCCTGTCAGTACTGCGCGCGCGGGACGGTGATCACGCTGACCATCTGGGGGGACGGGACGACCGCGTTCGCGGACATCCACAACTTCGGTCCAGCGATTCCCGGTGATCGTTTGCACGCGATCTTCAACCTCATGCATCAACTCAAGGTCGACGAGGGCGTGGTCAACCGACCCCGGACCAGTATCGGCCTGGGCTTGTTCATCGCTCGACGGATCGCCGAGTCGCACGGGGGGAGCCTCACCGTCGGCTCGTCCGAAGCGTCCGGGACGACCTTCTCCGTTCGCTTGCCCGTCACCGCTGACACGTGACGGCGTCGGTCCCATGGACGACACGCGCGCGTCACGACAGGAGTCGCGCCTCCAGCTTCTCCTTCAAGGCGGCGATGTTCGATTCCTCCAACGACCATTCGTCGTCCGACGTCGCTTCGGCGTAGACGAAGGAATCGCCGGCCGGGTGTTTGCGAATTGTCCCGACCGCGACTCCGTTGATGCGCACGACGATCGTTCCACCTTCTTCTCCATCGCCTGCTGCTTCGTAGGCGATGGATGCGGATCGTGATTCGTTCATGAGTCCTCGTTGCAAGTGAGAACATGACGCCGCGTCAGCGACGCGGCGCCTGCGTTCAGACCGCCTTCGCTTCGGCGTTCACCATCGCGGCCTTCGGTTCCGCCGTGATCTCCGTGGCATCGGCGACGTCGATGGTGACGGCGCCTTCCATGCCGAGCATCGCGCCCGTCAGCGGTTCGCCGTCCGGCATCGAGTGCGTGCGGACCGACGCGTCTTCGACCGCGTCGAGTTCGGCCCCCGACAGGTTGACCGTGAACAGGCCGTCGCCCCCGTCGACCGCCGGGCTGCCCTCGCGGACCTCGAACGTCGGGGCGCTGTTCCACGGTCCCGTCGCCACGCCGTCACCGACCGACGTCTTGAAATATACGTTCGTGAATTCCGGCATGCCGCCGAGCTTGCCGGCAGGAAAGTTCGGCGTGATCGAGTACAACGCCTTCTCGAAGGACTGCTGATGCGAGATTTCGCGCGTCATCAGGAAGCCGAGCGCTTCCTTGACGCCGGGATCGTCGGTGAGGTTGATGAGTCGTTCGTAGACGATCTTCGCGCGCGACTCGGCTGCGATGTTCGAGCGCAGGTCGGCCGCCGGGTCGCCGATCAGCGCCACCGTTCATCGATACGGCTTGATCACTGAGGGGGTCGACTGGAGGTCGTCGTGCGGCGTCCTGTGAAACCAGCTCAGGAAGCGATGAAGTAGTTGAACAGGGAGGCAAGGCCCGCTCCGCCCCAGAGCGTGAGAAGCGATGCTCTGATGGATAGGGCGATGACTTGAGCTGTGTGTGTGTTCATGTACTTCATGTTGCTCGCTCGGCCGCGGAGGCCGCGTCGGTTGCGCGCTTCAGCCGTGCTCGGACGGCGGCTCACTCGCTCCGGATACTTCTCGACGTCCCCTGCCAATGCGACTGACAACACCGGCACGAAGTGCGCATCGTCCGCGCGCAGATGTCAGCGGATCGACCCGCGAACTTGCGGGGCGCGCCGACGGTGCGGCGCGCAGGACGAGACGATGCTGCATCACCCCTCAATCAGCCAAGGACGATCGTGCCCACACGCGCCCCAGCCAAGAAATCCGTTCCCTCGAAGACCCCGCGCGCGACCGATGCGATCGCGATGCTTCGTGCGGATCACAGGAAAGTGTCGGACCTGTTCGAACAGTTCGAATCCTCGCGCAGTCCGGCGAAGAAGAAGCAGCTCGTCAGCCAGATCTGCAACGAGCTCGAGATTCACACGCAGCTCGAAGAAGAGATCTTCTACCCCGCGGTCAAGGCTGCACTGAAGGACAAGGAACTCGTTCCCGAAGCGACCGTGGAACACGCGAGCGTGAAGGACTTGATCGCGCAAGTGAAGGACGTCGAGCCGTTCGGCGAGATGTACGACGCGAAGGTCAAGGTCATGTCCGAATTCGTGAAGCATCACGTGAAGGAAGAACAGAACGAGATGTTTCCGAAGGCGAAGAAGACGCGCCTCGACATGGCCGAGCTCGGCGCGCGCATGCAGTCGAAGAAGGACGAACTGATGGCGTCGAATTCATAGCGCGACTTCGTCGCGCGTCGCGTCTCGAGTCGCTGCGAACGACCAGCGGACGGCCCAGGGTCCGAGCGTGTCCGGGTCGGGGTGAGGGTTCTCGTACCAGATCGTCCGTCCCTCCCGGCCGACGTCCTGGGCCGGTCGATCGGACAGGTTCGCGACGAGGACGAGATCGCCGCGGTCGCCGGCGTAGCGCACGGTGACCGGGCCATCGGCGCGGACCTGGTAGCACGCCGATCGCGATTGCGCCAGGAACGGGAGGACGTCCCGCTTGCGCGCCGCGAGGATGCGTCCGTACCAGCGCAGCGTGTCCGCATGCGGGCCGCGGCGCATCTCGTCCCAGTCGAGCTTCGCCGAGTCGAACGTGCTTTCTTCCTGCGGGTCGGGAATGGACGCTTCGCGTCCATCGACTTCGGGACTGTCGACGAACTCGTCCTGTCTCGACGTGTTGACGGCCTGCCCGAGTTCTCCGGCGAAGTCGCAGAAGAACGGGAAGGGACTCGAACACGCCCATTCTTCGCCCATGAACAGCATCGGGATCTGCGGCGCCAGCAGATAGATCGACGCGATCGCCCGGACGACCGCCGTCGAGACGCCGAAATGGATCCGATCGCCGAACGGACGGTTCCCGATCTGGTCGTGGTTCTGGATGAACGAGACGAAGGCCGTCGGCGGGAGAGACTTCGACGGCTCGCCGCGGGAAGCGCCCGTGAACGTCATCGTTTCGCCCTGGAAGGCGAAGCCCTCTGCAAGCGCGCGGCCGAGCTTGCGCGGGTCGTTCGCGAAGTCGATGTAGTAGCCGTGGCGCTCGCCGGTCGCGGCGGTGTGCAGGACGTGATGGATGTCGTCGTTCCATTGCGCCGTGTACTCGAGCGGCTCGCCGCGCGGGTCGCGGGACAGACGCGTCGCCTGATTGCGCTCGTTCTCGATGATCAGGTGGACCGGGCGCGGCGTGCCGGTCCGGACGCGCTCGGCGAGCGCCGTGAGGATGTGCGTTTCGCTGTCGTCGTGGATCGCGTGCACCGCGTCGAGTCGAAGGCCGTCGCAATGGAATTCTTCCAGCCAGTACAGCGCGTTCTGCACGACGAACTCGCGCACGAACGCGCTGCCGGCGCTGTCGAAGTTGACGGCGTCTCCCCAGGGCGTCTCGTGGCGATTCGTGAAGCTCTGCGGCGCATAGGTCGGCAGCAGGTTCCCGTCGGGACCGAAGTGGTTGTAGACGACGTCGAAGACGACCATCAGGCCGCGCCGATGGGCTTCGTCGACGAAGGCCTTGAGATCGTCCGGACGTCCATAGCTCGACTCCGGCGCGAACAGGAAGACGCCGTCGTAGCCCCAGTTGCGGCGACCGGGAAAGTCGGCGACCGGCATCAGGTCGATGCAGGTGATGCCCAAATCGACGAGGTGGTCGAGCTTGTCGATCGCCGCGCGAAACGTGCCTTCGCGCGTGAAGGCGCCGACGTGCAACTCGTAGAGGACGACGTCCGTCCACGGACGGTTCCGCCATTCGCCGTCCCGCCACGCGTACGACGCGGGGTCGATCACCTCGCTCGGTCCATGCACGTCCTGCGGCTGGAAGCGCGAGGCCGGATCGGGGGCGAGGGTGCCGTCGGGGAGTCGGAAGCGGTACGTCGAGCCGGGGGCCGCGCAATCCGTCGTCAACGTGTGCCAGCCGGGCTCGGTCCGCTCCATCGCGAGCTCGCTGCCCGTGTCCAGCACGAGACGCACCGAATGCGCGGCCGGGGCCCAGAAACGGAAACGGACGCCGCGGTCCGGCAGCACCGCGGCACCGAAGGGCATGTCGTGCGCCCGCGCCCTCGTCGGCGGGCGAGCGAAGACGGCGTTGCCGCCAGCGGAAGAAAAGCGCTGCATGGTGTGGCTGAGCGGTTTCGTCGCACGTGAACACGCGGGCGCCGGCGTCTGTGACAACGCCGGCGCTTCCGCGCACGCGCGACGACGCGTCAGGGTTTCAGGACGACCTTGATGCAGCCGTCTTCCTTGTCGCGGAAGGTCTTGTAGGCCTCGGGCGCCTGCTCGAGCGGCAGGCGGTGCGTGATGATGAACGACGGGTCGATCTCGCCCGCCTCGATCTGTTCGAGCAGCGGCGCGGTATAGCGCTGCACGTGCGTCTGCCCGGTCCGCAACGTGAGGCCCTTGTTCATGAAGGCGCCCATCGGGACCTTGTCGAGCATGCCGACATAGACGCCCGGCATCGAGATCGTCCCGGCCTTGCGGCACGCCATCATCGCCTGGCGGAGTACGTGCGGCCGGTCCGTCGCGAGCTTGACCGCGGCCTTCGCCTTGTCGAGGACGGCATCGAAGCTGCCGGTGCCGTGCGCCTCCGCGCCGACCGCGTCGATGCAGCGATCCGGGCCGCGACCGCCGGTCATCTCCATGAGACGTTCCTGCACGTCCTCGGCGAGGAAGTCGATCGTCTCGGCCTTCCCGTCGGCCTGCGCCATCGCCAGGCGCTCGGGGACCGTTTCGATCAGGATGACGCGGCCGGCACCGAGCATCCATGCGCACTGGATCGTCAGTTGACCGACGGGACCGCCGCCCCAGATCGCGACCGTGTCTCCCTCTTCGATCTCGGCATTCTCGGCGGCCATGTAGGCCGTCGGAAAGATGTCCGAGAGGAAGAGCACCTTCTCGTCGGCGAGGTCCGACTCGATCTTGATCGGACCGACGTCGGCATGCGGCACGCGCAGGTATTCGGCCTGGCCGCCTGCGAAGCCGCCGAGCATGTGCGAGAAACCGAACAGGCCGGCAGGTGAGTGGCCCATCGCCTTCTCCGCCATCTTCGCGTTCGGGTTGGTCGTGTCGCAGCAGGAGAACAGGGTCTTTTCGCAGAACCAGCAGGATCCGCACGCGATGACGAACGGAACCACGACGCGGTCGCCGATCGCGAGGTTCTTCACGTCCGCGCCGACCTCGACGACCTCGCCCATGTTCTCGTGGCCGAGGATGTCCCCGGATTCCATCGTGGGCTGATAGCCGTCGAACAGATGCAGGTCGCTGCCGCAGATCGCGGTGGACGTGATCTTGATGACGATGTCCCGCGGATCCTGAATGACGGGATCGGGAACGGTGTCGACCGAAACGCTTCCATGGCCGTGCCAGCACAGTGCTCGCATGATGTCGCCTCCTGGTGTGGGTACGCGGAAGCGAGCGAGGCTTGCTGATCCGTGATGCCGGGATGAGTGCGCGACGATCGCGCGACCTTCCATCCAGCGGCGAGGTTGCCCTCGCGACGGATCGGAACGCACCGGCCCAACGATGAAAGCGGTTCGGTTTTTCGGCAAAGGCGTACGCGTCTTTGCGAAGCGGCCTATCGGTGCACCGCCGACCGCCGCCCGGCTCCGGCGGCCGGCCGCGACGCGCGATCGAATCGCTGTACGATCGCGCCGGCCCGCACGACCCGGGGCCCGCTGCTGACCATCCGTCGACGTCGGAGATCGCATGACCGCGCATGCCGAAGCTGTACCGCATCACGACGGCTCGCTCGCGCCGCACGAGACGATTCGCTATCCGGCGATCTTCCTGCCCTTGTTCGCGCCGTTCGGGATCAGCAGCGGCTACGTCAGCGTGACGATGGCCTTCCTGCTCGGGCGTGCGGGACTGAGCACGGTCGCGATCACGACGATCATCGCGGCCACGCTCTGGGTCCAGACCTGGAAGATGCTGTGGGCACCGATCGTCGACACGGTCGGCAACCCGAAGCTCTGGTACGGCCTCGGCGCGACGCTGGTCGGCGGGACGATCCTCGCGATGAGCATGTTGCCGATGACGGCGGCCGAGGTTCCTGTGCTCACGTTGCTCGCGGCGCTCTCGTCGGCCGCGTCGACCCTCGTCAGCATGTCGTCGGAGATCTTCATGGCGCAGAGCGTCCCCGAGCACATGCGCGGCCGCGTCAGCGGCTGGTCGCAGGCGGGCAACCTCGGCGGTGCGGGCGTCGGAGGCGGCCTCGGCCTCCTGCTTGCGCAACACGTCGCGCAACCCTGGGTATCGGGCGCCGTGCTCGCCGCCCTCTGCTTCGCATGCTGGGGTTGCGTGCGCCTCGTCCCCGCCGCGCGTCGCACGCACACGATGCCGTCGTACCTCGATGAGTTGAAGGGCGTTGCGCGCGACGTGTGGGATGTCGCGCGCTCGCGTGCCGGCTACCTGGCGCTGATCCTCATGCTGTTGCCGATCGCGTCCGGCGCGGCGCCGTGGTCGGCGATCGCGGGCGAATGGGCCGCCGAGGCCGATCTCGTGGCACTCGTCAACGGCGTCGTCGGCGGGCTCGCGTCCGCCTTCGGCGCGCTGGTCGGCGGCTACGTCTGCGACCGCATGAGCCCGGGTCGTGCGTACTGCGTGTTCGGCCTCGTTGCCGGCGCCATCGCCGTCGTGATGGCCTGGTGCAGCCGCTCGCCGACCACGTTCGTCGTGTTCACGCTCGCTTACAGCGTCGCGATCGGCTGCGGTTATGCGGCGTATTCGGCGATCGTCCTGCAGGCGATCGGCCGGCGATCGGCCGCGACGAACTTCAATCTGATGGCCGCGTTGTCCAACGTGCCGATCGCGCTGATGACGAGTTTCGACGGCTGGACGCACGATCGCTTCGGGACCGACGCGATGCTCTATGGCGAGCTGGCGATGCCTGCGATCACGATCGCGGCCTTCGCGCTCTTCGTCGTCGCGACGCGATCGAGGACGCCGCGCGTCACACCGCCGCGCTGACCGTCAGAACGAGCGCGGCAGGCCGAGCACGTGCTCGGCGACGTACGACAGGATGAGATTCGTCGAGATCGGCGCGACCTGGTACAGGCGCGTCTCGCGGAACTTGCGTTCGACGTCGTACTCGGCCGCGAAGCCGAAGCCGCCGTGGGTCTGCAGGCACATGTCGGCCGCCTCGAACGACGCCTTCGCCGCGAGGTACTTCGCCATGTTCGCCTCGGCCCCGCACGGCGCGTGCGCATCGAACAGATCGCACGCGCGAAACCGCATCAGGTTCGCGGCCTCGAGCTCGATGTAGCTCTGCGCGATCGGGAACTGGACGCCCTGGTTCTTTCCGATCGGCCGATCGAACACGACGCGCTCGTTCGCGTAGCGCGTCGCGCGATCGACGAACCACCAGCCATCGCCGATGCACTCGGCGGCGATCAGCGTGCGTTCCGCGTTGAGGCCGTCGAGGATGTACCTGAAGCCCTCAGATC
>Ga0247783_1000021_pt1 | contig 51499 bp, 52 predicted proteins | sample UWRJL064202C5_FD_179911 | JGI IMG/M metagenome (GOLD analysis project Ga0247783, IMG submission 179911) | Plant litter microbial communities from Arlington Agricultural Research Station in Wisconsin, United States - UWRJ-L064-202C-5 | ecosystem: Environmental > Terrestrial > Plant litter >...
GCGCGCCGTTGAGCAACTCGGCGCTGTCCCGCGTCGACAGGGACGTGACGAAGTCGCGCGTGTCGGAACGGGTGGCGCTCGGCGGTTCGCGCCGGGGCTCACGCTGTTCGCGCGCGGTCGGGTGGTCGAGACGATTCAGCATGTCGGGCTCGCGAGGCATCGGGGAGTGGCTGCAGCCTAAACGAGAATCATTCGCATTGCAACCGTCTCGCGGCGATCGTCCGCGCAGGCCGTCTTCGCGCGTGCGACCGGGTGAGCCGCGGGGGCCCCGCTATAATTCGCGGTCGCTCGCGAGGCCCGTCGTCCGGCGCGTCGCGGGGCGCTCCCACCCGCAGTCAATCCAGCCCGCGCAGGTCCACGGGTCTCTCGCCTTCCACGTCCATGTCCGCAGCACCGATCCCGCCCTACGACCACCGCGCCGTCGAGGCCGCCGCGCAGGCAGCCTGGGACGGGGAGCGTGCATGGCACATGACGGAGAACGATCCGCGCTTCCCGAAAGGCCCGTTCTACGCGTGCTCGATGCTTCCCTATCCGTCGGGAAAACTGCACATGGGCCATGTGCGCAACTACACGATCAACGACGTGACCGCGCGCTACCTGCGCATGCGTGGGTTCAACGTGATGATGCCGATGGGCTGGGACGCGTTCGGCATGCCCGCGGAGAACGCGGCGATCGACAACAAGGTCCCGCCCGCGCAGTGGACCTACGAGAACATCGACGCGATGAAGCTGCAGTTCGCGGCGATCGGTCTCGCGATCGACTGGTCGCGCGAGGTCACGACCTGCAAGCCCGACTACTACCGCTGGAACCAGTGGATGTTCCTGAAGATGCTCGAGAAGGGCATCGCGTACCGCAAGACGGGCGTCGTCAATTGGGATCCGGTCGACCAGACCGTGCTCGCGAACGAACAGGTGATCGACGGCCGCGGCTGGCGCTCGGACGCGCTCGTCGAGAAGCGCGAGATCCCGATGTACTACCTGCGCATCACCGACTACGCCGACGAGTTGCTCGCGTCGCTCGACGATCTCGACTGGCCCGAGCGCGTGAAGACGATGCAGCGCAACTGGATCGGCCGCAGCGAGGGCGTCACCGTCTGCTTCCCGTACGAGATCGACGGCGAGAAGACGCAGTTGCGCGTCTTCACGACGCGAGCCGACACCTTGATGGGCGTGTCCTTCGTCGCGATCGCGGCGGAACATCCGCTCGCGCATCGTCTCGCGAAGGACCAGCCCGCGCTGCAGGACTTCATCGCCGAATGCGCGAAGGGCGGCGTGGCCGAGGCCGACATCGCCGCGATGGAGAAGAAGGGCATGACGACCCACTTCCACGTCACGCACCCGCTCACCGGCGAACTCGTGCCGGTGTGGGTCGGCAACTACGTGCTGATGGGCTACGGCGAAGGCGCGGTGATGGGCGTGCCCGCGCACGACGAACGCGACTTCGCGTTCGCGAAGAAATACGGCCTCCCGATCAAGCCGGTCATCGTGCCGGCTTCGTGGCGGTTGAAGGACGCGGCCGCGGCCGCGGAAGCGACCGTCGAACCGTCCGAGTCGATCGAGATCGCGCCGGACGCGACCGTCACCGTGATCGCGGCCCCGGATCAGTCCGCGTGGTCGGAATGGCAGCCTGCGTTCGCCGAGTACGGCACCTGCGTCCACTCGGGGGCCTACGACGGCATGGACTTCGCGACGTCGGTCGCCGCGATCGCGCGCGACCTCGAGGCGAAAGGCCTCGGCGAGAAGACCGTCACGCGTCGCCTGCGCGACTGGGGCGTCAGCCGCCAGCGCTACTGGGGCACGCCGATCCCGATCATCCACTGCCATCAGGACGACGGAAGCGGGTGCGGCGAGGTCCCGGTGCCGGAGAAGGACTTGCCGGTCGTGTTGCCGGAAGACCTCGTGCCGGACGGCACCGGAAACCCGCTCGCGAAGTCGGAGGCCTTTCTCACGGTCGACTGCCCGACGTGCGGCAAGCCCGCCCGTCGCGAGACCGACACGATGGACACGTTCGTCGATTCGGCCTGGTACTACATGCGCTATTGCTCGCCCGACGTCGCCGACGCGATGATCGACGAGCGCGTGAAGTACTGGATGCCGATGGACTTGTACGTCGGCGGCATCGAGCACGCGATCCTGCACCTGCTCTACGCGCGCTTCTGGACGAAGGTGATGCGCGACATGGGCCTCGTCAGCTTCGACGAGCCGTTCACGCGCCTGTTCACGCAAGGCATGTTGACGAACGAGTGCTTCTATCGCGACGAAGCGGGCGGACGGACGCGCTGGTTCTACCCGAGCGAGGTCGATGTCCGGCACGACGAGCGCGGCAAGCCGATCGGCGCCATCGCGAAGGAAGACGGACAGCCGGTGATGCTCGGTGGCATCGAGAAGATGTCGAAGTCGAAGAACAACGTCGTCGAACCGCGCGCCTTCATCGAACGCTTCGGCGCCGACACCGCGCGCGCGTTTTCGATGTTCGCCGGACCGCCGGAACAGAGCGCGGCCTGGTCGGACAGCGGCGCGCAAGGCGTGTCGCGCTTCCTGCATCGCCTCTGGACGTTCGCGATGCGCGCGAAACTCGACGGCCGCGTCCGCGCGACGGCGTCGCCGTCGACCGCGGCCGACGACCGGAAATTCCGGCACGAGCTGCATTCGATCCTCAAGCAGGCGCAGTACGACTACGAGCGCATGCAATACAACACGGTCGTGTCGGGCTGCATGAAGATGCTCAACACGCTCGAATCGACGAAGGCAGGCGACGTCGCGTTGACCGAAGGTCTCGGGATCCTGTTGCGCGTGCTGTATCCGGTCGCGCCGCACATCACGCATGCGTTGTGGGAGGACCTCGGCTATCGCGCCGCGCTCGCCCCCCTGATCGATGCGCCGTGGCCCGAAGTGGATGCCGCAGCCCTCGTGCAGGACGAGATCGAACTCGTCGTGCAGGTCAACGGCAAGCTGCGCGGAACGATCCGCGTGGCGGCCGACGCGGATCGTGCGAGCATCGAGGCGACGGCCCTCGCCGACGAGGCCGTCAGGAAGTTCGTGACCACGCCGCCGAAGAAGATCGTCGTGGTCCCGGGCCGGCTGGTGAACATCGTCGCGTGATCAAACCGTCGTTCCCGCGCAGGCGGGAACCCAGCGTCGTTCGACGCACACTGATGCGAGGTCGAAGAGTCATGGAAGGTCAACGACGCTGGGTTCCCGCCTCCGCGAAAACGACGATGGTGTTGCTGTGCCTCGTCGCGCTCCTCGCGTCGTGCGGCTTCCAGCTGCGCGGATCGACGGAGCTTCCGTTCCGCACGCTGTGGGTCGGCTTCTCCGACGCCTCCCCGCTCGGCACCGAGTTCAAGCGCTACATCCGCAGCGGCACGTCGACGCGCCTGGTCGACGATCCGTTGCAGGCCGACGCGCGCCTGCAGGTGCTCGGCGAGGCGCGCGACAGAGAGATCCTCTCGCTGAACGTGGATGGTCGCGTGCGCGAGTACAACCTGTTCTACACGTTCGTCTTCAAGGTCGACGACGGCAAGGGACGCGACTACATCGCGCCCACGCGGATCACCTTGAAGCGGAATATCTCGGTCAACGAGAACACGGAGCTCGCGAAGGCCGCGGAAGAGAACAACCTCTATCGCGACATGCAATCCGACCTCGTGCAGCAGCTGCTGCGCCGACTCGCGGCCGCGAAGCCCGAGCCCACCGCGAGCTAGGCCGCCGATGCAAGTGCGCCTCGACGCGCTCGGCGCGCAACTCGCGAAGCGGATCGCACCGCTCTATGTCGTGCACGGCGACGAACATCTGCTCGCGATCGAGGCGGCCGATGCGATCCGCGCGGCCGCCCGCAAGGCCGGCTTCGTCGAGCGCGACGTACTCGAGGTCGACCGCTGGTTCAAGTGGGACCGGCTCGTCGAGGCCGGACAGAGCCTGTCGCTGTTCGGCGATCGCAAGCTCGTCGAGGTGCGGATTCCCGGTGGCAAGCCCGGCAAGGACGGCTCGGCCGCGCTGCAGGCCCATGCGAAGGCGATGACGGGCGCCGACGACACGGTGACCTTGATCACGCTGCCCCGCCTGGAGCGCGAACAGAAGCAGTCGGCGTGGTTCGGCGCCCTCGACGCGATGGGCATCACGGTGGAGGCGCCGGTGATCGAACGCGGACAACTGCCGTCGTGGATCGCGGAGCGTCTCGCGCGCAACGGGCAGGAGGCCGACGCCGACGCGATCGCGTTCATGGTCGACAAGGTCGAAGGCAATCTGCTCGCCGCGCATCAGGAGGTCCAGAAACTCGCGCTGTTGTATCCGACCGGCCGGATCTCCTTCGACGCGGTTCGCGACGCCGTGCTCGACGTCGCGCGCTACGACGTCTTCAAGCTCGGGCTCGCGATGCTCGCCGGCGACGGTCCGCGCGTCGCGCGCATGGTCGAAGGGCTGAAGGCCGAAGGCGAATCGCCCGTGCTCGTGCATTGGGCGATGACGGAGGAAGTGCGTGCGTTGTACCGGGCGAAGCTCGGCACCGCCGCGGGCCAGCCGCTGTCGATGCTGACGCGCCAGCTGCGCGTCTGGGGTCCGCGAGAACGGCTGTTCGAACCGGCGATGAAGCGGCTGTCCTTGCCGCTGCTGCGCGACGCGCTCGCGCGCGCCGCCGACATCGATCGCCTGGTCAAGGGACTGCGTTACGTGCACGGTCGTGCGATGGGGGATGCCTGGACCGAGCTGTCCCGGCTCGGCCAGACGATCGCGGGAGTACGCGCATGAGGGACGTCGACGAGGACGCGTTGACGCGCGACGTGCGGCGCATCGGCGCCGCTGCGCGCGCCGCGTCGCGGACGCTCGCGAAGTCCGACGCGGCGACGCGCAACGCGGCGCTCGTCGCGATCGCGGCCGCGGTTCGGCGCGAGGCCGACGCGATCCGCGCCGCGAACCGCGCGGACCTCGACGTGGCGCAGGCCGGCGGACTCGACGCCGTCATGCTCGATCGGCTCGCCTTGTCCGACGCGGCGCTGTTCGCGATGGCGGACGGGCTCGACCAGATCGCCGCGCTGCCCGATCCGATCGGCGAGATCAGCGAGCGCCGCACGCGACCCACCGGCATCGAGGTCGCGCGCATGCGCGTGCCGCTCGGCGTCGTCGGCATCGTCTATGAGGCCCGACCGAACGTGACGATCGACGCGGCCGGCCTCGCGATCAAGTCGGGAAATGCGGCGATCCTGCGCGGAGGCTCGGAGGCGATCCACTGCAATCGCGTCCTCGCGGGACTGATTCGGGAAGGACTCGTGGCCGCGGGACTGCCGGCCGACGGCGTCCAGGTGATCGACACGACCGATCGCGCCGCGGTGGACGCGATGATCAAGATGCCCGAGTCGATCGACGTCATCATCCCGCGTGGCGGCAAGGGGCTGATCCAGTACCTCATGCGCGAATCGCGCGTGCCGATGATCAAGCACCTCGACGGCATCTGCCACGTCTACGTCGATGCCGGCGCCGACCTCGACGTCGCCGTGCGCATCGCGGACAACGCGAAGACGCAGCGCTACGGCACGTGCAACACGATGGAGACGCTGCTCGTCGATCGATCGATCGCGACCGCGTTCCTGCCGCGTATCGGTCGCGTCTACGCCGACAAGGGCGTCGAGATGCGCGCGAGCACGGACGCGGCGCGCGTCCTCGCCTCGGCGGCGCTGGCCGTGACGCCCTCCGCAGCCGGCGACTTCGACACCGAATGGCTCGCGCCGATCGTCTCCGTCGAGATCGTCGACGGACTCGACGCCGCGATCGAGCACATCAACGTGCACGGTTCGCATCACACCGATTCGATCGTCACGACCGACGACGCGCGCGCGATGCGCTTCCTGCGCGAGGTCGACTCGGCGACGGTCCTCGTCAACGCGTCGACGCGCTTCGCCGACGGCTACGAGTTCGGGCTCGGCGCCGAAATCGGCATCTCGAACGACAAGCTGCACGCGCGGGGCCCGGTCGGCCTCGAAGGACTCACCAGCCTCAAGTACGTGGTCTTCGGTCACGGCGAGATTCGTGTCTGACGGCTTCATCCGACGAAGCGCTTCGAACGAGTAAGCTTCGGCTTCCTTGCGTCGCCGGTCCGGAACGCGACGCCTGTTTTCATCGGGAGATTCGACACATTGCAGCCTGACCAATCCGCCAACAACAACGCCCGCGCCCGTATCCTGCTCGTGGAAGACAGCGATCTGGTTCGCGAAACCACGATCGAATTCCTCCAGGAGCTCGACTTCGCCGTCGTCGCGGTGGACAGCGCCGAAGCCGCCATCGCCACGCTCGACGCCGAACGCTTCGACATCCTCTTCACCGACATCAGCCTGCCCGGCATGTCCGGTGTCCAACTCGTCAAGCACGCGCGGGAGCGCGCCCCCGCACAGCGCTGTGTGATCTCGTCGGGCTACGGCTCGGACCTCGATCGGCACACGTTCGGCACCGGCGTGGTCGTCCTCGCGAAACCCTACGACCTGGCCGCGCTCGAAAGCACGCTCGACGCCCTGCTCCCCCGCTAGACCTCGGCGCCCCGGCGTCGGGTCGGTTCCCCCTCCCCGCCATGCTCTGGATCAAATCGCTGCACGTCGTCTTCGTCGTCGCCTGGTTCGCCGGGCTGTTCTATCTGCCGAGGCTGTTCATGAACCTCGCGCTCGAAACGACCGAGGACGCGACCGCCCGATTGCTGTTGATGGCGCGCAAGCTCTATCGCTTCACGTCCTTGATCTCGGTCTTCGCGATCGCGTTCGGCCTGTGGCTCTTCCTCGGCTACGGCATCGGCTTGCGAGGGGGCGGAAACGGCTGGATGCACGCGAAGCTCGCGCTCGTCGTTCTCGTCATCGGTTATCACCACGCGTGCGGATCGATGCTGAAGAAATTCGAACTCGGCCTCAACAGGCGCAGCGCCACCTTCTTTCGCATCTTCAACGAGTCCGCCGTGCTGCTGCTCGCGGCGATCGTCGTCCTCGTCATCGTCAAACCGTTCTGAAACGGACCTCGAACATGAACGACCGCGTCATCGATTACTACTTCACGCCCGTGTCGCCGTGGACTTATCTCGGACACGCGCGCTTCGTCGCGGTCGCCGAGCGCGCGGGTGCGACGGTGCGCGTGAAACCCTGCGACTTCGGCCGTATCTTCGCGGCCACGGGCGGCCTGCCGCTCGGGCAACGTGCCGCGCAGCGCAAGAGTTATCGCCTGCTCGAACTCGCGCGTTACCGAGACGAGCTGGGCGTCCCACTGAACGTGAATCCGCGCTTCTTCCCCGTGTCCGCCGAAGCGGCGTCGCTGCGGATCATCGCGGCGAATGACCGGGCGCTCGCGCTCACGGGCGCGTGCCTGAACGCGGTCTGGGTCGAGGAACGCGACCTCGCGAGCGAGGCCGAGCTCGACGCGCTGGCCGTAGCGTGCGGTCTCGACGCGCGCGCCCTGAAAGACGCGGCCGCGCGCGACGAGACGCGCCGGCGCCTCGACGAATACACCGAAGAAGCGATCGCGCGCGAGGTCTTCGGCGCGCCGACCTTCATCCCGTCCTTCGGTTCGGCGAGCGGGCAACGCTTCTGGGGACAGGACCGCATCGACCTGCTCGAGCGATCGCTCGTCGATGGCTGACGTCGACGCGACCGATGCGTGTTTCGCCCCCTGCCCGCGCGGACTCGAGGCCGCGCTCGTCGAGGAATTGGGCGAACTCGGCGTCGCCGGCGCGGTGGCAGTCGCCGGCGGCGTGCACTTCACGGCGTCGTGGCGCGATGTCTATCGGGTGAACCTGTACTCGCGCCTCGCGAGCCGCGTCCTGCGCCGCGTCGCGCGCGCGCGCTACCGCAGCGAGGACGACATCTATCGCCTGGCGAAGACCTACGACTGGTCGCAGTGGTTCGCGGCGACCGCCACGCTGCGGGTCGACATCGTGACCGGCAGCGGCCGCCAGCGCAGCGCGCTACGCAGCCTGGAATTCGTGACCCTGCGCGTGAAGGACGGCATCTGCGATCGCTTTCGCGAGGCCTCCGGTGTCCGGCCTTCGGTCGACACCCGCGCGCCGGATGTCCGCGTCTTCGGTTACCTCGACGCGCACGACTGCACGCTGTATCTCGACACGTCGGGCGAGCCGCTGTTCAAGCGCGGCTGGCGCAGCGAGGCGGGCGAGGCGCCGCTGCGCGAGAACCTCGCCGCCGGCATCCTGCGCATCGCCGGCTGGACCCCGGGCGTCGCACTGCTCGATCCGATGTGCGGCAGCGGCACGTTCGCGGTCGAAGCAGCGCAGCGCGCCCTCGCGATCGCGCCGGGGCGGCGTCGTGCGTTCGGCTTCGAACGCCTCGCGAACTTCGACGCGAAGTCGTGGGACGCGTTGCAGGCCGAAGCCGATGCGACCGCCGAGACGGCCGCGCGCGATCCTTCCGCGGCCGCGCTGATCCGGGCGAGCGACGTGTCGGGCGACGCCGTCACGCTGACCCGCGCAAACCTCGAGCGCGCAGGCGTCGCGGCCGACATCGCCGCCGACATCGCGCCGAAGCAGGTGGACGCGCGCCAGGTGCGCCCGCATGCCGAGTCGGGACTCATCGTCACGAACCCGCCGTACGGCGAGCGCATCGCGATCCGCGGCGAGGCGGGCGCCAGCGACGATGACGACGCCGCGACGCGCTTCTTCTCCGAGTTCGGCAACACGCTCAAGCAACGCTTCGCCGGATGGACTTGTCACGTCCTCACGTCGGACATGAACCTGCAGAAGAAGCTGCGATTGGCGCCGGATCGTCGCGTACCGCTCTACAACGGGGCGATCGAGTGTCGACTCTTTCGCTTCGCACTCGTCGCGGGACAACACCGCTGACGCGGGTCGGCAAGCAGGCCGCGGGCCGCGATGCGATTCGCGTGGCCGACGAAGCCGGCGCGCGTGACGCCGCGGACGGCCGTCAGGCGCCGGACATCTCGAACAGGCGCACGCCGTGGCCACCGGTGCACTTGACGTCGTAGAGCGCGCGATCGGCGTTGCGCATCAAGGCCTCGGGCGTGACGCCGTGCGCCGGGAAGATCGCGACGCCCGCCGACAGACCGATCGAGATCGAATGCCCGTCGATGTCCATTGGCGCGTCGAGCGAATGCACGACGCGACGCCCGAGTCCGATGGTCTGTTCGATCGAGTCGATATCGGGCTGGAGCATCGCGAACTCGTCGCCGCCCATCCGCGCCACGATGTCGCCTTCGCGAACGGCGTGACGGATGCGCTCGGCGACGTAGGCGAGGACGCGATCACCGACGGCGTGGCCGAGCGAATCGTTCACCGGCTTGAAGCGGTCGAGGTCCATGTAGTGGACCGCGAAACGGCTCCCCACGATCGCGCACTCGTTGAGCTTGGCGCTCAGGATCTCGATGAACGTATCGCGGTTGATCAGCGACGTCAGCCCGTCGTGACGCGCGCGATAGCGGATCTGTTCTTCCGCGCGCTTGCGTTCCGTGATGTCGGTATACGTCCGCAAGACGCCGCCGTCGGCCATCGACACGCTCTGGATCTCGATGATCAGGCCGTTCGGTCGTTGCCGTTCGTAGATCGGCGGTTGGTCGAGGATGCCGCCGCCGCGCAGGAAGGCCTTGATCTCCTCCGGAGTCTTCGCGAACTCGTCGGTCGCCCATTGATGCTCGAGCACCTCGATGAACGTCGGCTTGCGCGCCATCAGCTCGGGCGGCAGGTCGAGCAGTTCGAGCGCGCGCCGGTTGCAGACCTCGACGACGTGATCTGCGTTCACGAGCATCAGGCCTTGTGCCATCTGGTCGAGGATCAGATCGAGGAGTCGGGACTTCTCGGCCAGCAACGCGGCGAGCGCGGAGGGGTCGGCCGATGCGGACTGCTTCGGAACCTCCTCGTCGTCGCGAGGGCTCATCGTGGGGGACGGGCTTCGGGACGGGTCGAGCTCAACTCTTCAACAACTTCTCGATGTCCGCGCTGATCGCGTCGGGTCGTGTCGTCGGCGCATAGCGGTCGGTCACCCGTCCCTGCCGGTCGACGAGGAACTTCGTGAAGTTCCACTTGATGTCCTTCGTGCCGAGCAGACCGGGCGCTTCCTGCTTGAGATAGGAGAACAGCGGCGCCGCGTTGCTGCCGTTGACGTCGACCTTCGCGAACATCGGAAAGGTCACGCCGTAGCGACTGTCGCAGAACGCCGCGATGGCGCTCGCGTCGCCGGGTTCCTGCGCACCGAATTGATTGCACGGAAACGCGAGGATCTCGAAGCCTTGATCGCGGTACTTCTCGTAGAGCGCCTGGAGCCCCTCGTATTGCGGCGTGAAGCCGCATTGGCTGGCCGTATTGACGATGAGCAGGACCTTGCCCTTGAGCGCGGCGAGGTCGGCCCGCTTGCCGGCGAGCGAATTCGCGCTGAAGTCGTAGATCGATGATGCGGCCACGGGCAAGCCTCCGGTAGACGATCGTTCGCCCGCGCCGCCGCGCTCAGACGAGATCGAGGTGTGCGATGCCCTTCGTCAAATCCGCCGCACGGGCGTTCTTGCTGTGCAACTTGATCGCCAGGCGAAGGTCGTTCACGGAGTCCGCGTTGCGCAGCGCGTCCTCGTAGGAAATCTTGTCGGCTTCGAAGAGATCGAACAACGCCTGATCGAAGGTCTGCATGCCGAGCTCGCGCGAGCGCTTCATGATTTCCTTGATCTCGTGCACGTCGCCCTTGAAGATCAGGTCGGAGATCAGCGGCGAGTTCAGCATGATCTCGACCGCGGGCACGCGACCCTTCGTATCCTTCAGCGGGATCAGGCGTTGCGAGATCATCCCCTTCAGGTTGAGCGACAGATCCATCAGCAGCTGGGCGCGTCTTTCCTCGGGGAAGAAGTTGATGATGCGGTCCAGCGCCTGGTTCGAGCTGTTCGCGTGCAGCGTCGCCATGCACAGGTGGCCGGTCTCGGCGAACGCGATCGCGTGTTCCATCGTCTCGCGGTCGCGGATCTCGCCGATCAGGATCACGTCGGGCGCCTGACGCAGCGTGTTCTTGAGCGCGGCGAACCAGTCCATCGTGTCGACGCCGACTTCGCGTTGCGTGACGATGCAGTTCTTGTGGGGATGCACGTACTCGACCGGATCCTCGATCGTCACGATGTGGCCGTAGCTGTTCTCGTTGCGGTGACCGATCAGCGCGGCGAGCGTGGTCGACTTGCCCGAGCCGGTCGCGCCGACCATGATCATCAGCCCGCGCTTCGTCATCACGACGTCCTTCAGGATCGGCGGGATGCCGAGTTCCTCGACCGTCGGGATGCGCGTGGTGATCGTCCGCAGCACGAGGCCGATGCGCCCCTGCTGCACGAACGCGTTGACGCGGAAGCGACCGATGCCGGCGGGGCTGATCGCGAAGTTGCACTCCTTCGTCGCCTCGAATTCGGACGCCTGCTTGTCGTTCATGATGGCGCGCGCGAGCTCGGAGGTGTGCTGCGCCGTCATCGCCTGGTTCGACACCGGCGTGACCTTGCCGTCGATCTTGAAGGCCGGTGGGAAGTCCGCGGTGACGAACAGGTCGGAGCCCTTCTTGCTGACCATGAGTCGCAGCAAGTCGGTCATGAATTTGGTGGCCTGTTCGCGTTCCATCGAGGGGTCTCCTATCGAGAAGGGCGGCGTGCCGGCAAGCTTACGCTCTTGCCGCGGACGTCTCCTTGATCGAATGGGCGGTTGATGATGTTCAGATCGGGAAGCTGTCCTTGTTCGCGGCGCGGTTGCGCGCCTCGACCGGATTGACGAGTCCGCGACGGACGAGATCGAGGAGGTTCTGGTCGAGCGTCTGCATGCCGACGTTCTGGCCCGTCTGGATGGCCGAGTACATCTGGGCGATCTTGTTCTCGCGGATCAGGTTCCGGATCGCCGGGGTCCCGATCATGATCTCGTGCGCGGCGAGCCGGCCGCTGCCGTCCTTCGTCTTGAGCAGCGTCTGCGAGATGACCGCGCGCAGCGACTCCGACAGCATCGTGCGGACCATTTCCTTCTCGGCCGCCGGGAACACGTCGACGATCCGGTCGATCGTCTTCGCCGCCGAACTCGTGTGCAGCGTGCCGAACACCAGGTGGCCGGTCTCGGCACCGGTCAGCGCGAGGCGGATCGTCTCGAGGTCGCGCAACTCGCCGACCAGGATCACGTCCGGATCCTCGCGCAAGGCGCTGCGCAACGCGTTGTTGAACGAGAGCGTATGGGGCCCGACCTCGCGCTGGTTGATCAGGCACTTCTTCGACTCGTGCTCGAACTCGATCGGATCCTCGACCGTGAGGATGTGGCCGTATTCGTTGTCGTTGATGTGATTGACCATTGCCGCCAGCGTCGTCGACTTGCCCGAGCCCGTCGGGCCGGTGACGAGCACGATGCCGCGCGGCTGGTTCGCGATCTCCGCGAAGATCTTGGGCGCGTTGAGTTCCTCGAGCGTCTGGACCTTCGACGGGATCGTCCGCATCACGGCGCCGGCGCCGCGGTTCTGCACGAACGCGTTGACGCGGAAGCGCGCGAGTCCCGGGATCGCGAACGAGAAGTCGCACTCGAGGTTCTCCTCGTAGAACTTGCGCTGACCGTCGTTCATGATGTCGTAGATCATCCCGTGGACATCCTTGTGTTCCATCGGGGGCAGATTGATCCGTCGCACGTCGCCGTGCACGCGGATCATCGGCGGCAGGCCCGCCGAGAGGTGGAGGTCCGACGCCTTGTTCTTGACGACGAAGGCCAGCAGTTCCGAAATGTCCATCCGTGTCCTCAGTGCGATCGACGATGCAGTTTGCGCCCTCGCGGGTCGCGTCGTCCGTCGTGGACCGCGTGATATGGTTTGCGCCCGCAGGCTCGTCCGTCGTGGCGGGTCATTCGACAGGCATTCGACGGGTCATTCGATTCCCTATCGACCCTTCGCAAGGAAACTTGACGCGACCGTTCGGTGCGTCTCCCGCCAGTATTCGATGCGGACGCTGCATCGCGGGAAAAGTCGATCGATTATGTCCGTAACGTCAAATAACCTGCAAGGCGTGCGGTCGCGCATTCGGGCCGCTGTGGAAGCAGCGCAACGAGGGGCCGACTCCGTCGAACTGATCGCGGTCACTAAGACATTTTCCTCGGTGCGCGTGCTCGAGGCCATCGCGGCGGGGCAATCCGCCTTCGGCGAGAACTACGTGCAGGAGGGGATCGGCAAGATCGCCGAGGTGGACGAGACCCTCGGACCCGCGTCGACCACACGGCCCGTCTGGCACTTCATCGGTCCGATCCAGAGCAACAAGACGCGCGCGATCGCCGCGCATTTCGACTGGGTCCACGGCGTCGATCGCGCACGCATCGCCGAACGTCTGTCGGCGCAACGGGGGATGGACCGGGGACCGCTCGACGTGTTGATCGAGGTCAACATCGATCGCGAGGCGTCGAAAGGCGGTGTCCTGCCCGAGGATGCCCTGCCGCTCGCCGAGGCCGTCGCGGGCCTGCCGCGGCTGCGGCTGCGCGGCCTCATGGCGATCCCGGCCGTGCGCGAGGACGTCGGCGAGCAACGGCGGGCCTTCGCGCGGGTCCGCGCGCTGCTCGAGACGCTGCGCGCCCGGGGCTTCGACTGCGACCAGCTGTCGATGGGCATGTCCGCCGATCTCGAGGCCGCGATCGCCGAAGGCGCGACGATGGTCCGCGTCGGGACCGCGATCTTCGGAACGAGGACGAAACCCTTGTCGATCGAGGAGACGCCATGAAGACCGGCTTCATCGGTGGCGGCAACATGGCGCAGGCGCTGATGGGCGGCCTCGTCGCGAAGTCCGTCCCCGCGAGCTTCGTCGTCGTCGAACCGAATGCGACGACGCGCGATACGGTCGCGCGCGTCGTGCGGGGCGCGACGCTCATCGACGAGCCGACGGCGGCGCTCGCGGATTGCGACGTCGTCGTCCTCGCCGTGAAGCCGCAGCAGTTGCGCGACGCGGTCGGTGCGGCGGCCCCCTGGCTGCGGGGACCGGTCGTCCTCAGCATCGCGGCGGGCATCCGCACGGCCGAGATCGCGCGTTGGAGTGGTACGACCCGCATCGTGCGCGCGATGCCGAACACGCCCGCGTTGATCGGCGAGGGGATCAGCGGCGTTTACGCGACCGACGCGGTCGACACGAAGGGGCGGGACCTCGCCGAGACCCTGCTGCGCGCGGTCGGCCGCGTGCTGTGGGTCGGGACCGAGGACATGATCGACGCCGTGACCGCCGTCTCGGGCAGCGGTCCCGCCTACGTGTTCGCGTTCATCGAGGCGTTGCAACGCGGCGCGCGCGAGCTCGGCTTCGACGAGGACGCGGCGCGCGAACTCGCCGTGACGACCTTCGTCGGCGCAAGCCGGCTGGCCGCGCAATCGGAAGAACCGATCGCCGTGCTGCGCGAGCGCGTCACGTCGAAGGGAGGCACGACCGCCGCGGCGTTGGCGCATCTCGAGGCGAACGCGTGTTCCACGCACATCGTCGAGGCGATCCATGCGGCCGCGAAGCGGTCGGTGGAACTCGGCGGCGAGTCCGGCAAGGAGGCGTGATTGCGCCCGCGTCGTCGGCACAACAAGTTCTTCCAGCAAGTCGCGCTTCGCTGATCGTCAACCAACGCAGCACGACGCGACGAACCGGTCCACCGCCAGCCCCGCGAACACCGCTGCGCCGAACCAGTTGTTGTGCCGGAACGCCGCGAAGCAGCCGTCGCGCGTGCGCGAGCGGATCAACGTGTAGTGATACGCCGCGATCGCCGCGGCGATGACGAGACCCGCGTCGAATGCGACGCCGAGCCCCGCCAGCGCGCCGACCACGGCGAGCAGGACGAGCGTCGCGGCGTAGCAGAGCATCACGGCGATGACGTCGAAGCGCCCGAACGTGAGTGCCGACGTGCGGATGCCGATCTTGCGGTCGTCGTCGCGATCGACCATCGCGTACTCGGTGTCGTAGGCGACTGCCCAGAACACGTTCGCCGCCAGCAGGACCCACGCGATGGACGGCACGCGGCCCTCGACGGCGGCGAAGGCCATCGGGATGCCGAAGCCGAACGCGATGCCGAGATAGGCCTGGGGAATCGCGAAGAAGCGCTTCGTGAACGGATAAGTCGCCGCGACGAAGGCCGCGACGAAGGACAGCGCGATCGTCAACGCGTTGAAGGGCAGGATCAGCGCGAAGGCGACGAGCGCGAGGACCGCCGCGACGAGCAACGCCTCCCAGCCCGCGATGCGGCCCGCCGTCAGCGGCCGCTCGGCGGTCCGCGCGACGTGGCGGTCGAAGTCCCGATCGGCCCAGTCGTTGATCGCACAGCCGGACGAACGCATCAGGAACGTGCCGGCCACGAAGACGATGAGCAGATGCCGATCCGGCCGGCCGTCGCTCGCGATCCAGATCGCCCACAGCGTCGGCCACAACAACAGCAAGGCCCCGATCGGCTTGTCGAGCCGCACGAGACGCGCATACAGCGCGAGCCGGCCGACGACCGAGGACGACGCCCGCGCGCCGTCCGTCGCAGCCACGTCAGCCCTCGATCACTTGAGCAGGCTGCGCAACATCCACGCGGTCTTCTCGTGGATCTGCAGGCGCTGCGTGAGCATGTCCGAACTCGACTCGTCGCCGGCCGCGTCGGACAGCTTGAACGCCCGGCGCGCGGTGCGCGTGACGGCTTCGTGGCCCTGGACCAGGATCGCGACCATGTCGAGCGCGGCGGGGACGCCCGGCACTTCCGCGATCGACGTCAGGCGCGCGAGCTCGCTGTACGTCGCCGGCGCGTGGAAGCCGAGCGAACGAATGCGCTCGGCGACCGTATCGACCGCGAGCCACAACTCGTTGTACTGCACCTCGAACATCAGGTGCAGCGTGTTGAACATCGGGCCTTCGACGTTCCAGTGGAAGTTGTGCGTCTGCAGGTACAGCGAGTACGTGTCGGCGAGCAGATGAGAGAGTCCGCCCGCGACCTCTGCGCGATCGCCGCTCGAAATGCCGATGTGGATCTCGGTCGCATCGGTCGGGACGGCCGGGGCGGCCGCGAGCTTGGGCTTCTTCTTGGGCATGGCGTGCTCCGTCGGGAAAACGCGAATGGTAGCGGAGGCGAATCCGCTCGACCCCTCAGGCGGCGAGCCGGCCCGCGTCGATCGGCTTCATCCCGTCGAGCGCGCACGCGAGGACTTCGCGACGCAGGACCTCGATCGCCGCGCGTCGCGGGAACGTCTTGCGCGCGGCGAGCACGATGCGCCGCCCGGGCGCCGGCGCGTCGAAGGGCACGTACGCGAGCAGGCTGTCGCGCGGCACCGGCGACGGGACCGACGTGCGCGGCAGCACGGTGACGCCGATGCCGCTCGCGACCATGTGGCGGATCGTCTCGAGCGACGAGCCCTCGAAGGTGCGACGAATGCCGTGTTCCGCGCCCCACGCGCCCACCGGCAGCGTCTGCAGTTCGGGACACACCTCGAGCACCTGTTCGCGAAAGCAGTGGCCGGCGCCGAGCATCAGCATCGTCTCGTCCTTGAGATCCTCCGGCGAAACCGAGGTCCGCGTGGCCCACGCGTGATCGCGCGGCACCGCGACGATGAACTCCTCGTCGTAGAGCGGCTCGACGACGAAGCCCGTCTCGGGCAAGGGCAACGCCATGATGGCCGCGTCGATCTCGCCGTGGCGCAGCAGCTCGACCAGCTTCGACGTGTAGTTCTCGTGAAGGATCAGCGGCATCTTCGGCGAGCCGTCGATCATCCGCTTGACGAGCGATGGCAGCAGATAGGGCCCGACCGTGTAGATCACGCCGAGTCGCAGGGGCTCCGCGAGCGGATCCTTCGCGGTCGTCGCGATCTCCTTGATCGCCGCGCTCTGCTCGAGCACGCGCTTCGCCTGCTCGATGATCTGCGCGCCGATCGGGGTCACGCCGACCTCGCTGCCGCCACGCTCGAACAGCGTCACGCCGAGTTCGTCCTCGAGCTTCTTGATCGCGACCGACAACGTCGGCTGGCTGACGAAGCACGACTCCGCGGCCCGACCGAAGTGACGTTCCTTCGCCACGGCGACGACGTATCGAAGTTCGGTCAGTGTCACGCGGTCTGCATTCGTCGAAGGAGGAGGCGCAAAGCTTAACGGATCACTTGCTCGACGCCGCCTTCTCCATCGCGGTGATGAGATCGCGGCCGACGCGCGAGGCCATGTCCGCGTAGACCGGCTGCATCACTTTCTTCCATTCGGCCTTCTCGGCCGGCGTGAGCGCGATGATCTCGGTCCGGCCCGAGGCCTTGATGGCCGCGAGCGCGTCGTCGTTCTCCTTCTGCGAGATCTCGTTCGCGTACCGGCTCGCGTCCTTCATCGCCCCCTCGAGCGTCGCGCGCAGGTCGGGCGGCAGGCCTTCCCAGAATTTCTTGTTCGTGATCACGGCGTAGCCGATGTAGCCGTGATCGGAGACGGTCAGGTACTTCTGCACCTCGTGGGTCTTCTGCGAGTAGATGTTCGACGGCGTGTTCTCGGTGCCGTCGCAGACGCCGGTCTGCAACGCCTGATAGACCTCGGAGAACGCGAGCACCTGCGGATTTGCGCCGAGCGCGCGGAATTGTGCGTCGAGGACCTTCGACGACTGGATGCGCATCTTCAGCCCCTTGAAGTCCTCGGGCCTGCGCAGCGGGCGGTTCGCCGTCATGTCCTTGAAGCCGTTGTCCCAGTACGCGAGCCCCTTGATGCCGCGCTCCTCGAGCTTCTTGAAGAGCTCGGCGCCGATGGGTCCCTCGGTCACGCGCGCGAGCGCCGCCTTGTCGGGAAAGATGAAAGGCAGGTCGAACGCCTCGTATTCCTTCACGCCGAGCGGGCCGAACTTCGACACCGACGGCGCGAGCATCTGGACCGCGCCGATCTGCAACGCCTCGAGTTCCTCCTTGTCCTTGTAGAGCGTCGAGTTCGGATAGACCTCCACCTTCACGCGACCCTTCGTGCGTTCTTCGGCGAGCTGCTTGAAGCGTTCGGCACCCTTGCCCTTCGGCGTGTCGGTGGCGACGACGTGGCTGAACTTGATCACGATCGGCTCCTGCGCGCCGACCGACGTCGACGCGAGGGTCCCGACGAACGCCAGGAGCGCGACGAGCGCGCGGAGGGTGCGAATCATGGGGTCTCCTCTTCTTCTCGTGGATGCGACGCGCTCGCTACTGGCCGTGCCGCGTCTGCGACGTCAGCGCCAGCACGCGCTCGGCGACGAGCACGACCGCGCGATCGATCATGCGTCCGTCGAGCTTGATCGCGCCACCTTTCGACGCCTCCGCGGCCTCGACGACACGACGCGCCCAGGCCGCGTCCTCGGGGCTCGGCGCAAAGCCGGCGTGCACCGCCTCGACCTGGTCCGGATGGATGCAGAACTTGCCGGCGAAGCCGAAGCGCACGCCGCGTCGCGTCGCCTTGACGACGTCGCCCGCCTTCGTCGTGTCGAGCGTCACGCCGTCGATCGGACCCGGCAGTCCGGCGACGCGCGACGCGAGCACGAGCGCGAAACGCGCGAAGGCGAGCTCGGTCTCGTCGTCGTCCGGCACCATCCCCATGTCCGCGATGAAGTCGACCGTGCCGAACGCGAGTCGCGACGTCCCTTTCGCGCACGCGATCTGCTGCGCGTTGACGAGTCCGGCCGCGCTCTCGATCAGCGGCACGACCGGCAGTTCGCCGAGTCTCGCGTACAAGGACTCGAGCGCCTCGGCGCTCTCGCATTTCGGCAGCATCACGGCGGCGGGACCGAGCGAGGCACACAAGGCCACGTCGTCGGCGAGTTCGAGCGAGTCCAGTCCGTTGATGCGGATGATCACGCGATCGTCGTGTTCGAACGCGCCCCACGCGCCGTCGAGCGCCGCGCGCGCCCTGGCCTTGTCGTCCTGGCCGATCGCGTCTTCGAGATCGACGACGACCATGTCGGCGCCCGACGCCATCGCTTTTGCATAGCGGTCGACGCGATCGGCCGGCACGAAGAGAAAGCTCCGCGCCGTCAGCAGGCTGGAAGACAGGTCGAGCATCACGGGCCCCGGTGCGCGGTCAAACGTGCATTGGACGCAAATCCCGCGACGCGGTCTATCGGGGATTCGCCTAGCGCCGTGACGGCCGACGCCTCTTCACTCGACGCGTTCGAACCCCGTCCCGTCGAAGAACATCAGCCGACGCTCGAGCGCGCGATCGCGGAACACGAGCGCGCGCGCGTACTCGGCCGACGTGTACCAGGCACGCACGCGTTCCATCGACTCGAATTCGCACAGGACGACGCGGAAACCCGTGTCGTCGCCCTCGACCAGCTCGGGCGCCACGCCGCGCGCGAGATAGCGGCCGCCGTACGCCGCGATCGACGGTGCCGCGAGTCGGCGGTATTCCGCGTACGCCTCGGCGTCGCGTGGACGCACTTCGGACAGCAGGTAGGCGGGCATGGTCATGAATCCTTTTTGGACGCGACGAACTCGACGGGCGGATTGTTGCGGTCGTCCTGCGCGGTGAAGCGCATTCCGCTCGCCTCCGGGCGACCGCGGAACTGCTCCTTGACGCGTGTCCACGACCACGCCTGCGCGCCGGGCAGTTCGCCCCAGTCGACACCGAACGTCGTGCCCGCACGATCGACGACGCCGTCGAGCACCGCGACCGCGCGTCCGTGTCCCTCGCACAAGCCCAGGCGTGGCGACCGCTCGCACACTGGCATCAGCCGAAGCGCCGATCCGGACACGCGCGCGCCGTCGGCTTTGAGGTCGAAGACGTAGCGATAGGCGAGCCCCTCGTTCGCGGGTGTGAGGGTCTCCGACTCCCAATGGCCCGCGATCGCCACGAGCGGCGCGTCCGGCAACGCGGACCGCAGCTTGCGAACCGCGTCGGTGAACGTCGCGAGCCACACGACGACGAAGCCGATCGCGATCACCGCCGCGACGACGGGATTCGTGCGGAGACGGTTCCTGATGCGGTCGACGATGGAGACCTGTTCCATGCGCGGCAAGCCTGCTGTGGCTCCGTGCGCGCGTCAACCGGGCAGGCGTTGCGCCCCGACGTCACGCGCGCAACAACTCCTCGCGCCCGCGCATCCATCGTGCGAGATGACGATCGACGTCATCCGGATGCGACGCGAGCATCGTGACCGCCGCTTCGCGCGCCCGATCGACCAGCGCTTCATCCAGCGCGAGATCCGCGAAGCGCAACAACGCCTCGCCCGACTGCCGATGGCCGAGGAACTCGCCCGGCCCGCGCAACTCGAGATCGCGACGCGCGATCGCGAAGCCGTCCTGCGTCTCGCGCATCGTCTTCAGGCGTTCCTTCGCGGTCGGCGACAGTGGCGGCTGGAACATCAGGATGCAGACGGAGTCCGCGCTGCCGCGGCCCACACGCCCGCGCAACTGATGCAGTTGGGCGAGGCCGAAGCGCTCCGCGTGCTCGATCACCATCAGCGACGCGTTGGGCACGTCGACGCCGACCTCGATCACCGTCGTCGCGACGAGGAGCTGGATGTCGCCGTCGGCGAAGCGGCGCATCGCGTCCGTCTTCTCGTCGCCGCGCAGACGACCGTGGACGAGCCCGACGCGCAGCTCGGGCAGCGCCGCCGTCAGTTCCGCATGCGTGTCGACCGCGGCCTTGAGCTCGAGCGTCTCCCGTCGCGCGACCGACGCGGCCGTCGTCCCCTGCTCCGCCTCGTCGACGCTCTCGACGAGCGGACAGACCCAGTAGGCCTGGCGGCCTTCGGCGATCGCGTGGCGGACGCGCGCGAGGACGTCGTCGCGACGCGCGACGTCGATGACCTTCGTCGTGATCGGTCGACGCCCCGGCGGCAGTTCGTCGATCGTCGACACGTCGAGATCCGCGAAGTAGGTCATCGCGAGCGTGCGCGGGATCGGGGTCGCGCTCATCATCAGCTGATGCGGCTCGCGCGCGCGCGTCGCGCGTGCTTCGTCGCCGCCGTCGCTTGCCTTGAAGCGCAACGCGAGGCGCTGGCCGACGCCGAAACGATGCTGCTCGTCGACGATCGCGAGGCCGAGGCGTTCGAAGCGCACGTCGTCCTGGATCAACGCGTGCGTGCCGACGACCAGGCGCGCGACGCCCGACGCGATCGCATCGCGCGCCGCGTCCTTCGCCTTCTTCTTCAGGCTGCCGCTCAGCCACGCGACCGGGACGCCGAGCGCCTCGATCCACGCGGCCAGCTTGCGGAAGTGCTGTTCCGCGAGCAGCTCGGTCGGCGCCATCAATACGGCCTGGTGGCCGGCATCGATCGCCTGCAGCGCCGCGAGCGCGGCGACGACGGTCTTGCCGCTGCCGACGTCGCCTTGCAGCAGGCGTTGCATCGGATGCGGCCGCGCGAGGTCGGACGCGATCTCCGCCACGACCCGGCGCTGTGCGCCCGTGAGCTCGAACGGCAGTCGCTCGAGGAAGCGCGCCGCGAGCGCGCCGCCGCGCGGCAACCGCGGCGCCGTCCGGGCGCGGCGCGCCGCGTGCGCCTTCGCGAGCGAGAGCTGCTGCGCGAGCAGCTCGTCGAACTTGATCCGCTGCCACGCCGGATGCGTCCGCGACGCGAGCGCGTCGAGCGGCACGTCGGGCGGCGGGTTGTGCACGAGGCGCAGCGACGCGTCGAGCGGCGGCAGCTGCGACGCCGCGAGGATCGCCGCGGGAACCGTCTCGTCGAGTCGCGTGGCGGCGAGTGCGCGCGCGATCGCGCGGCGCAGGATGGTCTGGCCGAGACCGACGCCGCTCGGATAGACGGGGGTCAGTCGATCGGGCAGCGGCGTGTCGTCGTGCACGACCGAATACGACGGGTGGATCATCTCGCGCGGCGCGTTCGCGAACAGCGCGCCACCGCCGGCGCGCAGCGCGCCGCGCACGCGCAAGCGGGTGCCGGCCTCGAAGTGCTTCGTCTGGCTGCCGTAGAAATGGAGGAAGCGCAGCGTCAGCGACGCGTCCGCATCGCGCGTCGCATGCGCGTCGCGCGTATGGACGACGAGTTGACGGCGCGGCCGAAACTGGATCGTGTGGTCGCGCACGACGACCTCGACCTGCACGGTGTCGCCGTCGTGCGCGTCGGCGAGCGACGCGAGCGTCGTCTCGTCTTCGTAGCGCAGCGGGAGATGGAGGACGAAGTCGAGATCGTCGACGAGCCCGATCTGCGCGAGGCGCGACGCGGTCGCGCTCTTCGGTGGGTCCGTCTTCTTCGCAGCGACGCGCGTTCGACCGGCGCCCGGCGTCTTCGCGCGGCGCGGTACGGGCACGCGGCTCAGACGGCGAAGATGCCCTCGACCTCGAACGCCGCGCCGAGCGGCAACGCCGCGACGCCGATCGTCGAGCGCGCGGGGAAAGGTTCCGGCACGAGCTCCTTCATGATCGCGTTGACCGCCGCGAAGTTCGCGAGGTCGGTGAGAAAGAGCGTGAGCTTGACCGCGTTGCCGAGCGACGCGCCGGCCTCGGTCACGACCGCCGCGAGGTTCGCGAACGCCTGGCGCGCCTCCGCCTCGACGCCGCCGGTGACCAGCTTGCCGGTCGCGGGATCGAGGCCGACCTGGCCTGAGGCGTAGATCATCGCGCCCTCGCCCGCCGGGAACATCTGCGCGAGCTTGATCGCCTGGGAATACGGGCCGACGGCGGCAGGGGCTTTCTCGGTCGAGACGACGGTGACGGTCATGGCAGGCTCATTCGAAGAAGGAAGGCGACGCCGCGAGAGGCGCGGCAGGCCGCGAGTCTAGCCGATGCGTCGAACGCAACAGCCCGTTGGTCGTTCGGGGGCCGCGGCGTATGATCGCGCCCTGTTGTTGCAGTGCCCAATCGCCGTTGCGCCTTGAGGGGCGCGGCTCTCCGAGCATCGGCGAGCGCGGCATCGAGGATCATCCAATGCGTTCTCACAAGGTCCGGGACCTCGTCCTCGGACGCGCGCTCGACCCGCTCAAGTCGGAGACGCGCCACTCGCTGGCCCTCGTGGCCTTCCTCGCGTGGGTCGGCCTCGGCGCCGACGGTCTCTCCTCCTCCGCCTACGGTCCCGAAGAAGCGTTCAAGGCGCTCGGCGACCACACGCACTTCGGCCTCTATCTCGCGATCGCGACCGCCGTCACGGTCTTCATCATCTCGCTCGCGTACAACCAGATCATCGAGTTGTTCCCGACGGGCGGCGGCGGCTATCGCGTCGCGACGTCGTTGATCGGACCGTATGCCGGACTCACGGCGGGCGCCGCACTGATCGTCGACTACGTCCTGACGATCGCGATCTCGATCGCGTCCGGCACCGACGCGGTCTTCAGCCTGCTGCCCGTCGGCTGGCAGCCGTTCAAGCTCTACATCGAGCTGCTGCTCGCGGTGCTGTTGATCTTCCTCAACCTGCGCGGCGCGAAGGAATCGATCCAGATCCTGTTGCCGATCTTCCTCGGCTTCGTCGCGACGCACTTCGCGCTGATCATCTACGGCATCGCGAACCACGCGAGCGGCCTGCCCGCGCTGATCCCCGACACGCTGGCCGACACGAGCCGCCTCGCGCAGGACACGAGCTGGCTCTTCGTCGCTGCGCTGTTCCTGAAGGCGTATTCGCTCGGCGGCGGCACCTACACCGGGATCGAGGCGGTCTCGAACAACGTGCAGTCCCTGAAGGAACCGCGCGTCCGCACCGGCAAGCTCACGATGCTCTACATGGCGTCGAGCCTGGCGTTCACGGCGGGCGGGATCATCCTGCTCTACCTGCTGTGGGCCGCGCGGCCCGTCGAAGGACAGACGCTCAACGCGGTCGTGTTCCAGAGCATCCTCGGCGAGATGGGCTTCACGGGCACCGCGCTGTCGATCGCGCTCGTCGTGGTGCTCGCGACCGAGGCCGGGCTCCTGTTCGTCGCGGCGAACACCGGCTTCCTCGGCGGGCCGGCGGTGCTCGCGAACATGGCGACCGATTCGTGGATGCCGCACAAGTTCCGCTACCTGTCGACGCGCCTCGTCACGCAGAACGGCATCCTGCTGATGGGCGGTGCGGCGCTCGCGATCCTGATGTTGTCTCGGGGCAAGGTCGACTTCCTCGTGGTGCTGTACTCGATCAACGTGTTCCTCACGTTCAGCCTGTCGCTCACCGGGCTGTGCATCTACTGGGTCAAGCACCGCCACGACGAGCGACGCTGGTGGCGCATGCTCGCGTTGTCGGCGACCGGCCTCGTCGTGACCGTGAGCATCCTGATCGTCACGACGTTCGCGAAGTTCGACGAAGGCGGCTGGATCACGGTCGTCATCACCGGCGCGGTGATCGCCATCTGCGCGGGCATCCGCAACCACTATCGGGACACGAAGGCGCGCATCGGCGCCGTCGACGCGGTGTTCGCCGATCAGCCCTACGGATCGGAGACGAATTATCCCGAGCCCGACCCCGAGTTGCCGACCGCGGTCTTCATCGTCAGCACGTCGCGCGGCGGCGGACTGCACGCGCTGCTGTGGGTCCAGCGCATGTTCCCGAACCACTTCCGCAACTTCGTGTTCGTGATGGCGCGCACGGTCGACGCCCAGGCCTACGGCGGCGAGGAGTCGATCGAGCAGCTGCGGACCGAGTCGAACGTCTCGCTGTCCTTCTTCGTGAACTTCTGCCACAGCCACGGCCTCGCGGCGAAGTCCTACCTGGCGTTCGGCACCGACGCGGTCGACCAGATCGCCGAGCTCTGCGACCACGTCCGCAACGACTTCCCCGGCGCGATCTTCTTCACGTCGAAGCTGATCACCGACCATGAGAACTTCATGACGCGCCTGCTGCACAACCAGGCCGCGCTGGCGTTGCAGCGAAGACTGCATCTGGAGGGGATCCAGATGGTGATCCTGCCGATGAAGATCTGATCGGCCCGTTCGGGAGCGAGGGCGTCTCGTCGAGCGATGCGCGCTACATCAAGCGGGACGGCCAACCGATCCGCACGAGCAGCCCGTCAGGCCCGCCGATGCCCACCTCGTACAGCCCCCACTCGCGATGACGAAGCACACCTCCCGGCCGGATGATCAGGTCGTCGACGCGCGCGGCGATGGCATCGACGTCGGGTGTGCGGATGAAGACGCCGAACGGGTTGTTCGCCTCGGGGACTCGCCAAGGACCCCGCCCGGCCTGCGTCAGATGCACCTCGCATCCCCAGCCGGTCATGATGATGTACTGCGCGTCACCGCCCGCACGCTCGAAGCCCAGGCGCTCCCAGAACGGAACGGCCGCGGCCAGGTCGTTGCTCGGCACGATGGCGAAGGCGCCGACGGTAGCGGGGATCGGCATGGGCGCTCGGGAATGGACGAGGACCGGCGATTCTAGCGACCGAGGGGCCGGCCCGGAGTCGGCGCGCTCGGTTGCGCACGCGATCGGTGCCTGACTGTCGCACGCCCGACACATCCTGCGCATCGTTGCTGACTTTCCATGGCGTGCTCGCTAAGCTCCGCCGACCGCTGCCGACAGAGCGGCGTAGAGACAGTGCGGGGGAGACATCGTGCACACCATCATCGTCGCGGGGATCGCTGGCGCCATCGGCTTCTATGGCGGAATCGGACTCATGTGCGCACTGCGCATGTGGGACAAGGAGCGCCCCGAGGGCACGCACAACGCCCCCGACCGCGTCGCCTGACGTCTAGTCCGCCGCCGGCTCCGGCGGCGTGCCGGACTCCGCGTCGGGCTTCTCGATCAACGCGTTCTCCTCGTCCGGCACGTGCAACGGCGTACGCGGCTGGGGCGGCGTCGGCTGCTTCGAAGGCGTCGCGATGACGGGCTTCGGGTCGGCGACATCGGGATCGCTCATCGCGCTCACTTCGGCAGCAGCGACGAGTGGTGCGCGACGATCAGCCAGCGCCCATCGATGCGTCGGTACGTGAACGTGAAGCGCGCCGGCCGCGTGACGATCTGGCCGTCCTGCGACGAGACGAACGTATAGGTCCCGCTGTTCGTCGCGAAATCGTCCATCACGCGGACGTACGTGGCGTTGATGATCACGTGCGCCTGCGGGACCGACGCCGCGCGCGTGAAGTACTCGATCAGGCCGGCGTTCGTCGTGATCGGCGTCGTCGCCACCGTTCCCCACAGCACCGCGTCGTTCGCGTACAGCCCCGCGAGCGTCGCGGGATCGTGTCGGTCGAACGCATCGCGCCAGGCATTGGTCGCATCCTGGATCGCCTGGATCCTCGCGTCGGGTTGCACGTTCGCGCACGCCGCGAGCGATGTGAGCAACGCGATGGCGAACCAGGTGCGCAGACGGGACATCGTCGAAGGCATCGTGGACTCCGGAGGCCGAAGGAGCCGTTACGGCACGCGCGCGCGCCACAAGTTCCCGCGAGGCGTGTTACGCGACAATGCGGCTTCTTCCGCATCGAGAGCGACGCCATGGCCACCGCGACCATCCCTGCAACGCTGATCCCCGGCGACGGCATCGGCCCCGAGATCATCGACGCCGCGGTCCTGATCCTCGACGCGCTCGGCGCGCCGTTCGCGTGGGACGTCCACGAGGCCGGGCTCGCGGGCATCGAGGCCCACGGCGATCCGCTGCCGGCGACGACGCTCGCGAGCATTCGCAGCACGCGCCTCGCGCTGAAGGGTCCGCTCGCCACGCCGTCCGGCGGCGGCTATCGCTCGTCGAACGTGAGGCTGCGCGAGGAGTTCCAGCTCTACGCGAACGTCCGCCCGGGGCTCACGCTGATGCCCGGCGGCCGCTACGACGACATCGACCTCGTGCTGATCCGGGAGAACCTCGAAGGGCTCTACGTCGGCTTCGAGCACTACATCCCGATCGGCGACGATCCGCATGCGGTCGCGATCGGTTCGGGCGTCAACACCCGCGCGGGTTCGCGGCGCATCGCCGAGTTCGCGTTCGACTACGCGCTGCGGAACGGCCGCAAGAAGGTCACGATCGTCCACAAGGCCAACATCATGAAGGCGCTGACCGGCGTCTTCCTCGACACCGCGCGCGACGTCGCGAAGGCCTACGACGGTCGCGTCGAAGTCGACGAGCGCATCGTCGACGCGTGCGCGATGCAACTCGTGCTGAACCCGTGGCAGTTCGACGTGATCCTGACGACGAATCTGTTCGGCGACATCCTGTCCGACGAGATCGCGGGCCTCGTCGGCGGACTCGGCAACGCGCCCGGCGGCAACATCGGCGCGAACGCGGCGATCTTCGAAGCGGTCCACGGCTCGGCGCCGGACATCGCGGGTCGGGGCATCGCGAACCCGACGGCGTTGCTGCTCGCGGCCGCGATGATGCTCGACCACGTCGCGCTGCACGCGCTCGCGACGCGGCTGCGCGAAGCGATCGACGGTTGCCTGAACGTCGACGGCATCCGCACCGGCGACCTCGGCGGCAGGGCGTCGACCAAGGAATACACGGCCGCGCTGGTCCGCCGCATCAAGGGCTGAAGCGATGGACGCGACGGCGATCCGCTTCGACGACGGCGGTGCCTACGAAGGGTTCATGGGGGTCTGGAGCCGGCTCGCGGGCGACGTCTTCCTCGACTGGCTCGCACCGCCGTCCGGCCTGCACTGGGCCGACGTCGGATGCGGCAACGGCGCCTTCACCGCTCGCCTGCTCGCGCGCTGCGCGCCCGTCGCGGTCGACGGCATCGATCCGTCGGAAGAGCAGCTCGCCTATGCGCGCACGCGACTCGACGGCCGCGTTCGTCTTCGCGTCGGCGACGCGATGGCGCTGCCGTGGGCCGACGACGCGTTCGATGCCGCCGTGATGGCGCTGGTCATCTTCTTCGTCCCGGATCCGGCGACCGGCACGCGCGAGATGGCGCGCGTCGTGCGCCCCGGCGGCAGCGTGTCCGCGTACGCGTGGGACCTGGAGGGCGCGGGCTTCCCTTACGCGGCGATCCAGGACGAGCTCGTCGCGCTCGGCTCGCCCCACCTCGGACCGCCGAGCCCGGGTGCCGCCCGCCTCGACACGATGCGCGCGCTCTGGGCGGACGCAGGCCTCGTCGACATCGACACGACGGTGATCACGGTCGCGCGCAGCTTCGCGGACTTCGACGACTATTGGCGGATCGCGCGGACCGGACCGCGCATCGCGCCGCGCGTCGCCGCATTGAGCGCCGCCGACGTGAGTCGCTTGCGGGACCGCCTGAGGCATCGCCTCGTCGCCGACGACGAAGGGCGGATCATCCACACCGCGCGTGCGCACGCGATCCGGGGACGCGTGCCCGCCGCCTGAACCCGCGCCGGCGACGACCGCATCCGACCCTCGCGTCGACTGCGGCCGTCTGATCGCGTGCGAGCCCGGGTCGATCAAACGCGATGCGTCGAGCAGCGACCGCGCGTTGCGCGACGACCGGCGCGAGATCGACCGGATTGCCGTGCTAGACGGTGTCGAAGCCGCGCGTCGTCGCCCAGGCCCCGATCCGTTCGCGCGCACGCGCGCGGTCGGCGTCCGGCAGGAACGAATGGTCGGCAGCGAGCAAGGCCATCCGCACGAGGTCGCGTTCGCCGAAGCCTGCCTCGTCGATCAGGCCCGACGCCTCGTCGACCATCGTCACGCCGGAGATCAGCGCGTTGTCGGTGTGGAAGGACAGCGAGATGCCCGCAGCCCACAACGCGCGGATCGGGTGCGTCGCCAGCGAGGCGGCGGCGCCGGTGTGCACGTTGCTCGTCGGACAGACTTCGAGATGCAGGTCGCGCCGCAGGACTTCGTCGATCAGGGGCGCGCGCTGCGGATCGCCGAGCGCATCGGCAAGGCGCACGCCGTGTCCGATGCGGGTCGCGCCCAGACGCGCGGCCTCGACGACGCGTTCGGCGACGTCGGCCTCGCCGGCGTGCAGCGTGATCGCCAGCCCGGCATCGCGAACGCGCGCGAGCGCGCTCGCGTGCCGCGTCGCCGGAAAGCCAGCCTCGGGACCCGCGAGGTCGAAGCCGATCACGCCGGCATCGCGATGACGCAGCGCGCAGTCGGCGCTGTACGCGACCTCGGCCTCGGTCTGCTGGCGCATCCCGCACACGATCAGCCCGGACGGCACGCCGGTCGCCGCGCTGCCGCGCCGAAGTCCGGCCGTCAACGCCTCGACCGCCGCGTCGGCATCGACTCCATGCGCCTCGAACAGGATCGGCGCGATGCGGAACTCGGCGAGCACGCAGCCATCACGATGCGCGTCCTCGACGGCCTCGAATGCGACGCGTTCGAGCGCGTCCGCCGATGCCATCGCGGCGACCGTCAGGTCGAAGCCCCGCAGGTATTCGACGAGCGAGCCGGCATGCGCACGCGCCTCGAGCCACGCGACGAGACCGGCGACCGTCGGCGCCGGTGCTTCGATGCCGCGCGCCCGGAGGAGATCGAACAGCGTGGTCGCGCGCAGGCCGCCATCGAGATGCTCGTGCAGCAGGACCTTCGGAAGACTTTTCAGATCGGGGCGGGAGGAATGCATCCCGAACCTTAGCGCAGCAATCCCACACCGGCGTTCGTCATCGACGGTCGCCAAGCGACTCGAGCTGCCGGGCGATCGTCGTCGCGCCCGCGTCTTCGCGCGCCAGACGCGCCGCGTACTCGCGCACGGCCGCGTTCGCCGCGGGCGACGCCGACAGCTGGCGCACGGCTGCGATCCAGCGCGCGCGCGAGTCCGCGACCCGCAGCGTTCGCGCGACGCCGAGTCGCTGCAGTCGCAGGCCGTTGTCGAACTGATCGTGCGCGAACGGAACGACGAGTTGCGGAATGCCGGCGGCGAGACAACGCGCGCTCGTCCCGATGCCGCCGTGATGGATCATCAGCGACACGCGCGGCAGCAGCGCGCGATACGGTGCGTACGAGATGTGGTGCGCCCATGCCGGCAGGCGCGACGGCAACTGGTCGACGAACGGGGTGACCACCACCACGCGACGGGCGAGCGCGTGCGCGGTCTCGAGCGCCCGGGCGAGAAAGGCTTCGCCGTGCGCCATCGCCGATCCCGGCGTCACGGCGATCGGCGGCTCACCGGCGTCGATGAAGGCCGACAGCGCGGGGTCGAGGTCGTCGGCCGCCTCGTCGAACAGCGCGAATCCGCCGAGCACGCTGCGGGGCGGCCAGTCCGTCTGCAGCGGCGCGAACCACGCGGGCCACGCCTCGACGACGAGCTCGGGTGAATGCATCCATCGACTCCAGACGCGTCGCACCGGCGGCAGACCGAGCCCGGCGCGAAAGCGGTCGAGGCGCGGCGCGATCCAGCGATCGAGGAAAACGCGCTCGGCGATGCGATGCACCGCGCGACGCGACCATGCGGGCATCCACGCGAGCGCGCCGAGTCCGGGGATGACCGCCGGATCGGTCGCCGACATCAACAGCGTCGGGGACAGATGGACGGTCGCGGTCGCGTAGCCGTGCCGTTCCTGCAGCAGTCGCACGGCCCACGACAGCGAACTGCCGACGAGGATGTCGCCCGGGACCGCGACCGCGGCGACGGTCGCATACGCCTCGGGCAGCCGATCGAGCAACTCGTCGATCACGAGCCGCGCGCCGCGCCGCGGGTGCCAGAGATCCGGACGCTGCAGCACGCGCTCGTAGTCGGCCGTGCTGCCGAGCGCCACGAAGTCCACGCCTGCGGTGCGGACGCGTTCCTCGAAGTACGGCGACGCGATCAGTCGGACCGCGTGACCCCGCGCGAGCAAGGCCTGCGCGATCGCGATGAACGGGTGGACGTCGCCGGCACTGCCGAGCGCGCTCAGGACGAAGCGCATGGCCCGCCCGCTGTCCCGGCGTCGACCAGCACGTCGTGTTGCCAGTCGCGGCCGGGCACCGACGCCGTCTTCATGTGGTCGACGAACGCGCGGATCGTCGGCGACAGTTCGCGGCGACTCGGGAAGACGATGTTCACTTCGACGTCGGGCGCCGACCACGCGGGCAGGACGCGGACCAGGCGTCCCGCGACGATCTCCGGACCGCAGAGGTAGCCGGACACGATGCCGATTCCCGCGCCGTTGCAGACGAGGCGGTAGATCGTCAACGCCTCGTCGACGCTCAGTCGCGGACGGAGGACGACGCGCTTCGTCTCGGACCCGTTGCTGAAGACCCAGGTCCGCGGGCGCCCTTCGACGCCCGGCATCTCGATCGTGTCGAACGCCTTCACGTCGTCGATCGAGGCCGGCGTGCCACGGCGTTCCAGGTAGGCCGGTGCCGCGCACAGGTAGCGATGCATGACGCCGAGGCGCGCGCTGACGAGGCTCGAGTCGCTCATCGGCCCGAGGCGGATCGCCACGTCGAATCCGTCGCCGAGCAGATCGGCGTGACGCGTCGACAACTGCAGGCTGACGTCGACGTCCGGGTAGCGCGCGATGAACGACGGCAGTTGTTCGGCGAGCACGTTGATGCCGAAGCCGACGCCTGCGCTGATGCGCAACGGGCCGCGCGGCTCCGCCTCCAGGCCGGCGACTTGGTCGAGGACGTCGTCGAGCGCGCGGAGCGAATCGCGGCAGCGCTCCATCAAGGCGATGCCGGCCGACGTGAGCGTGACCTGGCGCGTGGTGCGCTGAAGAAGGCGGATGCCGAGCGCGGCTTCGAGGCGCGAGACGCCGCGACTGATGCTGGACTTCGGCAGGCCGAGCGCACGCGCGGCCGCGGAGAAACTCTGCAGCGACGCCACCTTCTCGAAGAGTCGCAGATCGTTCAGGTCGGGCATCTCGATCGTTCGATGGCGTGAACAGTGTTTTCAGGATTCGGGCCGATCGTCGTCGACCCGCAGCGGTCAGTATCCACATCTCGTCGATCAACCGGAGCATTCAATGAGTAGGACCCCGCGCGTGCTGTTCGTCGGTCAGACACCCGAGACGGTCGACTTCTCCGATCCCGCGTTGCCGCCGGGTTTCGATGCGGCGAAGATCCATGCCGGCATCGCGGCCGGCATGCAGCAGATGAAGGACCGGGGCTGGGACGCCGAACTCTGTCTCGTCGATCCCGACACGGCAAGCGATACGCTGGCGAAGAAGCTCGGCGGCGCGTCCTTCGACTGCGTCGTCATCGGCGGCGGCCTGCGCATTCCGCCGAAGAGCCTGTTGCTGTTCGAGGCCCTGGTCAACACCGTCCATCGCGTGGCACCGTCGGCCGCGATCGCGTTCAACACGCGACCGGAAGACACCGCGGACGCCGCGGCGCGCTGGTTGAAGCCGTGAAAAAAAGCGCCCGGCCATCGGGTCATTGAAGCGCCGACGGGCCAACTGACGAGGCGGTCGACGCGTCGAATCCGCCGACATCGCGATCACCGCATCGTGTTCGTTTGATGACCGGTCGGCGCGTCATGCGCGCGTCGCGTCACGACTCGTCACCCCGATGTCATCGGCGCTCCTTAGGCTGCGGTCTCCCCACCGGAGACCCCCATGACATCGAAACCCATTCGCCGGACGGCGCGCGCGCTGTTCGCGCTCGCGGCCGTTGCCCTCACGCACGCTTCGCTGGCCGATGAAGGCGTCGCCGCCTGGCGCGGCGACCCCGACGTCGAGAACCGCTCCACCGATCGCGACGGCTACGACACGCTCGACGGTCGCAAGCCGCTCGTCATCGCGCACCGCGGCGCGTCGGGCTACTTCCCCGAGGAGACCCTCGAGGCGTATCGCCTCGCGATCGCGATGGGCGCCGACGTGATCGAACCCGACATCGTCGTCAGCAAGGACGGCGTGCTCATCGCGCGTCACGATATCACGCTGGCGACGTCGACGGACGTCGCGAAGCATCCGGAGTTCGCGAGCCGCAAGCGCGCCGGCGAGAACGGCGACGGCGAGCCGGTCGCCGCGGACTGGTTCGTCTGCGACTTCACGCTGGCCGAATTGAAGACGCTCGGCGCGACGTCGCCGAATCATCCGGCCGCCCAGGTCTACGACGGGCTCTTCCACATCGCGACCTTTGAGGAGATCCTCGACCTGATCCAGTTGAAGGCGAAGGAGACCGGCAAGCGCGTCGCGGTCTATCCGGAGACGAAGAACCCGAGCTACCACCTCGCGCTCTGGCGCAGCGGGAAGATCCCGGTTCGTCTCGAGAATGCGTTGGTCGCGATGATCGATCGCGCCGGGCTCAACCACCACGACGCGCCGATCTACGTGCAGAGTTTCGAGCCGACCAGCCTGCAATACATGCGCGGCATCGGATCGCGCGTGAAGCAGGTCCAGCTGATCGACGCATACGACGTCGACTACAAGAACGGCGGCCTCGTCTACGGAACCGACGCCGCGCATCGCGTGTACAGCCAGCCGACCGACTGGAAGCTCGCCGGCAGCAACGAGTTGTTCGACTCGATGCTGACCCGCAGCGGACTCGCGCGCATCCGCACCTATGCCGACGGCATCGGTCCGTGGAAGCCGATGGTCGTGCCGGTCAAGTGCCGTCAGGACCGCGCGGGCAACTGCGTCGACCTGGATGGCAACGGCAGCTTCGACGGCTATCCGGACGCGATCCAGCAACGGCCGACGTCGCTCGTCGCGGACGCGCATCGCTTCGGACTCTTCGTGCACGAGTACACCTTCCGCAGCGAGAAGGGCGCGTACAACGTGCCCTTCGATGCCGGCAATCCGACGAACGAATATCTGACGCACTTCGCCGCCGGCGTCGACGGTGTGTTCACCGACGTGGCCGACCAGGCCTTGTACGCACGCGGCAAGTTCGAGCGTCGCCGCGGACACTGAACGTCGACGGAGCGGATCACGAGCGCCACGCGTCGCTCGTGAACCCGCGACAAGTCTGGGCTCTGTACAGGACTGGACACGATCCAGTCTCGCGCCTAGAGTGCGGCCGATGGACGACCCCATCGACGAGCAGCTGCGGAAGCACGGGATGCAGGTGACCGCGCAGCGGCTCGCCATCATGCACGTGATCTCGTCGCGCTCGCACGCGACGGCCGAACAGGTGGCGGAAGACGTCCGCGCGATCATCGGTACGGTCTCGCGCCAGGCGGTCTACGACACGCTCGGGCTGCTCGTCGAAAAGCGACTCATCCGCCGCATCCAGCCGGCGGGATCCGCGGCGCTCTACGAGGACCGGGTCGGCGACAACCATCACCACCTCATCTGCCGCGACTGCGGCGTCGTCGTCGACATCGACTGTTCGGTCGGCGCGGCGCCCTGCCTGACCGCGGACAAGGCGCACGGTTTCGCGATCGACGAGGCCGAGGTCATCCACTGGGGGCGTTGTCCGTCGTGCCGCAAGACGGCGGACCCCGCGGGGCGCGCGAAGAAGGCGACGCCAGCCCTCGAGTCGAACGTCAAGCAGCGAAGGAGGCCAGGCGCGCGCGCGAAGTAACGACCCGTGCCCCATCGACCGTCGAGATCCAGGCCGGCCACGACCTTCAACAGTGGCGAACCCGCGAGGGCTTTGTACGACACATCCAACCCAGCAATGAACACACGCGAGGAGCAGACATGTCAGACCAGACCATGAAGCGCATCGATAAGTGCCCAGTCGTCGGCGTATCGCATGCACCGACCACGACCGCCGCATCGTCGAACGCGAAGTGGTGGCCGGAAATGCTCGACCTGAAGGTGCTGTCGCAGAATTCGCCGCAGATCGATCCGATGGGCGAGGACTTCGACTACGCGAAGGAATTCAAGTCGCTCGATCTCGATGCCGTCATCAAGGACATCGACGCGGTCATGACCGATTCCAAGCCCTGGTGGCCGGCCGACTACGGTCACTACGGCCCCTTCTTCATCCGCATGGCATGGCACAGCGCCGGCACCTACCGCATCGGCGATGGCCGCGGCGGCGCGGGCTTCGGCACGCAGCGCTTCGCGCCGCTCAACAGCTGGCCTGACAACGTCAACCTCGACAAGGCCCGACGGCTCCTGTGGCCCGTCAAGCAGAAATACGGCCGGAAGATCTCGTGGGCCGACCTGATGATTCTCACCGGCAACCGGGCGCTCGAGACGATGGGCTTCAAGACCTTCGGCTTCGCCGGCGGACGCGAGGACGTGTGGGAGCCCCAGGACATCTATTGGGGCCCCGAGGACAAGTGGCTCGACGACAACCGCTACACCGGCGAGCGCAACCTCGAGAACCCGCTCGGCGCGGTGCAGATGGGCCTGATCTACGTGAATCCCGAGGGACCGAACGGCGATCCCGATCCCGCGCGCGCGGCGATCGACATCCGCGAGACCTTCGCGCGCATGGCGATGAACGACGAAGAAACGGTCGCGCTGATCGCGGGCGGCCACACGTTCGGCAAGACCCACGGCGCGGCGAATCCCGCCGACCACGTCGGCCCCGAACCCGAAGCGGCCGACATCGAGTCGCAGGGCTTCGGATGGAAGAACAGTTTCGGAACCGGCCGCGGCCCGCACACGATCAGTAGCGGGCTCGAAGGCGCATGGACCACGACGCCGGCGAAGTGGAGCAACAACTTCTTCGACAACCTGTTCGGCTTCGAGTGGGAGCTGATCCGCGGACCCGGCGGCGCGAAGCAGTGGGCGCCGAAGAACGCGGACGCCGTCAAGACCGTCCCCGACGCGCACGACCCGTCGAAGAAGCACGCGCCGTTCATGCTGACGACGGACCTCGCGCTGAAGACGGATCCCGAGTACCTCAAGATCTCGAAGCGCTTCCATGAGAACCCCGCCGAGTTCGCGGATGCGTTCGCGCGCGCCTGGTACAAGCTCACGCACCGCGACATGGGCCCGGTCACGCGCTACCTCGGCAAGTACGTGCCGAAGGAAGAAATGATCTGGCAGGACCCGGTGCCGCCCGTCGATCATCCGCTCGTGTCGAACAGCGACGTGGCGGACCTGAAGGCGAAGATCTTCGCGTCGGGGCTGTCGATCGCGCAGCTGGTCACGACCGCCTGGGCCTCCGCGTCGACGTTCCGCGGCACCGACAAGCGCGGCGGTGCGAACGGCGCACGCATCCGCCTCGCGCCGCAGAAGGATTGGGAAGTCAACAATCCGCCGGAGCTTGCGAAGGTGCTCGCCGCCCTCGAGACGATCCGGAAGGACTTCAACGCGACCGGCAAGAAGATCTCGATGGCCGACCTGATCGTGTTCGCCGGGAGTGCGGCGGTCGAGAAGGCCGCGAAGGATGCCGGTTACGACGTCAAGGTGAAGTTCTCGCCGGGCCGGACCGACGCGACGCAGGAACAGACCGACGTGTCGTCGTTCGAACCGCTCGAGCCGACCGCGGACGGCTTCCGCAACTATCTCGCAGACGGTCATCGCCGCACGGCCGAGCAGCTTCTCGTCGACAAGGCCGAGCAGCTGACGTTGACGCCGCCGGAGATGACGGTCCTCGTCGGCGGCCTGCGCATGCTGATCGGCAACGGCAACGGCGTGTTCACGACGAGTCCGGGAAAGCTGACGAACGACTTCTTCGTCAACCTGCTCGACATGGGCGTGACCTGGACGCCGCACGCGTCCACGAAGGGTCTCTACGAGGGTCGCAACGGCACGGGCGGCGTGAAGTGGAACGGCAGCCGCGTCGATCTGATCTTCGGGTCGAACTCGCAACTGCGCGCGCTGGCCGAGGTCTACGCGTGCGACGACGCGAAGCAGAAGTTCGTCGACGACTTCGTCGCCGCGTGGGTCAAGGTGATGGAACTGGATCGTTTCGATCTGGCGTAGGTTGAGGTAAACGAAGTGCACCTCAACGTCTTCGACTCGTTCGGCATGGCGACACGCGTCCCATGCCGACGAGCCATCGAGTGAAGGAGAACACATGAGTGAAGAACGCGCGGTCCTGGCCGGTGGCTGCTTCTGGGGCATGCAGGACCTGATTCGCAAGAAGCCCGGCGTGCTGTCGACGCGCGTCGGCTACACGGGAGGCCGCGTCGCGAACGCGACCTACCGCAACCACGACGGCCACGCCGAGGCGATCGAGATCGTCTTCGATCCGTCGATCATCTCGTTTCGTACGCTGCTGGAGTTCTTCTTCCAGATCCACGACCCGACGACGATCGACCGCCAGGGCAACGACCGCGGCTCGAGTTACCGCTCCGCGATCTTCACGACCTCGGACGAGCAGGCGCGCATCGCGCAGGACACGATCGCCGACGTCGACGCGTCGGGCCTGTGGCCGGGCCGCGTCGTCACGCAGGTCGAGCCGGTCGGCGACTTCTGGGAAGCGGAACCGGAGCATCAGGACTATCTCGAGCGGATCCCGAACGGCTACACGTGTCACTTCGTGCGGCCGGGCTGGGTGCTGCCGCGGCGAGCGACGGCATGATCAAGTCCTGAACGCGGCGCGGCCGCGCGGCGTCAAGCGCGCGCGCCCGCGAGATCCTTCGCCGCATCGCTCCGCTGGAGATCGTTGTGTCGCGTCTCCGGACCGATCAGGATCATGGCCAGCGACAACGCGTTCCAGAATCCGACGATCGCGACGACGCTCCACGGCGATCCGTCGAAGGTCTTCAGCAGCCAGACCGCGAGCGCGGGCAGCGTCGCGCCGGCGAGCAGGTTCGCCGCCGTGTACGAGAGCGCCGAGCCCGAGTAGCGGACGTTCGTCGGGAACGACTCCGCGAAGTAGACCGGCTGGATGCCGCTCTGGAATTGCGTGAAGCCGAGCAGCGTCCCGATCGCGATCATCATCACGGCGACGCTTCCCGAGCCGAGCATCGGAAAGAAGACGAGCAGCGTCAACAGCGTGACGGTCGAGCCGAGGGCGAGCGCGCGGCGGCGACCGATGCGATCGCTGAGCAGTCCGCCGGCCAGCGCGCCGACGATCGCGCAGGCGTTCGCCCCCATCAGCAGCAGGAAGGCCGTCTGTTTCGGGACCCCGAGCTTGCCGGTCAGATAGCTCAGCGAGAAGACGACGACGAGATAGAACAAGGCCGTCGGGCCGCAGAAGACGAGCATCAGGCGCAGGATGTCGCGGTAGTGGAGGCGGGCGGCGTCGCGCAGCGGACTCGAGACCTCGACCACGCGCGTCCGCTGCAGCTTCACGAACGCCGGCGTCTCGTGGACGCGCAGGCGGATATAGACCGCGACGACGAGCAGCACGAAGCTCCCCAGGAAGGGGATCCGCCATCCGTAGCGCTCGAAGTCCGTCGGCGACAGTTGCGAGGAGATCAGCAGCAACGCGCCGTTCGCGAGGATCTGGCTGATCGGCGAGCAGATGCCGAGGAAGCCCGAGTACTTGCCGCGCGCGTTCGACGGCGCATGTTCGAGGGCCATCAGCTGCGCGCCGGTCGACTCGCCGCCGAGCGCGAAGCCCTGCAGGATTCTCAGCACGACCAGCAGGATCGGCGCGCCGATCCCGATCTGCGCATACGTCGGCAGCAGGCCCATCAGGACCGACGAGAGACCCATCAGCGAGACCGTGACGAGCAACAGGTTGCGGCGGCCGAAGCGATCGCCGAGGTAACCGCAGATCACCGCGCCGAGCGGTCTCGCCGCGAGCCCCACGCCGAACGTCGCGAGCGACGCGAGCAGGCCGCTCGTCGGATCGAGCGCCGGGAAGAACAGCTTCGGAAAGATCGTGGCCGACACGACCCCGTAGAGCGAGAAGTCGAACCATTCGAGCGCCGTGCCGATGGTCGCCGCGGTCACGGCCTTCGCCGGCATGCCGCGTTCGGTGGTCGCTGCGTTTGCAGGAAGTGCGCTCACGAAAGCCTCCTTGGTCAAGCGCTCCTCTGCGGGAGCGACGGTGCTTAGTCCGACGTCGACGTCATCTCGAGCAGCGCGCGGACGGCGAGCGGATAGCCGCGCGGGCCGAGTCCGGCGATGACGGCGGTCGCCACCTTCGAGACGAACGAATGGTGGTAATGCGGCTCGCGACGGTGGATGTTCGAGATGTGCAGCTCGACGATCGGGCCGTCGAACATCTTCAACGCGTCGAGGATCGCGATCGACGTGAACGAGAAGGCGGCCGGGTTGATGAGGATCCCCGCGGCCTCGTCGATCGCCTCGTGGATCCAGTCGATCAATTCATATTCGCGATTCGTCTGTCGGAACACGATCGGTCGACCCTGTGCGGCTTCACGGCAAGAGCGCTCGATGTCATCGAGCGTCGCGGTCCCGTAGATCTCCGGCTCGCGCTGGCCCAGGCGGTTCAGATTCGGGCCGTTGAGGACGTGGATCGGCTTGTTCATGACTCGGACGATCATCCGATGATTTGCGAATGATCGGATTATGTTTGTTTTGTCGAGCACCGCAAGCTTTTTGTCACTTGCGGCGCGCGACCTCGCTATCATTCGACGGGGCCGCAACCCGGCGACCGACAGGGAAGAACGCGTGACCAGCGAAGAGACCGACGGCGAAACCGTCAGCGACAAGGCGTATCGCCGGATCCGCTCGGACGTCGTCTTCGGCCGACTCCAGCCCGGACAGAAGCTGAAGCTCGATGCCATGAAGGACGCGTACGGTCCGGGCATCGGAACGCTGCGCGAGATCCTCGCGCGGCTCGCGTCCGAGCACTTCGTGATCGCCGAAGGCGCCCGCGGCTTCGAGGTCGCCCCGATCTCGGCGACCGATCTCCGCGAGGTCGCGAGCATGCGTCAATTGCTCGAATGCCATGCGCTGAAGGAATCGTTCACGGCGGGCGACATCGAGTGGGAAGGACGCTGCGTCGCCGCGCATCACAAGCTTGCGACGATGGAGAAGCGGATCGCCGCGGGCGATCGCGCGCAGACCGAGGCCTGGAAGGGCTACGACTGGGCCTTCCATCACGCGCTCATCTCGAACTGCGGCTCGCAGGTGCTGCTCGACATGCACGCGTCGATCTACGACCGCTACCTTCGCTACCAGTTGATCGCGGCCATCTTCCGCGGCGAGATCGCGGGCGCGGAACATCGCACGCTGCTCGAGTGCGCGCTCGCGCGCGACTGGAAGACCGCGCAGGCCACGCTGATCAAGCACGTGGACGACTGCGTTACCAACATGATCCGCAACGGCTTGCGGCCGGCGGGCTCGGCGACCGTGACGCGCTCCTCGAGCACGACGTCGAAGCGACCGCCCGGCGAATCCACCGCGAGGCCGTCGGGCGGTCGCCGGAAACGAAGCACTGCGGCCGTTCGGTCCGCCTAGGAACGCCTCGTCCCTCGGCACAGACCCGGATGGACAGCGGGCGCGCATCGTCGCATCGTCGGCACAACACCAACAACACCCATCACGGAGGAGACATGATGTCGAGATTCACGAGTCTGATCGGCGCGGGCTGGCTCGCAGCGGCGCTGCTCGCACCCGCACCCGCACTCGCGGCCGATCTGCCGAAGGCGACGCCCGAAGCCGAAGGTCTGTCGTCCGAGCGCCTCGCGCGCATTACCGCGACCTTGAGGGCGGACGTCGACGCGAAGAAGATCCCCGGGGCCGTGCTGCTCGTCGCGCGTCACGGCAAGGTCGTGCAGTACGAGGCGGTCGGCAAGCTCGATCCCGCGGGCGGCGCGCCGATGACGCGGGACGGCATCTTCCGCATCTACTCGATGAGCAAGCCGATCACGTCGGTCGCCGCGATGATGCTCGTCGAGGACGGCAAGCTGAAGCTCGACGACCCGGTCGACAAGTACATCCCGTCGTTCGGCGACGTGAAGGTCGGCGTCGAGAAGCCCGATCCGAACGGCGGCAAGCCCACGCTCGACCTCGTCGCGCCACGTCGCAAGATCACCGTCCAGGATCTGTTGCGCCACACGTCGGGCCTGTCGTACGGCTTCTTCGGCAACACGGTCGTCAAGGGGATGTACGACGATGCGCGCCTGCTCGCCGAGGACGTCGACAACGCGGCGTTCGCCGAGAAGATCGCGAAACTGCCGCTCGCGTGGCAACCGGGGACGACGTGGGAATACAGCCACTCGACCGACATCCTCGGCCGCGTGATCGAAGTGGCCTCGGGTCAGTCGCTCTACCAATTCGAGAAGCAACGCATCCTGGACCCGCTCGGCATGAAGGACACGGCGTTCTACGTGCACGACGCGAGTCAGTTCGGACGCGTGGTCGAACCCTTCGCCGACGATCGCAACTTCGGCCTGCATGCGGACTTCAACGACCCGCGCGTCGCGCAGAAGTGGGAGTCCGGCGGCGGCGGCATGGTCTCGACCGCGATGGACTACGCGCGCTTCGCGCAGATGATGCTCAACGGCGGCACGCTCGACGGCAAGCGCTACCTCAGCCCGAAGACCGTGGCCTTCATGACGAGCGACCACCTCGGCCCGGCCGTGGTCCGCACGCCGCTGTACCTCCCGGGTCCCGGCCACTCGTTCGGGCTCGGCTTCGCGGTTCGGACCTCGACCGGCGAGGCGCCCTTTCCCGCCGACGTCGGCACGTTCTGGTGGGGCGGTGCGGGCGGCACGTACTTCTGGATCGACCCGAAGAGCGATCTCTTCGTCGTGCTGATGCTGCAGTCGCCGAAGCAGCGCGTGTACTACCGCACGTTATTGCAGGACATGATCTACGCGGCCGTGACGAAGTAGCGAGGTCCGCGCCGCGTCCGCAGCACCGCACGACTCGCCAGATTCCGACTGCACTCGAAGCCCGTCTCGAAAGGACACGCCATGCCGCGCATGCAGGCCGCCCAGGTCACGAAACCGGATCAGCTCGAGGTCGTCGAACGCGACGTTCCCGAACCGACGGCGCGCCAGGTGCGCATCAAGGTCCAGGCCTGCGGCGTCTGCCACAGCGACATGTTCACGGTCGCCGGCGCTTTCCCCGGGATCCAGTTTCCGCGCGTGCCGGGTCACGAGGTCATCGGCGTGATCGATGCGCTCGGAGCGGACGTGCCGGAGTGGAAGGTGGGCGCGCGGGTCGGTGTCGGCTGGCATGGCGGCCACTGCGGTCACTGCAACTCGTGTCGCCGCGGCGACTTCGTCACATGCGCGACGGCGCTGATCCCGGGTATCTCGTACGACGGCGGCTACGCCGAGTACATGGTCGCGCCCTTCGAGGCGCTCGCGTCGGTGCCGGACGAGCTGAACGCCGAGGAAGCCGCGCCCTTGCTCTGCGCGGGACTGACGACATTCAACTCGCTGCGCCACAGCGGCGCCCTGACCGGAGACCTCGTCGCGATCCTCGGTGTCGGCGGCCTCGGCCACCTCGGCGTGCAGTTCGCCGCGAAGATGGGGTTCCGGACCGTCGCGATCGCCCGAGGCGCGGACAAGGAGACGTTCGTCAGGAAGCTCGGCGCGCACGTCTACATCGACAGCACGAAACAGGACCCGGCCGAGGCGTTGACGAAGCTCGGCGGCGCGAAGCTCATCCTCGCCACGGTGACCGACGCGAAGTCGATGTCGGCGACGATCGGCGGACTCGGTGTCGACGGCAAGCTCGTCGTGCTCGGTGCGAGTCCCGACCCGATCGAAGTCGCGCCGTTTCAGGTGATCGGTGGGCGGCGCTCGGTCGCCGGCTGGCCGTCGGGGACCTCGATCGAATCCGAAGACACGCTGAACTTCAGCGTGATGGTCGACGTGAAGCCGATGATCGAGACGTTCCCGTTGTCGAAGGCCCCGGAGGCCTACGCGCGCATGATGAGCGGCAAGGCGCGCTTCCGGGTGGTCATCACGATGTGAGCAAGCCGCGGGGACGCGGTCTTCGGCATCTCACGAAGCCTCGCCGCACCATCGCAGGAGCCAGTCCCGCAGTTCGCCGGCCGGCAGCGGGCGACTGTAGCGATAGCCCTGCGCCTTGTCGCAGCCGAGGTCCCGCACGATTTGCGCCTGCGCTTCCGACTCGATGCCTTCCGCGACGGTCGTCATGCCGAGACTCCGCGAGACCTTGATGGTCGCCTCGATCAGCACGCGATGATGGGCGCTGGCCTCGACCAGCGTCACGAAGGAGCGATCGATCTTGACGGTGTCGACCGGAAGCAGGTGCAGGCTCGACAGCGACGAGTACCCGGTTCCGAAGTCGTCGAGTGCGAGCGTGAGGCCGAGATGCTTCAACGCGTGCAGCGTCGCCCGCACGTCGTCGCCCTGCGCCGCGAGGCTCTCGGTGATTTCCAGTTGCAGCCGCTCGATCGGCATGCCGCTGTCGGCGACCGCGCGGGACACGGCGTCGACGAGCGACGCATCGCTCAGCTGGGCCCGGGAAAGATTGACCGCGAGGAGCTCGGGCGACCGCGATCCGAATTCCTTCGACCACGCCGTGAAGTCGCGACATGCGGTGTCCAGCACGAACTTCCCGAGAGGCCCGATGAGGCCTGTCTCCTCCGCGATGCCGATGAACTCGATCGGCGGGACGACGCCTCGCTGCGGATGCCGCCAGCGGACGAGCGCCTCCACGCCCGCCGGCCGGCCGGAGCTGTCGGGATCGCGCAGGTCGATCACCGGTTGATAGACCACGAACAATTCGTCGTCGACCAACGCGCGTCGCAGGTCGAGCTCGAGATTTCCGCGCTCGATCGCGCGGTCTCGCATTGCCGCTTCGAACGTGACCCAGCGCGAGCCGCCTGCGCGCTTCGCTTCGCCCAACGCGATCGCGGCGTCGCGGAGGACCGCCTCCGAGCTTTCTTCGCGACCGGACATCTGCACCACGCCCGCACTCAGCGTGCAGTGCAACTGCGCGGATCCGATCGTGTACGGTCTGGCGAGCGCGTCGTGCACGCGCTGCGCGATGACCGTCGCATCGCGCGGCACCGACAGATGCCGAAGGAACACGACGAACTCGTCCTCGCCGCCACGCGCCGCGAGCCCGCCGGTACGATCGGAGTCCCGATCGCTCCGCAGCACGGCGCCCAGCCTCGCGGCCATGAGGTTCAGCACTTCGTCGCGAACCGGCTCGCCGAAGCTGTCCGCCAGTTGCTGCAGCCGTTCGACGCCGACGAGGACGACGGCGCAATGGCCTCGCGACGCCTCGGCCGGCGTGGCCAGGACCTTGTCCATCAGCTCGCGAACGGCCACGCGGTTCGGCATCGCCGTGAGGGCATCGACGCGCGCAGCCTTGTGCAGTCGGCGATCCAGTTCCTCGCGTTCGCGCGCCTCCTCCAGCGTGACGTCGTCGACGATGCCCATGAGTCGGTCGTCGTCGATCTTCGTCAGGTGCAGCGAGTAGACCGAGGGTCCGTCGACCGCGGAGACGGTGAAGCGCATCCCGTCGCACACGACGCCGGCCGTCGCCGTGAACTGCTCGACGAGGCTTCGCAACTGCGGGACGTAGGGCGCGAGGCAGTCGAAGAGGTTGTCGATCCGGCCGTCGTGTACCGCCGGCATCAGCAACTGGGCCGACCTGGGATTGCACATCTCGATCGTCCCGTCGCGGGTCGTCTGCAGGATGCCGATCGGCGCGAGATAGAGGAATTGCAGCAGGCCTTCATCCGCCCCCGCGACGCTGTCCATCACGCCGCCGGTCGACGGTCGGTCTGCACGTTCAGGCGACGCCGAGACGACGGATCAGCACGTAGGCCCGGGCGGCACCCGGAGTCGCGACGAGCCGCATCGCGACGCGCGTCGGTCGCATCCTCATCGTGAGCACGTAGTCGATCGTGACATCGAGCGCCGTGCCCGACACCTGCGCGTCATGGAAGCGCTGCGCCACGAGGGCGTTGTTCATGCACGGTGCGACCTGCGTGAAGAGCGCCCGGCCGAGCGTCCGCTCGCGGCTCAGTCCCGCCGCCTCGGACTCGTGCTGGTTGTAGGCCCGGACGACGCCGGGCGCGTCGAAGCCGATCACGCCGAAGTCCAGCGCGTCGAACGCCTCCGGCGACAACGCATCGAGTGCGGGACCGATGTGCTCGGTATCGAACGAGAGATGGACGAGCGCGTCGTTCATGCGGGTCCCCGGTGAACGGACGGATGGAAGACGCACATCATGCGCGCTTATGACGCGGACGTCCCCCCTGTTGAAAAGCCGATCGCCACAGGCGAGCCCCGCACATCCGACCTGCGCGCAGGTTCGGTCCGTTTGACGTCAGGTCCACAACGCCAGTCCGACATAATTCTCCGCGAGCGACGTCATCGCCGCGGTCGAGCCGACGAGATACTCGAGCTCTGCCCGGCGCAGCCGGTCATCGAGCGGGGACATATCCGGAAAGCGATGCATCAGCGACGTGAACCACCAGCTGAAGCGCTCGGCCTTCCAGACGCGCGCGAGACAACGCCCGGAGTATTCGTCGAGGCCTGTGTCCCTTCGATCGCGGTAGTGCGCGACGAGCGCGCGAGACAGGTAGCCGACGTCCGACGCGGCGAGGTTCAGTCCCTTCGCCCCGGTCGGCGGCACGATGTGAGCGGCGTCGCCCGCGAGAAAGAGCCGGCCGAAGCGCATCGGTTCCGCGACGAAGCTGCGCAGGGGCGCGATGCTCTTCTCGATCGACGGTCCGGTCGTCACGTCGCGCGCGACGTCGTCCGGTAGCCGCCGGCGCAGTTCGTCCCAGAACGCCTCGTCGCTCCAGTCATCGATGCGCTCGCTGCTCGCACACTGCACGTAGTAGCGACTGCGCGTGCGGCTTCGCTGGCTGCACAGTGCGAACCCGCGCTCGTGGCGCGCGTACAAGAGTTCGTCGCGCACGGGCGGCACGTCCGCGAGAATGCCGAGCCATCCGAACGGGTAGACCTTCTCGAAGGTGCGGATTGCGTCGGCCGGCACGCTCGTGCGACAGACGCCGTGATATCCGTCGCAGCCCGCGATGAAGTCGCACTCGATCGAGGCGTCGACGCCGTCCTTGCGATAGCGCACGGTCGGTCGCGTCCCGTCGAAGCCGTCGATGCGGACCTCGTCGGCCTCGTACACCGTCGTCAGACCCGCCGCCGAGCGCGCATCCATCAAGTCACCGGTCACTTCGGTCTGTCCGTACACGCACACGGTGCGCCCGGTCAACGCGCGGAAGTCGATGCGGTGGAGCGCGCCGTCGAACGCGAGTTCGATGCCGTCGTGCTGCAGGCCTTCGGCGTGGCAGCGCGACGCGACGCCCGCTTCTTCCAGTAGCTCGACCGTCGTTTGCTCCAAGACGCCGGCGCGGATGCGGCCGCGGACGTATTCAGCGCTGCGCTGCTCCACGATCACCGCATCGATGCCGTGTCGATGCAGGAGCGCGCCGAGCAGCAGGCCGGCCGGGCCGGCCCCGACGATCGCTACCTGGGTGCGTTTGACGCTCAAGCGAGGGCTTTCGACGCTTCGACGATCGTCATGCCGCGATCCGCACGCCGACCCAGCGATCGAGGCTCGCGAGATCGGCGCGCAACGCGTAGCTCGCACCCTCGTGGACGACGCGGCCGCGCTCGAGGACGATGGCGCGATGGGTGAGCGACAACGCCTGCTCGACGTGCTGCTCGACGAGGATCAACGCCTGCCCCTCGCTCGCGACCATCGTCTCGATGGCCGCGCAGAGCTCCTCGACGATCACCGGCGCGAGACCTTCGAGCGGCTCGTCGAGCAGCAGCAGTCGCGGGTTCAACATCAGTGCGCGTCCGATCGCCAGCATCTGCTGCTCTCCGCCCGACAACTCGTTGCCGAAGTTGCGGCGCCGTTCCTTCAGCCGCGGGAACAACGCGTAGACGCGGGTCAGCGTCCATGCGCCCGGCAGCGCCGTCACCGTCAGATTCTCTTCGACCGTCAGCGACGGGAAGACTTCGCGCTCCTGCGGTACCCACGCGAGACCGGCGCGTGCCCGTTCGCTCGCGCGCATGCGGACGAGATCACGGTCCTTCCACTGCATCCGGCCTTCGCGCACGCGCGTCTGGCCCATCAGCGTGACGAGCAACGTGCTCTTGCCGACGCCGTTGCGACCGAGCAGTGCGATCGCCTCGCCCTCGGCGACGCGCAGCGAGACGCCGTCGATGACGATCGCGTCGCCGTAGCCGGCACGGAGTCCTTCGACGACGAGCAGCCCGGCCATCTCAGTGGACCCCCTGTCCGAGATAGACCTCGCGCACGCGCGGATCGGCCGCGATGTCGCGCGGCGTGCCGGTCACGAGCTCGGCGCCGCCGACGAGGACCGTGATCCGCGTCGCGAAGCGGAACACGAGACCCATGTCGTGTTCGATCAGGAGGATCGCGATGTCGGCCGGCAGCGTGTCGAGGACGGCGAACAATTCGTCGCTCTCCCCCTCGGGGATGCCGGCGGCGGGCTCGTCGAGCAACAGCACGCGCGGCTTCGCGGCGAGCGCGAGCGCGATCTCCAGCACGCGCTGGCGTCCGTACGCGAGCTCGTGCGTCGGCGTGTCGGCGTCGCGCTCGAGGCCCAGCGTCGCGAGCAAGGCCTGCCCTTCGTCGAGCTGGACCCGGTTGCGAGAGACGCCGCGCAGGCAGCGCATCACGACGCCCGTCGTCGCGCGCTCGCGCTCGTGGATCGCCGCCGTCACGGCCTCGAGCGGCGTCAGATGCGGGAACAGGCTGTTGATCTGGAAGGTGCGCGCGAGCCCGCGCTGCACGCGGCGATCGGCCGCGAGACGCGTGATGTCCTCGCCGTCGAGCAGCACCGCGCCGGACGACGGACGCAGCACGCCGGTGAGCTGATTGACGAGCGTCGTCTTGCCCGCGCCGTTCGGACCGATCAGCGCGTGGCGCGCACCGGGCTCGAGCGCGAGGTTCACGTTCTGCGTGACCGCGAGCGCGCCGAAGGACATGCACAGGTCCCGTGTCTCGAGGATCGCCGTCATCGCGCCGCCCTCTTCAGGAACCAGCGCTCGCGGGCGATCAGCAAGCCGCCGACGACGCCGCGGCGCAGGAACAGCGTGATCACGATCAGCAGCAGCCCGAGGTAGAACAGCCAGTAGGTCGGGTTGATGCTCGCGAGCTGGTTCTGCACGAGCATGAAGATCGCGGCGCCGACGAAGCCGCCGTAGAGTGTCGCGGTCCCGCCGATGATCAGCATGATCAGCAGGTTCGCCGAGCGCTGGAAGCTCAGCACGTCGAGCGCGACGAACTGCGTCGTCTGCGTCAGCAGCGCACCCGCGACGCCGGCGAACGCGGCCGACACGATGTAGACCGTGACGAGGCGCCGATGCAGCGGCACGCCGACGGCGCGCGCGCGCACCGGGTTCTCGCGGATCGCGCGCAGCGACAGCCCGTACGGCGAGTTGACCCACGCGCGTGCGACGACGAACAGCGCGAACACGACGACGAGCGTGTAGCCGAAGGCGGTACGCCCGTACAAGTCGAAGCCGAAGACGCCGAGCACCTTCGCGATCTCGACGCCCTGCAGGCCGTCGACGCCGCCGGTGATCGGCGACGCGCGGTTCGCGAGTTCGTACAACAGCGCCGCGATGCCGAGCGTCGTCATCAGGCGCGCGAGGTCTCCGCCGCGCAGCACGAGGAAGCTCGACAGCCAGCCGACGAGCGCGGATGCGAGCGCCGCGATGAACAGGCCGGACACGGGCTCGGTCCAGCCGTGCTTCGCGAGCAGCCCCGCGGCGTACGCGCCGACGCCGAAGTAAGCCGCGTGCCCGAGCGTGACGATGCCCGCGTATCCGAGGATGAGGTCGAGCGACAGCGCGAAGAGTCCCGCGATCAGGATCTGCGACGCGAGCACGAGGCTCTTCGGGAAGACGAAGTACACGGCCGCGATCGCGACCCAGAAGACGATCTCGCCGAGCTTCCAGCGTTCCCGGCGCGCGAGCGGATGATCCGACCGCTTCAGCAGGCTCAACGCGCTCTCCGCTTCGCGAACAAGCCGTGCGGGAACAGGAACAGCAGCACGATCATCGCGAGATAGATCACGAACGCGCCGATCCCGGGGACGTAGTACTTGCCCGACACGTCGGCCACGCCGAGCAGCAGCGCCGCGATCAGCGTGCCGACGATCGATCCCGGTCCGCCGACGACGACCACGAGCAGGAAGTACACGAGGTAGCGCGCGGCGAAGTTCGGGTCGAGGCCGAGCACCTCGACACCGAGCGCGCCGCCGACGGCCGCGAGACCTCCGCCGATCGCGAACGTGACCTGGAACACGCGGTCGACGCGGATTCCCATCGCCGCGGCGACGGTCTGCTGGTCGACCGCCGCGCGGATGCGCGCGCCGAAGCGCGTGCGTTCGAGCCCGAAGACGAGCGCGAGCGTGATGACGATCCCGACGACGACGAGGAACAGCCGATAGCGCGACAACTCGACGCCGGCCACGTCGAGGCGACCGCCGAGGACCTCGGGAATCCGGATCGGCTGCTGCTGCGAACCGAACACGTAGATCGCGATCGCGGTCGCGACGAAGATGATGCCGACCGTCAGCAGGACCTGATCGAGCGGGCCGCGCCGATAGAAGTGCCGGTAGAGCGTCGCCTCGAGGACCAGCGACAAGCCGGCGCCGCTGACGAACGCGATCGGCAGCGCGACGAAGAGATCGAGTCCGTAGCGCGACGCGAGCGTCGCGGTCATGTAGCCGCCGGTCATCGCGAAGACGCCGTGCGCGAGGTTGATGAAGCGCATCAGGCCCATCGTCACGGAGAGCCCGACGGAGATGAGGAACAACAGCATGCCGTAGGCGATGCCGTCGAAGAGGACGCCGAGGGTGGTGGTCACGTCATGACCGCGAAACGTGCGCTGTCGTCCCGGCGAAGGCCGGGGCCCCATTCGATTCCGGCGCGCACGCGGCGAAATTGGGTCCCGGCCTTCGCCGGGATGACGACACCGTCACTTCCCCGGATCCTTGACCATCGGCACCGTCGCGAACTCCACGTTCATCAGCTTGCCGTTGACGCGCTTGACCTCCCGCACATACACGTTCTGCGTCACGTCGCGCGTGTCGGGTTCGATCAGGATCGGGCCGCGCGGGCTCGCGAGCTTCGCCCCCTTGATGATCGCCATCGCCTTGTCGGGATCGATGTTGCCGTTCAACTGCTTGACGACCGAATAGATCAGCGCCATCGCGTCGTAGCCGCCGACCGCCATGAAGTTCGGGCGATGCGTGGAGTCGATCGCCGCATACGCCGCGAGGAAGGCCTTGTTCTCGGGGGAGTCGTGCGCGGCCGAGTAGTGATGGGTCGTGATGACGCCGAGCGCGTTGTCGCCGAGCGCGTCGATGACGCCGTCGTCCGTCATGTCGCCGGTCGCGATCAGCTTGATGCCGGCCTGCTTCAGGCCGCGTTCCGCGTACGCCTTCATGAAGCCGACCGCGGACTCGCCCGCCGGCACGAACACGAAGGCCGCGTCGGGCTTCGTGTCCTTGATGCGCTGGACGAACGGACCGTAGTCGGGATTCGTCAGCGGCATGCGGACCTCGCCGACGATCTGGCCTCCCGCGGCGGTGAACGTCTTCTTGAACGCCGTCTCCGCGTCGATGCCGGGGCCGTAGTCGGCGACCGCCGTGTAGACCTTGCGGATCCCGTTCTTGTAAGCCCATTCGCCGAGCGGGGATGTCACCTGCGGCAGCGTCATCGAGACGCGCGTCAGGTACGGCGACTTCGTCGTGATGATCGACGTCGCCGCGTTCATGATGATCGTCGGCTTCTTCGCCTCGGTGGACACCGGCGCGACGGCCATCGCATTCGGCGTGAGGCCGAAGCCCGCGATGAAGTCGACGTCGTCCTTGACGACGAGCTCCTGCGCGAGCCGCTTCGACACGTCCGGCGACGGACCGCCGACGTCCTTGATGATCAGCTCGATCTTCTTGCCGGCGACCGTGTCGCCGTGCTCCTTGATGTAGGCCTTCGCACCGGTCGTCATCTGCTGGCCGAAGTCGGCGAACGCGCCGGTCATCTCGGTGATGATGCCGATCTTGATCGTGTCGCCCGCGTGGGCGGCCGGCAGTGTGAGCATCGCGGCCAGCGCGACGGCAATTCGGTGGATGCGGTTCATGCGGCGGTCTCCTCCAGGGGTTCTTGTCGGTGCGAACTCTGCGGGTCCGGCTCGCATTGCGCTATCGGGGGTAGTGCGTAGGTTGACGGTAAGCGAAGCGCACCTCAACGTTTGCGGCTTGGGTGGCATGTCGACACGTTCGCCACAGCGCTGTTGCTCATCCGTCATTCGCTACCCGAGCCGCAGACGTTGAGGTGCACGTCGTTTCCCTCAACCTACACCTCGAAGAAGACTGTCTCCCGGACCGGGGCTCCCTGCAACACGATGGTCCAGCGATACGTCTCCCGCTCGCCCTTCGCGATCAACGTGTGGCGGCGCTCGACCGGGACCTGGTTCAACACGAAGTCTTCCTTGTTCGCGTCCGCCTCGTCGTCGAAATACATCCGCGTCGACAGATGCCGGAGCAGCCCGCGGGCGAACACGGCGACGACGAGGTGCGGCGCCTGCAGCGAGCCGTCGGGCGCGGGCACGCGGCCGGGCTTGATCGTCGTGAAGCGGAACGACCCGTCCGCCTCGGTCGGGAGGCGGCCGAAGCCCGACGCACCACGCCCGTCCTCCGTCGCACCGGAGCGCAGATCGTGGGGATGCTGATACCGCCCCTCCGCGTCCGCCTGCCACAGCTCGACCATCCCGTCGGGCAACGGCTTGCCGTCGCCGTCGAGCACGCGGCCCTCGATCGTGATGCGCAGCGGCTGGTCGACGCGATCGTCGAACGCGACGTCCGCGCGATTGCGCGGCGCGAGGCCGATGTGCAGGTAGGGGCCGACCGTCTGCGAGGTCGTCGCGATCAAGGCCATCGCGTCACTCCATCGGCGTCGCGTCGCGACCGCGCAGCACGATGTCGAACCGATAGCCGATCGCATACTCGGGCGACGTCGACTCCCAGTCGAACACCGAGACCAGGCGCTCGCGCGCCGGGGCGTCCGCCGTGCTGTTGTAGATCGGATCGAAGGGCAGCAACGGATCGCCGGGGAAGTACATCTGCGTGACGAGCCGCTGCGCGTAGGCGTTGCCGAACAGCGAGAGATGGATGTGCGCGGGACGCCATGCGTTGTGATGATTGCGCCACGGATACGCGGCGGGCTTCACCGT
>Ga0247783_1000023_pt1 | contig 48967 bp, 59 predicted proteins | sample UWRJL064202C5_FD_179911 | JGI IMG/M metagenome (GOLD analysis project Ga0247783, IMG submission 179911) | Plant litter microbial communities from Arlington Agricultural Research Station in Wisconsin, United States - UWRJ-L064-202C-5 | ecosystem: Environmental > Terrestrial > Plant litter >...
GGCCTCATGCACTGGGTCGGCGACCCCGCGTTCGAGACGTTCACGCGCTCGTCGCTCAAGCCCTTGCAGGCGCTCGCGTTCGTTCGTGAAGGTGGCCCTGCGCGCCTCGGCTGGTCGGCGCGCGAACTCGCGTTGATGTGCGCGAGCCATTCGGGCGAGGCCATGCATGTCGAGACCGTGCGCGCGATGCTGGCCTCGTGCGGCTGCGAGGCCGGCGACCTGCAATGCGGTTGTCATGTCCCCGGCTGGTACGCCGCGACGGGTCAGCGTCCGCCGCCCGCTGGCGACTGGTCGCCGCTCGAGCACAACTGCTCGGGCAAGCACGCGGGCTTTCTCGCAGCGTGCCGCGCGCACGGCGAAACGCTCGCCGACTACATCGATCCCTCGAGTCCGGTGCAGCGTCGCGTGCTCGCCGCGCTCGGCGACGTCACGGGCCTGGCGCCGCACACGATGCCGGTCGGCACCGACGGCTGTTCCGCCCCGAACTACGCGATGCCGCTCGCGCGCCTCGCCTGGGCGTATGCGCGGCTCGCGCAGGGCAGGGACTCGGCGGTCGAGGGCGACGCGTTGCAGATGCTGTTCGACGCGATGACCACGCATCCGGAACTCGTGTCCGGCTCGGCGCGCAGCGATCTGGCGCTGATGCACCATGCGCCGGGCGACTGGGTGACGAAGATCGGCGCGGACGGCGTGCAGGCGGTCGGCATCCGCTCCGCGGGAATCGGCATCGCGATCAAGATCGCCGACGGCGATCGCGCGGCGCTGTACTGCGCGACGCTCGGCGTGCTCGAAGCGCTCGGCTTCCTGTCGCGCGGGTCCGACGGCCACCTGCCGCTGGAGCTCGACCCGTTCGACGGAAAACCCATCACAAATTCCCGCGGTCTCGCCACAGGCCGAATGCTCGCCAGATTTACACTACGATCCGTCTAGGCGCAGACCGCGCGGCCTCGCCGTGAGGCTCCAAGCGATCGCCGAACGCTCAACGTCAGCCAGGATCTCCACAGATGATCGATGTCATCGACCTCTTCAATGCCTGCTTGTACATCCAGGACAACCTGGACGCCGATCTGTCGCTGCTCTTCCTCGCGCAGACCGTCGGGCTCTCACGCTTCCGCTTTCATCGCGTCTTCAAGGCATGGCGGGGCGAGACGCTGCACGACTTCGTGACGCGGATGCGCATGCAGCGGGCCGCGTTCGAGCTGGCCTACCCGGTCCCGCGCTCGAGCCGGCGCAGCATCAAGGCCATCGCGTTCGCGTCCGGCTACAAGAGTCTCTCGTCGTTCTCGCACGCGTTCTCTTCGTATGCGCAGTTGTCGCCGCGCGAGTATCGCAATCGCGCGTTGCGGACCCGACCGATGCTGCGTCGGGACCAGGTGGACACGACGAGGCTCGGCGCATTCCACATCTCGGTCAGCGACGAGCCCGCGCGCGAGATCGCGATCTTCGACCCGGTCACGCGGGCCGGCGACGCGCTGGCGCCGAGTGCGCGTCATGCCATCAGCGACACGGCCGGTGCGTCGGGACCGCGTTACGGCGTGGAGTTGTTGCCGAACCTGTTCGTCCGATCGCGGCGCGATCGCCCCGCCACGTCCCGCGTGTCGGCGACGAGCTGCATCGGTGCGGAGATCGAGGACTGGCGTCGCGTCGCGCCCCGGCGCGGACGCGACGCCGACCCCGTGCCGCGCTCGCTCATCACGCTCGATGGCGGGCGCTACGCGGTGGTGCGCGGTACGGGGTCGGTCACGCGCCTGTATCGCGCATGGCTGCGACATTTCGATGCGTGGCTCGCCGCGAGCGGTGAATGCCCGCGCTCCGCGCGCGTCTACATGCGCTTCGACCCGGCACGCGCGACCTCCGAGGACTTCGCTTTCGAGCTCTTCATCCCCCTCGAATCCCTGCCCCCGAGCGAGTCTCGTGCGACAAGTCGTAGTCGCGGATCAGGTCGAGGCCGAGCAAAGATGGGTGAACCCATTGGCCTCGGCGTGCGTCATACCGAAGATTGCCCTGCCTTGCAGGTCGGCATGGGCCACTGAGGGGACGACTTCGGCGCGCCGCATTTCGCGGCGCTGGTTGGTGTTTTTCTCTCGGTGACGGGACCGCAGCACACCGCGCGTGTGCCGGTCGAATGAATCACCGTGACGAGCGAATCGAAGAATTCGCCGTCCTCGCCCAGAGAGAAGGATTGCCGCCACGATGAACGTTCAACCCCACCTGCTCAACCTTTCCGCGTACATCAATCAGAATCTGGAGAAGGACCTCCCGTTAAGCAGTCTGGCGAAACGGGTCGGACTATCGCCTTTTCACTTCCATCGGAAGTTCGGCGCGTACTTCGGGGAAAGCCTGCACCAGCACATCAAGCGCCTGCGCCTGGAACGTGCCGCGTTCTCGCTCAGTTGCGGGTCGAAGCCCGTTCGCGAGATCGCACGCGAGTCGGGCTACAAGACGGTCTCCGCGTTCTCGCACGCGTTCTCGGGCTTCGCGGGCCAGTCACCGACGCGTTATCGCAGTCGCGCATCGCTCGAAGTCGATGTCGACGAAACGCAGACCGCCGGCCATCTGCGGCCGGCCTGGGTCGGCACGTTGCCGGACCAACCCTTCCTGTTCGTCCGCGCGACCGCACACGGACGCGGTCGCCAGCCCGAGGTCAGCGCGGCGGTGGCGGTCATCCGGGATGCGCTCGCAACGCCGGACGTCGCGGACGCGGATGCGGACGGTTCGACCGCGAATCACGAGTCCATCGAGTTGATCGCCGCGACGACCGATCTGTACGGCGTCGCGAAGGGCGGCTCGTTCCGCGTGGACGTCGGTGTCGACGAGGCGCGCGTCGCGAGCGACCGCGTCGCGACGCTGGGTCGCCAGCTACTGCCCGGCGGTCGCTATGCGCGCTTCGACATCCACTGCCGTCCCGACGAGATCATCGGTCGTGCGTATGCGGCGTTTCGACGTGGCCTCGACCAGACCCACGAGACCCCACGCGGGGCACCCTGCTTCATCCGCTTCAATTCCGAGCGCGACGGCGCGAGCGACGCAGACGAGTTCGACTACCGGCTCTTCGTGCCCTTACTCGGTTGACGGTGCCGGAGTCGGTGCCGCGGGCGCCGGCGACGAGGCCGGCACGGGGCGTCGTGCCGTCGGCGCCCGTGCGGGGCCGGCGTTGGGAACCAGCCTGAGCTTCTCGGGCTGGATCGCGTCGACACGTGTCCCGGCCGGATGGAGGACGGGACCGAAGAGGTCGAACTGCGCGGCCGCGAACAACAGGTTCGCGAGCAGCAGAATGAAGAAGAGCGTGCGCATGTCAGCGCGCATCGTACTGCCGTGCGGTGTCATGCGCGACGACGCCCAGGCCGCGCAGGACCAAGTCAGGCTCGACGCGCGCCTCGGTCGAGAACGACGTCGACGCCATCTGCACGGCGGCACCGCCCGACAGCAGGACGAGCAGTCCGTCGCGCGGAGACCTCGCGCGAGCCCGCGCGATCGCCCGTTCGACGGCGCCGACCTGGGCCGCGGCGATCCCGCTCGCGATCGCATCGTCGGTGTCGGTCGCGAAATCGGTCGGCGTCCCGAGCGCGAGCGGCAGGCGTGCCGTGTCGCGCGCGAGCGAGCGACGCATCGTGTCGACGCCCGGCAGGATCATGCCGCCGACGAAGCGCGCCCGGCCGTCGTCCTCGCGCATCAGCAGATCGACGGTCGTCGCGGTGCCGAACGTGCAGACGAGGAGATCGCGCTCGGCCTCGAGCGCGTGGGCACCGATCAACGCGGCCCAGCGATCGGTGCCGAGGCGCTCGGGAATCCGATACCCGTTGATCACCCCGCCCGCCGTCGCGGACGAGCGGAATTCCTCGGTCGGCACCGCGGGCCACGGGGCGAGGGCGCGTGCCGCGAGCGTCGGGCTCGCGACGTTGCTGTAGACGATGCGCGTCGGCGTGCGGTCGGACAGCGCGGCCGGCAACGCGTCGAGCGGCGACGACCCGATGCCGTCGAGCGTCGGCGTCGCGCGCGCTGCGTCGACGAAGGCCCACTTGATCCGGCTGTTGCCGATGTCGACGAGGAGCGTCGCCACGTTCATCCGTGCGCGAGGCGCAGCGAGATGTCGCCGGCGACGATCGAGAGGCGACCGGCGTCGGTGTCGACCAGCAAGGCGCCGCGCGCGTCGACGCCGCGCTCGATGCCCGTCGTCGTCCCACCGTCGCCGCGCGACAGCGTCACGCGCCGCTCGCGATAGGCATCGACGGCGTTGTATTCGTCCGCCAGCGAAACGAAGCCCGCGCGCTCGACCGCCTCGATGCGCGTCGTGAGCGCCGCCGCGAGGCCCGCGATGAGTCCATGGCGATCGCACGAGACCACACCGCAGGAGACGAGATCCGTCGCGCGATAGGGCTGCGCGTCGTCCTGCGGGAGCGGCGCGACGTTGATGCCGATGCCGACGACGAGGACGGTGTGCGTGGTCCGCAGGGATTCGACGAGGATGCCGGCGAGCTTGGCGTCGTCGACGACGACGTCGTTGGGCCACTTCAGGCGCGCATCGATGCCGAGCGGTGCGAGCGCGTCGCGGACCGCGAGGCCGCAGGCCAGCGTGATGCCCTCGAGCGCGACGAGATCGCGATCGCTGGCGATGGCGAACGACACGGTCAGCGACGCGCCCGGCGCCGACTGCCACGACCGGCCGCGTCGACCGCGACCGGCGCTCTGGAAGTCCGTCGTCAGCACGCAGGGCGTCGTCCGCCCACCGTGGCGCAGGTCGCGCATCAGCGTGGCGTTCGTCGAGGGGGTCGTCGCGACGACTTCCGCCGTCCAGCGTTGCAGCCCGACGCGATCGAGGGCCGCCCTCAGGCTGCGCGTGTCGAGCGGATCGAAGGACGCGCCGTCCGCGGCGTGGGTCGGCGCCGTCGGCGCGTGCGGCTCCGCATTCATCGGCGGATTGTATGCTCGGGACTTGCCGCTTCGACCTCTCTCCCCGTCTTCGGTCCCGACCCGCGCCCGGGCGCGAACGCGCGACTGGCAACAGCGCGCGTCTCCGCTCGCGCGCTACGCGCTGCTCGCGTACACGTTGATCATCGTCGACGCGAGCCTCTATCCGTTCAACGGCTGGCGCGAAGTCGGCATCGGCGCGTTCGACTTCCTGTTCGCGCCCTGGCCGCAGCGCCCGTTGCCCTTCGATCTCGTCGTCAACGCGCTCGGCTATCTCCCGCTCGGCCTCCTGGCCGGGCTCGCGCTTCATCCGCGCGTGCGCGGCATCGCGCTCGTCGCGCTGGCGACCTCGTACGCCGGCCTGCTCTCGTGCGGCCTCGAAGCCGTCCAGACGTTCCTGCCGTCGCGCGTCGCGTCGACGAGCGATCTCGCGAGCAATGCCGCCGGCGCGCTGCTCGGCGCGCTGCTCGCCGCCCGCTTCGCAAGACCGCTGCTCGACACCGGACGCCTGAGGGCATGGCGTGCCCGCTGGTTCGGCGCGGACGCGAGCCGCGGACTCGTGCTCGTCGTCATCTGGCTCGGTGCGCTGGTCTATCCGGACGTGTTCATGTTCGGCATGGGCGGGATGCTCAAGGCCTTCGATCCGGACCTGGCCGACGCGGCGGCCGCGTGGCTCGGCCTCGTACCGCTCGCCGACCCGGTCGTCGACGCGTTGCGCTTCGCGATCGCGGAGGCGGTGGTCGTCGCGACGGGCCTCGTCGCGGCGGGCCTGTTGTTCGTCAACCTGCTGCGTCCGACGGCACCGCGCGGGGTCCGTCTCCTGCTGCTGCTCGGGTTCGTCGTGGCCGCCGTCGTCGTCAAGTCGGCGGCGCAGGTCTTCGTCTTCGGAGACCTCGACGCGACGCCGTGGCTCGTGCCCGGCGCGCGGGGCGGCTTCGCGTGCGGCACCCTCCTGCTCTTCGCCCTGGCCTTCCTGCCGATGCGTTCGCGCTGGGCGTTCGGACTCGCGGCGTTGTTGACCTCGCTCGTGTTGACGAATCTGGTCCCGGACAACCCGTACGTGAATCCGGTCGCCACGAGCCTGACGCGCGGCCGGCTGATGAATTTCTACGGACTCGCGCGCGGGCTCAATCTCGCCTGGCCTTTCTTCGCGATCGCGTATTACATGCGCCATCGTGCGCCGCCCGCGGCGGGTGGGGCGAAGCGCTCGGTATAATTCGCGGCTTCCGTTCGACATCACCGCGGTCTTCGATCGCCCCGGATGAGCTACTACCGGCATCACATCTTTTTCTGCCTCAACCAGCGCGACGAGGGCGAGCGGCCGTGCTGCGCGAACCACGACGCGGCCAAGATGCAGGAGCACGCGAAGAAGCGTTGCAAGCAACTCGACCTGCTCGGACCGGGCAAGGTGCGCGTCAACAAGTCCGGCTGTCTCGATCGCTGCGAGGAAGGTCCCGTCGCGGTCGTCTATCCCGAAGGCGTCTGGTACACGTACGTCGATCGCGAGGACATCGACGAGATCGTCGAGTCGCATCTGCGGGACGGCAAGATCGTCGAGCGCCTGCTCCTCGACGCGGAAGCGCCGCTCACGCGCTGACCCTCCATCGATCACGCGGCGCGGCCGCGATGTCGACCCCACCATCACGTTTCCGTTCATTCCATGAGTCTTCTTTCATCGCGCATCGGCGCGTCGTTGGGACATATCGCCTGCGCGACCCTGCTGGTCGCGGCCCCGCTCGCCGGCGCGTTCGCCCAACCGTCGCCGACCGCGCCGATCCAGCCGGTCCTCGCCGCGAAGGCGTGGCTGCTCGTCGACCTCACGAGCAAGCAACGCATCGCCGGCGAGAACGAGAACGCGCGCGTCGACCCCGCCTCGCTCACGAAGCTGATGGTCGACTACCTCACGCTCGCAGCGATCCGCGACAAGAAGCTGACGCTGACGCAGGAAGTCCCGGTGCCCGTGGACATCTACAAGCGCGTCAACCAGAAGACCGAGTCGGTGATGTTCATCCCGCCGGGCAAGACGGCGACGGTCGACGACTTGTTGCACGGCCTGATCATCCAGTCGGGCAACGACTCGGCGATCGTGCTCGCGGAGGCCGTCGGCGGCAGCGAGGCGAGCTTCGTCGAGATGATGAATCGCGAAGCGAAGCGCATGGGGATGAAGAACACGAGCTTCCGCAATCCGAGCGGCGTGACCGACCCCGAGCACTACACGACCGCGGCGGATCTCGCGATCCTCGTGACGAACCTCATCAACGACTTCCCGCAGTTCTATCCGTTGTATTCGCAGAAGGAATTCACCTACAACGGCATCAAGCAAGGCAATCGCAACCTGCTGCTGTGGAAGGACAACACGGTCGACGGCGTGAAGACCGGGCACACCGACGCGGCGGGCTTCTGCCTGATCGCGTCCGCGAAGCGTCCCCAACCAGCGGGCGCCGGCGGCGGCGATCGCCGCTTGGTGTCGGTCGTCATGGGCGCGGCTTCCGCGAATGCGCGGGCGCAGGAGAGTCTCAAGCTGCTGAACTGGGGCTTCCAGAACTTCGATGCGGTCCGCCTCTACGAAGCGAACCAGCCGATCGCGACACCGCGGATCTGGAAGGGCACGCAGACCGAGGTCAAGCTCGGCTTCACGCAGCCGATCTACATGACGCTGCCGAAGGGTCAGGCGGGCAACGTCAAGTCCACGCTCGATCGTCGCGACCCGCTCGTGGCGCCGATCCAGGCCGGCGACAAGGTCGGCACGCTCAAGCTCGTCGTCGACGGCAAGCCGCTCGCGGAGCTGCCGGTCGTCTCGCTCGAGACCGTGCCGCAGGCCGGCTTCTTCGGCCGCGCATGGGACGCGATCCGCATGATGGTGAAGTGAGGTCCAGGAGATCTGCATGAATGCGCTCGCGGCGACCATCCCCGGAATCGATCTCGACCCGCTCGTCTACCTGCGGGTGCAGGGCGAGGACGCGATGGTCCCGTTGTCCGAGGCGCGCATTCCCGTGCTCGACCGCGGCTTCATCTTCGGCGACGGCGTCTACGAGGTCGTGCCGATCTACGCGCGCGCGCCCTTTCGCATCGACCAGCACCTCGCGCGCCTGTCGCGCAGCCTGGCGTCGATCGGCATTCGCAACCCGTTCGGCCTCGCGCTCTGGAAGGCGCGCATCGCCGAACTCGTCGACACGTATGCGCGCGAGCACGGCGTCGTCGACCAGATGGTCTACATGCAGGTCACGCGAGGCGTCGCGAAGCGCGGCCACGCGTTTCCGAAGGACCTCGAGCCCACGGTCTTCATGATGACGGGACCACTCGTGCTGCCGACCGCCGAGACGCGCGAGAAGGGCGTGGCGGTCGTGACGCAGCCCGACAACCGCTGGCTCCGCTGCGACATCAAGTCGGTCTCCCTGCTCGGCAACGTGCTGATGGCCGAACACGCGGCCGCGCACGGCGTCGCGGAGACGGTGATGTTCCGCGACGGCTTCCTGACCGAGGCGTCGTCGTCGAACGTGTGGATCGTCAAGCGCGGCACGATCTTCGCGCCGCCGAAGGACAACCGGATCCTCGAAGGCATCCGCTACGGCCTGATCGCCGAACTCGCCGAGGCCCACGGTGCGCGCTTCGAGGCGCGGCCGATCGCGGAGGACGAGGTGCGGTCGGCGGACGAGGTCATCCTGTCGTCGGCGACGAAGGAGGTCCTGCCGGTGACGACGGTCGACGGCCGGCGGGTCGGGGACGGCAAGGTCGGCCCGGTCTATCGCGCGCTGTACGGCTGGTATCAGGAAGCCAAGGCGCAGTCCCGCTGAACAAACGGAGCGAACGATGCCCGATCTCGACAGCGTCATCGCCTATCCGATCGAATTCCCGATCAAGGTGATGGGCCACAACAAGCCGGACTTCCTTCCGACGATGACGGCGGTGTTCAAGCGTCACGCGCCGGACTTCGATCCGACGACCACGGTGACGCGGACGTCGCGCGAGGGCAAGTATCTGAGCCTGACGATGACGATCGTCGCGACGAGCCGCGAGCAACTCGACGCGCTCTACAGCGAGTTGAGCGACCACCCGATGGTGACGATGGCGCTCTGAGCGCGCATCCGCCGCGTCACGCGCGGGCCGGCAGGACCATCGCGGCGGCGAGGCCGCCGCCCTCCGGCGCGTCGAGCTCGACGTGTCCGCCGTGAAGTCGCGCGACCGACTGCACGACCGCCAGCCCGAGCCCGCAGTGACCGGACGCACCGCGCGCGGCGTCGAGTCGCGTGAAGGGCTTGAGCGCCTCGGCGCGTCGCTCGGCCGGAATGCCGGGCCCGTGGTCGCGGACGACGATCCGGTACTGCTGCGCGTCACCGGTCCCGACGAGTTCGCCCGCGATCGTGACCGGCGCGGCGCCGTGGGCGAACGCGTTCGCGACGAGGTTGTCGATCGCTCGCAAGAGCGCGTCCGCGTCGACGTCGCGGACGAGGCGATCGTCCTGCGTGATCGCGATGTCGTGCCCCGACTCGCGCCACACCAGTCCACGATCGCGGATCAGCTCGTCCAGCGGGGTCGGCGAGAACCGTGTGGTGTCGTGATCGAGACCGCGCAGATACGCCACGAACTGATCGGCGATGTTCGCGACTTCCGCGAGATCGCGACTGAGCCCGCCCTTCGGGCTGTCGGGCCCGTCATCCATCAGCTCGAGCCGCAGCTTCGCGCGCGCGAGGGGCGCGCGCAGGTCGTGGGGAAGGCCGGCGAGCATCACGCGCCGTTCGGCCTCGTCACGCTCGAGGCGCGCGGCCATCGCGTTGAACTGCGCGGTCACCGCCTTGATCTCGTCGGGACCGGTGAGTGCGAGGTCCGGCCGCTGGCCGACCTTGTAGCGCGCGGCCGCGTCGGCGAGCGCGCGCAGCGGTCGCGACAGATGAAAGCTGTAAAGCCCGACGAGGCCGCTCATCACGGCGACGCCCGCCAGCGTCGCGAAGACGACCGACCACGGAATCGGAGGGGACGAGTAGCGCGCGAAAGGGAACACGGCCCACCAGCCGTCCGGACTCATGTGGACCCACACCGCGGACTCGGGCGTTTCGGTGAAGCGCAACGCGTCCGCTCCGTACTCCTCGCGCAAACCCGCGATGACGGACGTCAGGCCGAAGTCGTCCGGCGGTTGTGCCGTCGCGTCGGCGGGAGGATGTTCGACGAGGCGGAGACGGATCGGACGCGGAACGCCCTCGGGTCGCGACAGGCGTGGCGTGTCCGACGAGGGCGACTCTGCGAACGGGCGGTCGGCCGGGGGCGGCTCGCCGCTTCCGTTGTCGAAAGGCCGCGGCCCGCGTCGACGCGAACGCTCGAGTTCGGTCGCCACTTGCTGAGGCGACGCATGCGTGAGCGCGGCGCGAACCATCTCGAGCTGGCCGCTGACGAACTCGCGCGCCCGGCCGGCGAGCAGGTTGTGGCGATACCAGCCGAGCACCGCGAACGTGACGAGCTCGCACGCGATGATCCCGATGACGGTCAGCAACAGCGTGCGCCCGCGAAGCGAGCGCGGCAGACCGGGCATCGACGTCAGGCGACGGCTGGCGGCGCGTCGCCCGGCCCGGCCGAATCGGCGTTCGGGACGAACACGTAGCCGACGCCCCAGATCGTGCGGATGTGGCGCGGATGCGCCGGGTCATCCTCGATCGCTCGCCGCAGCCGGTAGATCTGCATGTCGATCGCGCGGTCGAGACTGTCGCGCGGCGTATCGACCGGCCCGCCGCGCGTGAGCTCGAGCAGCCGCTCTCGCTTGAGGGGGCGATTCGCGTGACGGATCAATGCGGACAGCAGCGCGAATTCGCCGCCGGTCAGCGTGACGGGAACGCCGTTGCGCGTGAGCTGGCGCGACGCGAAGTTGCACTCGAAGGGCCCGAAGACGAAGGGCTTCGCGGCACCCTCGAAGGACGAGACCGAATGGCGTCGCAGGACCGCTTCGACCCGCGCGAGCAATTCACGCGGCTCGAAGGGCTTGCCCAGGTAGTCGTCGGCGCCCATCTCGAGGCCGACGATGCGATCGATCGTCTCGTCGCGTGCGGTGAGCATCACGATCGGCGTGAGATCGCCTTTGCCGCGCAGTCGTCGGCAGGCGGCCATCCCGTCTTCGCCCGGCATCATGAGGTCGAGGATGATCAGATGCGGGCTGTACCGATCGATGTAGGCGTCGAGTTGTTCGGTGCCCGGCAGCAACAGCACGTCGAAGCCATGGCGAGACAAGTAGGCCGACAGCAATTGCCTGAGGTCGGCATCGTCGTCGACGACGAGCACGCGCCGCATCGTCGACGCGGTCGGCGTCGGACTCGGGACGGACGCGGACGGTTTCGGGTTCATCGGGCGTTGCGAATCGTCGACACGCCGGAAGTGGGATTCGTAGGTCGTTTGCATGGCCGCATTCTATGAACGACCGCGGTCCGCAACGCGGCACGCAACAAACTGCAATCACTTTGCCAGGCGAGGTGACGCCTCGCACCGGCCCGCTCGGCACAATCCCTCGTGTCCCGCGCGCCGTCTCGCGCCGCGCTGACCCACGAACCGCCGAACCCAAGATCAATCCCCGGAGACCTCATGATCGCCTCGTCCCTTCGCCCTCGACTGATCGCGCTCGCGCTCGCGGCAGCCTGCCTGCCCGCCGCGTTCGCGCAGTCCCCGACGCCACCGAACCCGCCCGGGCCGATGCCTCCGCATGGAGGTCCTCCGATGATGGATCACCGCGCCGAACGCATGCGCCACGGCGGCCACATGATGCGCGAGGTGGCGCGATTGAAGACCTCGCTGAAACTCGACGCGAACCAGACGCAGCTCTGGGATCGCGCCGAGGCATTGATGAAGCCGCCGGCGGGGCTGCGCGAACAGATGAAGGCGCGTCACGACCAGTTGGCGGCCGCACTCGACGATCCGAACTTCGATCCACGCAAGCTCGCGGCCGACATGGACGCCGCACAAGCCGAACGCAGCGCGGCGATGAAGGCGGTGCGCGATGCATGGATCGCGGTGTACCTGAGCCTGAACCCCGTGCAGCGCGGACAGGCGCGCGAGTTCCTGCGCTCGCACATGATGCACGGCCCGTGGATGCACGGGCCGATGGAAGCTCACCATCGTGGACCCGAGATGCAGGGTCGGGACGCGCCGGCGCCGAAGCCCTGAGTCCGCGAACGATCATGGTGTTCTGATCGAGAGACGACGCGCGTCACGGAGACCGTCGCGCGATCACAGCCACTCGAGCAACGAGAGGCCGACGCCGACCGAAGTCTGTCGGCGGTTGTAATCGATCAGGCTCTCGCCGTAGCCGGTGAAGACCTGGACGTGGCCCTTGAGGTAGCCGTACACCGGGAAGGCCCAGTCGACCGTGACCGATCCGCGCGACTTGTCGCCCCCGCGCAGCGAGTGTCGCAAGGTCACGGCGATCTGCTGGTTGTCGAGCTTGCGGATCAGCACGATCTCGCCGCGGCCGACGTAGTCGAGGATGTCCGAGTTGTCGTCCTTGTCGGCCTTCTCGCGAATGCGCAGCCACGGTCGCACGAGCGCGGTCCAGTCGCCCGACTCGAGACCCACCTGGCCGATCACGCGATTCCAGCTGCGCGACTGCGGAACGTCGCGACCGTTGGACTGGTGCGTGACGGACAGCCCGACCATCTTGCCGTCGACGCCGAACAGCGAGTAGTGCGTCGGCGCCGTGTAGATGAGCTCGGGCTCGTAGTTGGTCTCGCGGAACGGGCGCGACGTCTCGTGGTTGTAGACCTGCCAGCGTGAACTCTGCGTGTAGCCGAACCACAGGCTGCCGTTGTCGACGAGGACGTTGTCGAGCATCTTCGCCTTCAGGCTCAGCTGGAATTTCGCCTCGAGGTGATCGAGCGGTCCCTTCAACGTCGCGTCGTTGGCCGGGTTCGGACTCGTCGGATGCGCGTTCGGACTCGACGAGTAGAACGCCGGGAGGATGTAAACGGGCTTATAGGGACGAAGCGAGAACAGCGCGGGGTCGGGATTGCCGTCGAGGTCCCAGCGCTCCGCGAGCGACGAGGGGCGCGTGCCCGCGACGGTCGTGTCGCGGGGCTGCTTCGCGACGAGTCCGACGCCGGAGACGTCGTCCTTCAGATTCTTCACGACGCCGGGCATCTGCTTGTCGGCGGCCGTCACCGTGCGACCGCTGACCGTGTCGTAGCATGCGAGGCGCTTCGCGTCGTCCTCGACGGTCTTGCAATCGGTCAGCTCCACGGCATGTGCGTCGAATCCGACGCCTGCCGCGACGACGATGACGAGCGCCGAAATCCGGCGGGCGAGCGCGAGCCGGGACCTGCGATGAAAGAGATGCGACATGGAGACGACGACGGGGGAGGGGGCGGTCGAGGCTACGTGGCCTTCCGACCTGCGTCAATCAAGCAACGTCGGACCCGACATTCAGTATTGCGGTCTGCGGGACTACGGCACGATGCTCGCCGCCATGCGCGCGTTCACGCAGTCGCGTGACGACGCCACCCGCGACGAGATCTGGGTCACCGAGCATCCGCCGACGTACACGCTCGGACAGGCGGGCCGGATCGCCCACCTCAGGCATCCGGTCGACGTCCCGGTCGTCCATGTCGAGCGTGGCGGGCAGATCACGTTCCATGGTCCGGGCCAACTGGTCGTCTATCCGCTGATCGATATCCGTCGTCGCGGCATCAAGGTTCGCGCACTCGTGTCGCTGATCGAGCGCAGCGTCATGCGCGCCCTCGCCACGTATAATTTGTCGCCCTCGCTGAAAGCCGGCGCGCCCGGTGTCTACGTTCGGCAAGGTGAGCATCTCGCGAAGATCGCGGCGCTCGGTCTCAAGATCGTGAACGGACGCAGTCTCCACGGCCTGAGCCTGAACGTCGCGATGGACTTGACGCCTTTCGACGCGATCGACGTCTGCGGTGATGCGGATTTGAAGAGCGTCGACCTGCGAACCCTCGGCGTCACGACGACGGTCGACGAGGCAGGGCGACGGGTGAGCCAGGCGTTGCTCGACGAACTCGAGTCCGCCTCCGACGAGCGAGCATGAGTACATACGATCCCACCATCAAGCAGAAGGCGCGCGAGAAGACCCAGCGCGCATACGGTCGCATCCCGATCGTCGTCGAGCCGGTCGAGCGTTTGCGCAAGCCCGAGTGGATTCGCGTTCGCGCGGGCGGCGCGGCATCGACGAAGCGCTTCGGCGAGATCAAGCAGATCCTGCGAGAGCATCGTCTGCATACCGTCTGCGAGGAAGCGAGCTGTCCGAACATCGGCGAGTGCTTCGGCAAGGGGACGGCGACGTTCATGATCATGGGCGACAAATGCACGCGTCGCTGCCCGTTCTGCGATGTCGGACACGGCCGTCCCGACCCCCTCGACGCCGCGGAGCCCGAGAACCTCGCGCGTACGATCGCCGCGCTGGGTCTCTCGTACGTCGTGATCACGAGCGTCGATCGCGACGACTTGCGCGACGGCGGGGCGCAACACTTCGTCGACTGCATCCGGAAGACGCGCGAGCTGTCGCCCGCGACGCGCATCGAGATCCTGACGCCCGACTTTCGCGGCCGGATGGATCGCGCGCTCGAAATCCTCACGGCCGCACCACCTGACGTGATGAATCACAACCTCGAAACGGTGCCGCGGCTGTATCGCGAAGCGCGACCCGGGTCGGACTATGCGTGGTCCCTCAATCTGCTCAAGCGCTTCAAGGCCGCGCATCCCGACGTCCCGACCAAGAGCGGCCTGATGGTCGGACTCGGCGAGACCGACGACGAGATCCTGCAGACGATGCGCGACCTGCGGGCGCACGACGTCGACATGCTGACGGTCGGCCAGTATCTGCAGCCGTCGGAACACCACCTGCCGGTCAGGCGCTACGTGCATCCCGATACCTTCGCGATGCTCGAACGCGAGGCGGTCGCGATGGGCTTTGCGCATGCGGCGGTGGGACCGATGGTTCGATCGTCGTATCACGCGGACCAGCAGGCACACGACGCCGGCGTGCTCGACGCGGCCGCCTGAACTCGCTCTTCGCGAACTCGTCTCCTGGCGGCCTTCTCGGGCCGCCTTCCTTTTGTAAGACCTGCCGATGGACATGAAGCGACTCGCCGCCCTGCTCGTCACGATCCTGATCGCGGGCTGCGCGACGCCTTCTGATCGCGGCCCGTTGAAGGTCAAGCTGATCGCGTTCAACGACTTCCACGGCAATCTCGAATCGCCCGCGGCGACGATTCGTGCGCCCGAAGGCGGACTCGTGGGCGACGCGACGGGGCGTGACGTGGCGGTGCCCGCCGGAGGCGTCGCCCGCTTCGCGACGCTCGTCCGGCAGCTGCGGGCGATGAACCCGAACAATGCGGTGGTCTCGTCGGGCGACATGGTCGGCGCGTCGCCGCTGGTCTCCGCGCTGTTCCTCGACGAGCCGACGATCGAAGCGATGAACCGGATCGGCGTCGACTTCAACAGCGTGGGCAATCACGAGTTCGATCGCGGCGTGGCCGAACTCAAGCGCAAGCAGACCGGCGGGTGCGAGCGCTACACGGCGGCCGTCGATCCGTGCGCGACCGGACATCGTTTCGAGGGCGCGAAGTTCCAGTACCTGGCCGCGAACGTCATCGACCGCACGACGGGGCAGCCGATCTTCCCCGCCTACGGGATCAAGTCCTTCGAAGGCGTCAGCATCGGCTTCATCGGACTGACGCTGAAGGGGACCGACCAGATCGTCGATCCGAGCGGCATCGCCGGTGTCGAGTTCCGGGACGAGGCCTCGACCATCAATCTGCGCGCCGCCGAACTGAAGGCGCAGGGCGTCAACGCGATCGTCGTGCTGATCCACGAGGGCGCCTATACGAAAGGGCGGCTCAACGAGACGAGCTGTCCCGGGCTGACCGGCGACATCCTGCCGATCCTCGATCGCCTCGATCCGGCGATCGACGTGGTCGCGTCCGCCCATACGCATCAACCTTACGTCTGCACTTATCGCGGCCTGCTTCTGACGAGTGCGGCGTCGTACGGACGATTGATCACCGACATCGACCTCGAGCTCGATCGCCGGACGGGTCGAGTCCTCAGGAAGTCCGCGATCAATCGCATCGTCGCGAGCGAGGCGTTCGGCCAGGTACCGACGCAACCGGCCTATCCGCTCGTCGAACGCGACGCGACGATGGACCGCTTCGTGGCCGACTACGCGGCGCGTGTCGCGCCGTTCGCGAATCGTCGCATCGGCTCGGCGACCGCGGTCCTCAGCAACCGGGAGGATCGCAGCGGCCAGTCGGCCCTCGGCGATGTGATCGCGGACGCCAATCTCCGGGCGACGCGCGCGGTCGGCGCCCAGCTGTCCTTCCTCAATCCCGGAAGCGTTCGCGCGTCGATCGAGCCTGCCGCGGATGGCACGGTGACCTACGGCCAGCTCTTTCGCGCGCAGCCTTTCGGCAACAACCTCGTGACGATGACGCTGACCGGTCGGCAGATCGTCGAGGCGCTCGAGCAACAGTGGCTTCCGACGCGGCAGACGGCGCAGATGCTGCAGGTATCGCAAGGCTTCTCGTACGCGTTCGACGCGTCGAGGCCGATCGGCTCGCGCGTGCTACCGGGGAGTCCGAGCCTCGACGGCGTCCCGCTGCAAGCCGACGCGAGCTACCGCGTGACGGTCAACAGCTTCATGGCGAGCGGCGGCGACGGCTTCGCACTCTTCACCGAAGGCAGGAACCTCGTGGTCAGCCAGATCGACGTGGATGCCGGCGTGAGCTATTTCGGCGCCGTCGCGCCGATCGCGCCTCCGCCGCCGGGGCGCGTGATCAACGTCGGCCCCTGAGGACGCGCCGCGTCAAGCCAGCGCGGGCGGACGCTCGAACGACTTGCGGGCGGCGAGCAGGTGGCGCTTGATCGCGTAGTCGAAGATCGCGATCTGTTGCTGGACGCCTTCTTCGATCGCACTCGCGAGATCGCCCGGCGGCAGCGACAGATAGGCGTCCGCCTCTCCCTGGGCCTGATGAATCTCCATCCCGGCCTTGCGGGCGATGCGGATCATCGCGCGGTTCTGGCTGAGGCAATGCATGAACAGCGTGGCGATCTGCAGGTTGCGGGCGTGCGACGCCGCCCGATAGAACAACGCGGTTCCGAGTCCCTTTCCACGAGCGCTGCCCGCGACCGAGAGGCCGAACTCGGCGGACCGGATCGGCGCTTCGTCGCGGTTGGGTGCGAAGTGCCCGGCGGCGACCAGCGTCAGGCTGTCGTCGAAGATGCCGAAGACGGTGTCGGTCGCGAAGTCGATGCGATCGACATAGGCGGTGATCGCCTCGTCCGACAGCGGATTGCCGAAGCGCAGGTAACGATCGTCGGCCTCGAGATCGAGCAGGTGCTGCCTGAAAAGCCCTCGCTCACTCTCACCGAGTTCCTTGATGGGAGTGGAGACGGCCCGGGTTACATCGAGCTTGGACATGGTCCGGAAGCCGACCGGGGTCGGCGGTTGAGGAAGCCAGCCGAGTATGTGTGGTGCGATGCACAAAAGTCAAACGATTTCCCTTTTTCTTCATGCACCTAATGAAATCCGCTCGGTCGCGGCGGTCGCATTTTCGACCTCGCGGATCGCCGCGGCGATGTGCACCAGCGCCTCGTCGATTTCGGTCGCCTGGATCGTTAGCGGGGGCGCGAAGCGAACGACCGTGCCGTGCGTGTCCTTCGACAGGATGCCGTGCTCGACCAGTTTCTCGCAAACGATCCGGGCGGTCGTCATCTCGGGATGGAAGTCGACCCCGATCAGGAGCCCGAGACCGCGGACTTCCTTGATCATCGGCGAACGGACGGCCTTGAGCCCGGCCATCAAGCGGTGGCCCATCGCGGCGGCGTGGCTCGCCAAGTCGTCGCGGATCAGCATCTCGAGCGCGGCGTGCCCGACTGCGGCACCCAGCGGATTGCCGCCGAAGGTGCTGCCGTGATCCCCGGGGGCGAAGACCGACATCACCTCGTCGGTGGCGACGAAGGCGGAGACCGGCAGGAAGCCCCCGCCGAGCGCCTTGCCGAGCGTGATGCCGTCCGGAACGACGCCCTCGTGCTCGCAAGCGAGCACTCGCCCTGTGCGGCCGAGGCCGGTCTGCACCTCGTCGCAGATCAGCAGGACATCCAACTCCCGACAGATGTCGCGGCAGCGGGCGAGATAGCCGGGCGGCGGCACGATGATGCCCGCCTCACCCTGGACCGGCTCGACGATGAAGGCGGCCGTGTTTGGCGTGATGGCCGCCCGCAAGGCGTCGGCGTCGCCGAAGGGCACGTGGCGAAAGCCCGGCGCGAACGGACCGAAGCCGTCGCGATACTGCTCCTCGGTCGAGAAGCCGACGATCGTCGTCGTGCGCCCGGCGAAATTTCCAGAGCAGACGATGATCTCCGCGGCGCCCTGCGGGACGCCCTTGATCTTGTAGGCCCACTTACGGGCGGCCTTGATCGCGGTCTCGACGGCTTCGGCGCCGGTATTCATCGGTAGCGCGCGATCGAGGCCGGTCACCTCGCAGATCTTGGCGAGGAAGGGTCCGAGACGGTCGGTGTGGAACGCACGGGACGTGACCGCCAGGCGCGCGGCCTGCTCGACGAGCACCTGCAGCAGTTCGGGATTGCCGTGGCCGAAGCTGACGGCCGAGTACGCCGACATCATGTCGATGTAGCGCCGACCGTTCGTGTCCCACAGGTGAATCCCTTCGCCGCGGGTCAGTTCGACCGGCAGCGGAGCGTAATTCCGCGCTGAATACCGCGCTTCGAGGCGGGTGCTGTCCATGTTCGTGCTCCACGCAGGCAAAGAGGCAATGTTATTGACAAGTCCAATAACTTTCCTTGCATAATCAGCCCATTTATCCCTAATCGATACAATAAATTTGCACTTGTATCACGTCCAATGAAACGAATCTCTCCCGAATCCCTCGACGAGGCGGATCGCCGCATTCTCGATCGCCTGCAACGCGACGGGCGCGCATCCCACGCGGACCTCGCGGAGATCGCGCATCTGTCCGCGCCGCAATGCTTCCGCCGCGTGAAGCGTCTCGAAGAGGCGCAGGTCATCGAAGGCTACGGCGCGCGACTGTCACGCATCGCGCTCGGCTTCAGCGTGGTCGCGTTCGTCAGCGTGACGCTCGGCGGCGGGCGTTCCCAGGACCTCGAGAAATTCCGGCAAGTCGTCGCCGACATCCCGGAGATCCTCGAGTGTCATGTCGTCACGGGCGAGGCGGACTTCCTGCTCAAGGTCGTCGCGGCCGACCTGCGCTCGTTTTCGGACTTCCTCCTCAGTCGGCTGGGCGAGCACTTCGACTCGGTCACGACGCGGTCCGAGGTGTCGCTCGAGGAGGTGAAGGCCGGATCGATCCTCCCCGTCGTTTCGGCGGCGCGCGGCTAGTCGATTCTGTCGTTGCGGCGCTCACGCGGCGTTGACAGGACGATTGCCTTCGAAGATAATTAGCGGTTCCCTTCGGAGGGGTGCCCGAGTGGCTAAAGGGGGCAGACTGTAAATCTGTTGGCTTACGCCTACGCTGGTTCGAATCCAGCCTCCTCCACCAGCATTTTCGGCGGATGGCGGGCGATGGGAGGCCACGATTCGCGTTGATCAGGAGCAAGTGACGGCGACGGCATGCCGTGCGTGGCGGAGGTTGCTCCTCGATGCGGGTGTAGCTCAATGGTAGAGCAGAAGCCTTCCAAGCTTATGACGAGGGTTCGATTCCCTTCACCCGCTCCATTCATCCACTGCGCCCCGGCCCGTCGTCTGTTTTCGTTTTCGCCCTTGTAGCTCAGTGGTAGAGCACTCCCTTGGTAAGGGAGAGGTCGCGTGTTCAATCCACGCCAAGGGCACCACCGATTTCGTAGTTCCGAGCGGCATCCAGAGCACCACCCACAAACATCAAGCGATTCAGCAGGAGCAACCATGGCAAAAGGCAAATTCGAACGGACGAAGCCGCACGTGAACGTGGGGACGATTGGTCACGTGGACCATGGGAAGACGACGCTGACGGCGGCGATCACGACGGTGTTGTCGAAGCTGTTTGGTGGCGAGGCGAAGGCGTACGACCAGATCGATGCGGCGCCGGAAGAGAAGGCGCGTGGGATCACGATCAACACGGCGCACGTGGAGTACGAGACGAAGAATCGTCACTACGCGCACGTGGATTGCCCGGGGCACGCCGACTACGTGAAGAACATGATCACGGGAGCCGCGCAGATGGACGGCGCGATCCTGGTGGTGAGTGCGGCCGACGGTCCGATGCCGCAGACGCGCGAGCACATCCTCTTGGCGCGCCAGGTGGGGGTGCCGTACATCATCGTGTTCATGAACAAGGCGGACATGGTCGACGACGCGGAGCTGCTGGAGCTCGTCGAGATGGAAGTGCGGGAGCTGCTGTCGAAGTACGAGTTCCCGGGCGACGACACGCCGATCGTGATCGGCAGCGCGAAGCTGGCGCTCGAAGGCGACAAGGGCGACATGGGCGAAGGAGCGATCCTGAAGCTGGCGGAGGCCTTGGACAGCTACATCCCGACGCCGGAGCGGGCCATCGACGGTGCGTTCCTGATGCCGGTCGAAGACGTGTTCTCGATCTCGGGACGCGGCACGGTGGTGACGGGCCGGATCGAGCGGGGCGTGATCAAGGTGGGCGAAGAGATCGAGATCGTGGGCATTGCGGACACGCAAAAGACGATCTGCACGGGCGTGGAGATGTTCCGGAAGCTGCTCGACCAGGGTCAGGCGGGCGACAACGTGGGCATTCTGCTGCGCGGGACCAAGCGCGAAGACGTGCAGCGGGGTCAGGTGCTGTGCAAGCCGGGTTCGATCAAGCCGCACACGCACTTCACGGCCGAGGTGTATGTGTTGAGCAAGGAAGAGGGTGGCCGTCATACGCCGTTCTTCAACAACTACCGTCCGCAGTTCTACTTCCGCACGACGGACGTGACGGGCTCGATCGAGTTGGAAGCCGGCAAAGAGATGGTGATGCCGGGCGACAACGTGACCATCACGGTCAAGCTGATCAACCCGATCGCGATGGAAGAAGGCCTGCGCTTCGCCATCCGTGAAGGCGGCCGGACCGTCGGCGCGGGTGTCGTGGCGAAAATCATTGCGTAAGGAAACATCTGTCACCCCGGCGAAGGCCGGGGCCTAATTCAACGATCGCGAAATTGGGTCCCGGCCTTCGCCGGGATGACATCAAGCGAGCACTCGTGGTTTCGACCACTTCGTTCTTTGAAAGAGCTCAAATGCAAAGCCAGAAAATCCGCATCCGTCTCAAGGCCTTCGACTACCGCCTGATCGATCAGTCGGCGCTCGAGATCGTCGACACCGCGAAGCGCACCGGCGCCGTTGTCAAGGGTCCGATCCCGCTGCCGACGCGCATCCAGCGCTTCGACGTCCTGCGTTCGCCGCACGTCAACAAGACGTCGCGCGACCAGTTCGAGATCCGCACCCACCAGCGCCTGATGGACATCGTCGATCCGACGGACAAGACGGTCGACGCGTTGATGAAGCTCGACCTACCGGCCGGCGTCGACGTCGAGATCAAGCTGCAGTAAGCGCAACAAAAAGTCCGCTGATCTGCGTCGGCGGACTTGATGGAATGACCGCGAGCCGTTATAGTCGCGGGCTTTTCCGGATTCGCCTTTTCTGATCCGGAACACCGAGTTCGCTCGGGCTCCTTGGAGTCCGCGCCTTACAGCCCCGGCCAATCGATGTCGGGAACGGAGCAAAAAATGAATCTTGGCCCTAGCTTTGGTCTAGTGGGTCGCAAGGTGGGCATGACGCGCATCTTCACGGACGACGGTGATTCCATTCCCGTCACCGTGCTCGACGTCTCCAACAACCGCGTCACCCAGATCAAGACCGAAGAAGCCGACGGCTACAGCGCCGTCCAGGTCACCTTCGGCACGCGTCGCGCATCGCGCGTCACGAAGCCGGCCGCCGGCCACCTCGCGAAGGCGGGCGTGGAAGCGGGCACGGTCCTCAAGGAATTCCGCGTCGACGCCACGCAATTCGCGGCCGGCCTCGGCGACCTCAAGCCGGGCTCCGTCATCGCGGTCGCCGAATTGTTCGCTGCGGGCCAGAAGGTCGACGTGCAGGGCACGACGATCGGCAAGGGTTACGCCGGCGTCATCAAGCGTCACCACTTCTCGTCGAACCGTGCGTCGCACGGCAACTCGCGTTCGCACAACGTGCCGGGCTCGATCGGCATGGCGCAGGACCCGGGTCGCGTGTTTCCCGGCAAGCGCATGACCGGTCACCTCGGTGACGTCACGCGCACGACCCAGAACCTCGTCGTCGCGCGCGTCGATGCCGAACGTGGCCTGTTGCTCGTCAGAGGCGCCGTTCCCGGTGCGAAGAACGGCAGCGTGATCGTCAAGCCCGCCGTCAAGTCTCCCGCGAAGTCGGCGACCGCAGCGACCAAGAGCGGAGCATAAGCATGGAACTCAAGGTCCACGGATCCACGTCCAACGTCACGGCGCCCGACACGGTGTTCGGCCGCGACTACAACGAAGCGCTGATCCATCAACTCGTCACGGCCTATCAGGCGAACGCCCGCAGCGGCAACCGCGCGCAGAAGGGCCGCAGCGACATCGCGAAGAGCACGAAGAAGCCGTGGCGCCAGAAGGGCACCGGCCGCGCGCGTGCGGGGATGGCGTCGTCGCCGCTGTGGCGGGGCGGCGGCAAGATCTTCCCGAACTCGCCCGACGAGAACTTCACGCAGAAGGTCAACAAGAAGATGTATCGGGCCGGCGTCTGCTCGATCCTCTCGCAGCTCGCCCGCGAAGGCCGTCTCACGGTGATCGAGTCGATCGCGCTCGAGGCGCCGAAGACCAAGCTCCTCGCCGAGAAGCTCAAGGGCTTCGGCTTCGGTGCGTCGACGCTCGTCATCACGGACGCGCTCGACGAGAACCTGATGCTCGCGTCGCGCAATCTGCAGGGCGTGCTCGTCGTCGAGCCGCGCCACGCCGATCCCGTGTCGCTCGTGCAATACCAGAACGTGATCCTCACGCGGTCCGCGATCGCGATGATCGAGGAGATGCTCGCATGAGAACCCACACTACACCGACGCCGGACCGCCTGTACCAGGTCCTGCTCGCGCCGATCGTTTCCGAGAAGGCCACGTTCATCGCCGACAAGCGTGAACAGGTCCTCTTCAAGGTCGCCCCGAACGCCACCAAGCCCGAAGTCAAGGCCGCGGTCGAGATGATCTTCAAGGTCCAGGTCGAGTCCGTGCAGATGCTCGTGCAGAAGGGCAAGAAGAAGCGCAGCGGTCGCACGGTCGGTCGTCGCAGCGACGTCAAGAAGGCGTTCGTCAGCCTCGCGCCCGGCCAGGAAATCAACTTCTCCGCGGAGGCCAAGTAATCATGGCACTCGTCAAGGTCAAACCGACTTCGCCCGGCCGTCGCGGCCTGGTCAAGGTCGTCAACAAGGACCTCTACAAGGGTCGTCCGATCGATGCGCTCACCGAGAGCCAGTCGAAGTCGGCCGGTCGCAACAACCGCGGCATCATCACGACGCGTCACCTCGGTGGCGGTCACAAGCAGCAATACCGGATCATCGACTTCAAGCGCAACGACAAGGACGGCATCGCCGCCAAGGTCGAGCGTCTCGAGTACGACCCGAACCGGTCGGCGAACATCGCGCTGCTGTTGTACGCGGATGGCGAGCGTCGCTACATCATCGCGCCGAAGGGCGTGTCGGTCGGCACCGCGCTGATGTCGGGTTCCGAGGCGCCGATCCGCGCGGGCAACACGCTGCCGATCCGCAACATCCCGGTCGGCACGACGATCCATTGCATCGAGATGCTGCCTGGCAAGGGCGCGCAGATGGCGCGTTCGGCCGGCGCGTCGGTGATGCTGCTCGCGCGTGAAGGCATCTACGCGCAGGTGCGCCTGCGTTCGGGCGAGATCCGCAAGGTCCACATCGAGTGCCGCGCCACCATCGGTGAAGTCGGCAACGAAGAACACAGCCTGCGCCAGATCGGCAAGGCGGGTGCAGTGCGTTGGCGCGGTGTGCGTCCGACGGTTCGCGGTGTCGCGATGAACCCGGTCGATCACCCGCACGGCGGCGGCGAAGGCAAGACCGCCGCGGGTCGCGATCCGGTCAGCCCGTGGGGCACGAAGACGAAGGGTTTCCGTACGCGTCGCAACAAGCGCACGACCGGCATGATCGTCCAGCGCCGCTACCAGAAGTGACGTCAAACGGCGCGCCGTTTGGCGTCATCCCCGCGAAGGCGGGGATCCAATGTCGTTAGGAAGATAGACATGACTCGTTCAGCAAAAAAAGGCCCGTTCGTCGACGCGCATCTCGTCCACAAGGTCGACGCGGTCAAGAACTCGGGCGACAAGCGTCCGATCAAGACCTGGTCGCGCCGCTCGACCGTGATGCCCGACTTCGTCGGTCTCACGATCGCGGTTCACAACGGCCGCCAGCATGTGCCCGTGTACATCTCGGAAAACATGGTCGGCCACAAGCTCGGCGAATTCGCGCTCACGCGGACCTTCAAGGGTCACGCGGCGGATCGCAAGGCCGCGGTCAAGAAATAAGAGGATCACGATGGAAACTCGAGCACTGCTGCGCGGCGTGCGCCTGTCGGCCCAGAAGGGTCGCCTGGTCGCCGACCAGATCCGCGGCAAGAAGGTCGATCAGGCGTTGAACGTGTTGACGTTCAGCCCGAAGAAGGCCGCCACGATCATCAAGAAGGTGCTGGAGTCCGCGATCGCGAACGCCGAGCACAACGACGGCGCCGACATCGACGAACTGCGGGTGTCGCTGATCACGGTCGACAAGGCCACGTCGCTCAAGCGCTCGTCGGCGCGTGCGAAGGGTCGCGGCAACCAGATCGAGAAGCAGACGTGCCATATCGCGATCACGGTCGCCGATACGCCCGCGACGCGCTCTGGTCACAAGAAACACTAAAGGACGCATCGATGGGTCAGAAAATCAATCCGACCGGCTTCCGCCTTTCGGTCACGCGCAACTGGAGCTCGCGTTGGTACGCGGGCAACGTGAACTTCGCGGGCATGCTCAACGAGGACCTGCGCGTTCGCGCCTTCCTCAAGAAGCGCCTGAAGAACGCGTCGGTCGGCCGTGTGGTCATCGAGCGTCCGGCGAAGAACGCGCGCATCACGATCTTCTCGTCGCGTCCCGGCGTCGTCATCGGCAAGAAGGGCGAGGACATCGAGTCGCTCAAGGTCGAACTGCAGAAGCGCATGGGCGTTCCGGTCCACGTCAACATCGAAGAGATCCGCAAGCCCGAGATCGACGCGCAGCTGATCGCCGATTCGATCGCGCAGCAGCTCGAGAAGCGGATCATGTTCCGCCGTGCGATGAAGCGCGCGATGCAGAACGCGATGCGCCTCGGCGCGCAAGGCATCAAGATCATGTCGTCGGGTCGCCTGAACGGCATCGAGATCGCCCGCACCGAGTGGTATCGCGAAGGCCGCGTGCCGCTCCACACGCTGCGTGCCGACATCGACTACGGCTTCGGCGAAGCGCAGACGACCTACGGGTCGATCGGCATCAAGGTCTGGGTCTACAAGGGTGAGCGTCTCGCCGGCAACGAAGCACCGGCGATCCCGGCGCCCGAGACCGAGCGCGAAGATCGTCGTCCGGGTCGTCGTGCACCCGCGGGTACGCGCGGTCGTCCGGCGCGCAAGACGGAAGGTGATGCGACTCCGGTCGCAGCCGACGCCGCGGCGAAGCCCGCGGCCGACGCGGCACCGGCCGGCGATGCGCCGAAGACGCCCGTCGTCAAGCGTGTGCGCAAGGCCGCGGCACCGAAGCCGGCTGATGCCGCGAAGAAGGAATAAGCATGCTGCAACCCGCTCGCAGGAAATATCGCAAGGAACAGAAGGGCCGCAACAAGGGCATCGCCACGCGCGGCGCCTCGGTCTCGTTCGGCGAATTCGGTCTCAAGGCCGTCGGTCGCGGTCGCCTCACGGCGCGCCAGATCGAAGCTGCCCGTCGCGCGATGACCCGCCACATCAAGCGTGGTGGTCGCATCTGGATCCGCATCTTCCCGGACAAGCCGATCAGCCAGAAGCCGGCCGAAGTCCGCATGGGCAACGGCAAGGGCTCGGTGGAGTACTACGTCGCCGAGATCCAACCGGGCAAGGTGCTCTACGAAATGGACGGTGTCGACGAGACGCTGGCGCGCGAGGCGTTCCGCCTGGCCGCGGCGAAGCTGCCGATCTCGACGACCTTCGTCGTGCGCCAGGTCGGCGCCTGATAAGGAACAACCATGAAAGCGTCTGAACTGCGTGGCAAGGACAGCCCCGCGCTCGACCGTGAGTTGACCGAACTGCTGAAGGCCCAATTCGGGCTGCGCATGCAGATCGCGACCCAGCAACTGTCGAACACGAGCCAGCTGAAGAAGGTGCGTCGCGACATCGCTCGCGTCCGCACCGTGATGACCGAGACGTCGCGGGCCGGGAAGACCCAGCCGGCGACCACGAAGGCCTCCAAGGCCAAGAAGGCGGGATCGCAATGACCGAGCAAGCACAAGTCGCGACGAGCGACGGCGACACGACGAGGGCGAGCCTTCAGCGTTCGCTGGTCGGCCGCGTCGTCAGCAACAAGATGGACAAGACCGTGACCGTCCTGATCGAACGTCGCGTGAAGCATCCGCTGTACGGGAAGTTCATGGTCCGCTCGCGCAAGTACCACGCGCACGACGAGACGAACCAGTACAACGAGGGCGACCTGGTCGAGATCGAGGAGACCCGGCCCATTTCGCGGACCAAGGCCTGGAAGGTCACGCGTCTCGTGGAAGCCGCACGCGTCATCTGATTTCGCATTCGCCATTGCCTTTTGCCGACGCGTTGATATAATCGCCGGCTTTTCCGGAATCGCCGACGGCGGTTTCGGTCCTGCAAGACCGCAAGCCCCACGAAGCGTGCGCGGGTGGTTCGTTCGAAACCGCTAGCGCGCGCCGACTCAACCCTGACGGGACCAAGACTGACCGCCGACGTGCGAGGGTCGCCAAGACCTGAACACCGCGGATCAAGTTGGTGAAGACAACATGATTCAGACGGAAAGCCGGCTCGAAGTGGCCGACAACACCGGTGCGCGCGAAGTGCTGTGCATCAAGGTGCTCGGTGGTTCCAAGCGTCGTTACGCGACGATCGGCGACATCATCAAGGTCACGGTGAAGGACGCCGCCCCCCGTGGTCGCGTCAAGAAGGGCGAGATCTTCAACGCCGTCGTCGTGCGCACCGCCAAGGGCGTTCGTCGCAGCGACGGGTCGCTCGTGAAGTTCGACGGCAATGCCGCCGTGCTGTTGAACAACAAGCTCGAGCCGATCGGCACGCGCATCTTCGGACCGGTCACGCGCGAGCTGCGCACCGAGAAGTTCATGAAGATCGTGTCGCTCGCGCCCGAAGTGCTGTAACGCGTGCTCTGACCCGCTAAACGAGAGAATTCGCATGGCCAAGATCATCAAGGGTGACGAAGTCATCGTCATCACCGGCAAGGACAAGGGTAAGCGCGGCACCGTGACGGCCCGCGTGGACGAGACCCACGTCCTCGTCGACGGCATCAACGTCGTCAAGAAGCACCAGAAGCCGAACCCGATGAAGGGCCTGACCGGCGGCGTCGTCGAGAAGACGATGCCGATCGACGTGTCGAACCTCGCGATCTACAACGCGGCGACCGGCAAGGCCGATCGCGTCGGCTACTCGACCAAGGACGGCAAGAAGATTCGCGTCTTCCGTTCGAACGGCAACGCCGTTTCGGCCTGATAGGACATTTCCATGGCACGCCTCCAGCAGCACTACAAGGACAAGGTCGTCGGCGACCTGACGCAGAAGTTCGGCTACAAGTCGACGATGCAGGTCCCCCGCATCACCAAGATCACGTTGAACATGGGCCTCGGCGAGGCCGTGGCCGACAAGAAGATCATCGAGCACGCCGTCGGCGACATGACCAAGATCGCAGGCCAGAAGCCCGTGATCACGAAGGCGAAGAAGCCGATCGCGGGCTTCAAGATCCGCGAGGGCTATCCGATCGGCTGCATGGTCACGCTGCGCGGCGCCCGGATGTACGAGTTCCTCGATCGCTTCGTCACCGTGGCCCTGCCGCGCGTGCGCGACTTCCGCGGCATCTCGGGTCGCGCGTTCGACGGACGCGGCAACTACAACGTCGGCGTCAAGGAACAGATCATTTTCCCGGAGATCGAGTACGACAAGATCGACGCGATCCGCGGAATGAACATCAGCATCACGACCACGGCCAAGACGGACGAAGAGGCCAAGGCGTTGCTCCAGGCATTCAAGTTTCCGTTCAAGAACTGAAGAGAGATTCGACGTGGCCAAACTGTCGCTGATCAACCGTGAGAAAAAGCGCGCTGCGCTCGTGAAGAAGTTCGCCGGCAAGCGCGCGGAACTGAAGGCCGCGATCGCGGACGAGAGCCGCTCGGACGAGACCGCTACGAAGCGCGTCTGAAGCTGCAGCAGCTGCCGCGCAATGCGAACCCGACGCGTCAGCGCAATCGCTGCGCGATCACCGGCCGTCCGCGCGGCACGTACCGCAAGTTCGGTCTGGCCCGCACCAAGGTGCGCGAGACCGCGATGCGCGGCGAGATTCCGGGCCTGACCAAGGCCAGCTGGTAAGCGAAACAACACTGCGCCGCGCGCTTCGAGCGCGCGACGACTGCCCGACAGGCAACAGGAGAAATCTTCCATGAGCATGAGTGACCCCATCGCCGACATGCTGACGCGTATCCGTAACGCGCAGCGCGTCGAAAAGACCGAGGTCGTAATGCCCTCTTCGAAAGTGAAGGTGGCGATCGCCGACGTCCTCAAGGACGAGGGCTACATCGAGGGCTATTCGGTCGCCGAAGCAGACGGCAAGGCGGTGCTGACCGTGGGCCTGAAGTACTACGCGGGCCGCCCGGTGATCGAACGCCTCGAGCGCGTGTCGCGCCCCGGCCTGCGCATCTACAAGGCGAGCGATGCGATCCCGCACGTGATGAACGGTCTCGGTGTCGCGATCGTGTCGACGTCCCGCGGAATGATGACGGACCGCAAGGCGCGCTCCACCGGGGTCGGTGGCGAAGTCGTCTGCTACGTGGCCTAAGTGCGCGCCTGATCCAGGAGAACAGAGATGTCCCGCGTTGGTAAGAATCCCATCGTCGTGCCCAAGGGCGCGGAGATCAGCATCACCGCCGAGGCGATCGGCGTGAAGGGCCCGCTCGGCTCGTTGACGCAGCGTGCGCACCCGCTCGTCCGTGCGGTCCAGGCGGACGGACAGATCACGTTCGAGGCGCTCGACGGGAGCCGCGAAGCGAACGCGATGTCCGGCACGATGCGCGCCCTCGTCTCGAACATGGTCAACGGCGTCACGAAGGGCTTCGAGAAGCGCCTCGCGCTGGTCGGCGTCGGTTACCGCGCGCAAGCCGCGGGCGACAAGCTCAACCTGTCGCTCGGCTTCTCGCACCCGGTCGTGCACCAGATGCCCGCCGGCGTGAAGGTCGAGACGCCGACGCAGACGGAGATCGTCATCAAGGGTGCCGATCGCCAGCGCGTCGGCCAGGTCGCCGCGGAAGTCCGCGCGTACCGCAAGCCGGAGCCGTACAAGGGCAAGGGCGTGCGCTATGTCGGCGAGCGCGTCGTGATCAAGGAAACGAAGAAGAAGTAATCGAGCGATTCCACGTGATACCCGGCCGACGGTCGTACGCGTCGGTGTCGCATCCAACGAAAGAACAGACAGACCATGGACAAGAAAGCCTCCCGCCTGCGTCGTGCCCGCCAGACCCGGTTGAAGATCGCCGAGCTGGGCGTCAGCCGCCTCGCCGTGCACCGCACGAACCTGCACATCTACGCGAGCGTCGTCTCGGGCGATGGCACGAAGGTTCTGGCGAGCGCGTCGACGCTCGAAGCCGACGTGCGCAAGGAGTTGTCGGGCAAGACGGGCAAGGGCGGCAACACGGAAGCCGCCGCGATCGTCGGCAAGCGCGTCGCCGAGAAGGCGAAGGCCGCCGGCGTCGAGACCGTCGCGTTCGATCGTGCGGGCTTTCGTTATCACGGTCGTGTCAAGGCCCTGGCCGACGCGGCACGCGAAGCGGGATTGAAGTTCTGATGGCTGTCGTTCCCGCGCAGGCGGGAACCCAGCGGCGTTAACGACACTGGGCTCCCGCCTTCGCGGGAGCGACGAAGAAACGACAGGAACGAAGATGGCACGTATTCAAGCAAAGACCCCGATCGGCGAAGAACGCGACGACGGCATGCGCGAGAAGATGATCGCGGTCAATCGCGTGACCAAGGTCGTCAAGGGTGGTCGCATCCTCGGCTTCGCGGCGCTGACGGTCGTCGGTGACGGCGATGGGCGCATCGGCATGGGCAAGGGCAAGGCGCGCGAAGTGCCGGTCGCGGTCCAGAAGGCGATGGAAGAAGCCCGTCGCAAGATGTTCAAGGTGCAGCTCAAGGGAACGACGCTGCAGCACACGGTGGTCGGCAAGCACGGCGCGTCGACGGTCCTGATGACCCCGGCCAAGGACGGTACGGGCGTGATCGCCGGCGGTCCGATGCGCGCGATCTTCGAAGCGATCGGCGTGACGAACGTCGTCGCGAAGAGCCTCGGCTCGACGAACCCGTACAACCTGGTGCGCGCGACGTTGAACGGTCTGCAGAAGATGACGACACCCGCGGAAATCGCCGCCAAGCGTGGCAAGTCGGTCGAAGAGATCACGGCCTGAGCCGGAGCACATCATGACGAAGACGAAGAAGACGGAAGACAAGAAGGCGACGGTCACGGTGAAGCTGGTCAAGAGCGTCGCCAGCACGCGCGAGTCGCATCGCGCGACGGTGATCGGCCTGGGCCTGCGTCGGATGAACAGCGAGCGCACGCTCGAAGACACGCCGGCGGTCCGCGGCATGATCAACAAGGTCTCGTACCTCGTGAAGGTGCTTTGAGATGAAACTGAACACCATCAAGCCCGCTGCGGGCGCCAAGCACGCGAAGCGTCGCGTCGGTCGCGGGATCGGCTCGGGCCTCGGCAAGACCGCGGGTCGCGGTCACAAGGGTCAGAAGTCCCGCTCGGGCGGCTTTCACAAGGTCGGCTTCGAAGGCGGCCAGATGCCGCTGCAGCGTCGCCTGCCGAAGCGCGGCTTCAAGTCGCTGTCGGCGGCGTTGACGGCGCAGGTGCGCCTGTCGGACCTTGAGAAGCTGCCGGTCGACCAGATCGATCTGCTCGCGTTGAAGCAGGCCGGCATCGTGTCGGACATGCATCGCTCCGCGAAGATCATCCTGTCGGGCGAGCTGACGAAGAAGATCACCGTCACCGGCATCGCGGCGACCAAGGGCGCGAAGGCGGCGATCGAGAAGGCCGGCGGCAGCGTCGCCGAGCTCGTCGAAGCGCCGGTCGTCCGCAAGTTGCCGAAGAAAGAAGCGCGCGGCACCGCCGCGGCGTAAGCAGGTCGAACGTTACGGAGTAATTGGGCCCCGGCCTTCGCCGGGGTGACATGCAAATGGCAACCAGCGCACCTCTCGCAGGCAAGAGCGGAAAGTACGGCGACCTCAAGCGTCGCCTGATCTTTCTGTTGCTGGCGCTCGTCGTCTATCGGGTCGGCGCGCACATTCCCGTACCCGGCATCGATCCGAACGAGCTGACCAAGCTCTTCCAGAGCCAGCAGGGCGGCATCCTCGGCATGTTCAACATGTTCTCGGGTGGCGCGCTGTCGCGGTTCACGATCTTCGCGCTGGGGATCATGCCGTACATCTCGGCGTCGATCATCATGCAGCTGCTGACGGTCGTCTCGCCGCAGCTCGAAGCGATCAAGAAGGAAGGCGAAGCCGGCCGTCGCAAGATCACGCAGTACACGCGCTACGGCACGCTGGTCCTCGGGCTGTTCCAGGCGCTCGGCATCTCGATCGCCCTCGAGTCGCAGCCCGGCCTCGTGCTCGACCCGGGCTTCATGTTCCGGATCACGACGATGGTGTGCCTGATCACCGGGACGATGTTCCTGATGTGGCTCGGCGAGCAGATCACCGAGCGGGGCCTTGGAAACGGGATTTCGATCATCATCTTCGCGGGCATCGCCGCCGGTTTGCCGCGCGCGCTCGCGAACCTGTTCGAGCTGGTCGGGACCGGTGCGATGAGCATCCCGACCGTGGTCATCATCTGTCTCGTCGCGGTCGCGGTCACGGCCTTCGTCGTGTTCGTCGAGCGCGGTCAACGGAAGATCCTCGTCAACTACGCGAAGCGTCAGGTCGGCAACAAGATCTACGGCGGCCAGAGCTCGCACCTGCCGCTGAAGCTGAACATGTCGGGCGTGATCCCGCCGATCTTCGCGTCGTCGATCATCCTGCTGCCGGCGACGATCACGAGCTGGTTCAGCTCGGGGGACAGCATGCGCTGGCTGAAGGACGTCGCCGCCGCGCTGAGCCCGGGTCAGCCGGTGTATGTGTTGCTGTATGCGGCCGCGATCATCTTCTTCTGCTTCTTCTACACGGCGCTCGTGTTCAACAGCAAGGAGACCGCGGACAACCTGAAGAAGAGCGGTGCGTTCGTTCCGGGAATTCGTCCGGGCGAGCAGACCGCGCGCTACATCGACAAGATCCTGATGCGGTTGACGCTCGCGGGCGCCTTCTACATCACGCTGGTTTGCCTGTTACCCGAGTTCCTGGTGCTGTGGAAGAACGTGCCGTTCTACTTCGGCGGCACGTCGTTGCTGATCATCGTCGTCGTGACGATGGACTTCATGAGCCAGGTGCAGGCGTACATCATGACCCACCAGTACGAGTCGCTCCTCAAGAAAGCGAACTTCAAGGGTGGCTTGCCGGCGCGCTGAGTTTTCGACGCGAGGCGATCACAAAGGATTCAATGGCAAAGGACGACGTCATCCAGATGCAGGGCGAGATTCTCGAGAATCTTCCCAACGCGACATTTCGCGTCAAGCTGGAAAACGGACACGTGGTACTCGGACACATCTCGGGAAAGATGCGATTGCACTACATCCGCATCCTGCCCGGCGACAAGGTCACGGTCGAAGTCTCGCCATACGACCTGTCGCGTGCCCGGATCACGTTCCGTGCGCGTTGAACCGCATTTGAAACACCGGCTTTTGAACACGCAGTCGAACGAACACTGAACTCACGAAGTCGAGGGTCACCATGAAAGTACTCGCGTCGGTCAAGCGGCTCTGCCGCAACTGCAAGATCATCAAGCGCAAGGGCGTCGTGCGCGTCATCTGCTCGTCGGATGCGCGTCACAAGCAACGCCAAGGCTAATCAGGAACGACTATGGCCCGTATCGCTGGCATCAACATCCCGAACCACCAACACACCGACATCGGCCTGACGGCCATCTTCGGCATCGGCCGTCCGCGCGCGCGCTTCATCTGCGCCGCGGCGAACGTCCCGACGACGAAGAAGGTCAAGGACCTCGACGACGCGGAGATGGAACGCCTGCGCGACCAGGTCGGCAAGTTCATGGTCGAAGGCGACCTGCGCCGCGACATCTCGATGAACATCAAGCGATTGATGGACCTCGGGTGCTATCGCGGCCTGCGCCATCGCCGTGGCCTGCCGGTGCGCGGACAGCGCACGCGGACCAATGCGCGCACGCGCAAGGGTCCGAAGAAGGCAGCCGCCTCGTTGAAGAAATAAGCGTCCGACGTAAACGCTGAACGGAACAAGGAAACAGCATGGCAAAGGCACCGAACAACGCCGCATCGCAACGCGTCCGCAAGAAGGTTCGCAAGAACGTCTCGGACGGCATCGCGCACATCCACGCGTCGTTCAACAACACGATCATCACGATCACCGATCGTCAGGGCAACGTCCTGTCGTGGGCGTCGTCGGGCGGCGCGGGCTTCAAGGGCTCGCGCAAGTCGACGCCGTTCGCGGCCCAGGTCGCGTCCGAGACGGCCGGTCGTGCCGCGCAGGAACAAGGCATCAAGAACGTCGAAGTGCAGATCAAGGGCCCCGGCCCGGGTCGCGAGTCGTCGGTCCGTGCGCTGAACGCGCTCGGCATCAAGATCGTCAGCATCACGGACGTGACGCCGGTCCCGCACAACGGCTGCCGTCCGCCGAAGCGTCGGAGGATGTAAGAAGCAACTCGTTCACGAGCCGGTGAAACCGGCTCGACCTTGAGGCTCTGGCCTCGTTGCTTGTCGCCGCTGACTTGGTGCTTCGAGTCCGGTTCAAAGAACAAGCTAACCGTCTCCCCGAGACGTACTGAAAGGAAATGCCGTGGCACGTTATATCGGACCGAAGTGCAAGCTCTCCCGTCGCGAGGGCACCGACCTGTTCCTGAAGAGCGCGCGTCGCTCGCTCGATTCGAAGTGCAAGCTCGACAGCAAGCCGGGCCAGCATGGCCGCACGTCGGGCATGCGCACGTCGGACTTCGGCAAGCAGTTGCGCGAGAAGCAGAAGGTCAAGCGCATGTACGGCATCCTCGAGCGTCAGTTCCGTCGCTACTTCGAGGAAGCCGATCGTCGCAAGGGCAACACCGGCGAGAACCTGCTCGGCCTGCTCGAGTCGCGTCTCGACAACGTCGTCTATCGCATGGGCTTCGGCTCGACGCGCGCCGAAGCGCGCCAGCTCGTGAGCCACAAGTCGATCGCGCTCAACGGCACGACGGCGAACATCGCGTCGATCCAGGTCAAGGCCGGCGACGTCATCGCCGTCCGCGAGAAGGCCAGGAAGCAGACGCGCATCGTCGAAGCGATGTCGCTCGCGCAGCAAGGCAATTTCCCGAGCTGGGTCACGGTCGACTCGACGAAGATGGAAGGCACGTTCAAGGCGATGCCGGAACGCAGCGAGATTGCGGCGGACATCAACGAGTCGCTGATCGTCGAGCTGTACTCGAGATAAGCGCCTCAACGGAGTCAGCGACACGTACAGCAGTCACGTGCCGCAAAGACGAGACCGGTCGCAGACCGGTCTCGTGAAGAGTCCCGCGCACCGCGCGGGCCAAGCTGTTATTCGCAGCCTTATTGGCCTAACGCGCTAAGGGCATTGCAAAGGAAAAACATGGCAACGAACGCATTTCTCAAGCCGCGTCAGATCGAGGTCGAAGCCTCCGGTCCGAATTCGGCCAAGGTCACGATGGAACCCTTCGAGCGCGGCTACGGCCATACGCTCGGCAACGCGCTCCGTCGCATCCTGCTGTCGTCGATGAACGGCTACGCCGCGACCGAAGTCTCGATCGCCGGTGTCGTGCACGAGTACTCGACGCTCGACGGCGTGCAGGAAGACGTCGTCGACATCCTGCTGAACCTGAAGGGCGTCGTCTTCAAGCTGCACAACCGCGACGACGTCGTGGTCACGCTGACGAAGGAAGGCGAGGGCCCGGTCACGGCCGCCGACCTCGAGCTCTCGCACGAAGTCGAAGTCGTCAATCCCGAGCACGTCATCGCGAACCTCGGCGCCGGCGGCAAGCTCGACATGCAGATCAAGGTCGAGAAGGGTCGCGGCTACGTGCCCGGCAACGTCCGCGCGTTCACCGAAGACCACAGCAAGACGATCGGTCGCATCGTGCTCGACGCGTCGTACAGCCCGGTCCGTCGCGTCAGCTACACGGTCGAATCGGCCCGCGTCGAACAGCGGACCGACCTCGACAAGCTCGTGATGCAGATCGAGACGAACGGCGTGATCTCGCCGGAAGAAGCGATCCGCCAGTCGGCGCGCATCCTCGTCGATCAACTGTCGGTGTTCGCGTCGCTCGAAGGCACCGAGACGTCGTCGGAAGCCCCGTCGCGTTCGCCGCAGGTCGATCCGATCCTGCTGCGCCCGGTCGACGACCTCGAACTCACGGTGCGTTCGGCGAACTGCCTCAAGGCCGAGAACATCTACTACATCGGCGACCTGATCCAGCGCACCGAGAACGAATTGCTGAAGACCCCGAACCTGGGTCGCAAGTCGCTCAACGAGATCAAGGAAGTGCTGGCCTCGCGTGGGTTGACGCTGGGCATGAAGATCGAGAACTGGCCGCCGGTCGGACTCGAAAAGGCTTGATCGGCCTCGCGGCCTCGTGACTTACCGTCGGTTTCGTCTCTGACGAAACCGACAATGTGTTGGATGGAACGACAACGCTCATGGCGCGATCGTTCTGCCGCGTAACAGAACCGAACCGCGCTTCCCCGCGAAGCGATCGAAGAAGTCGGTCCATAGACTCAACGAAAGGAAGTTCACCATGCGTCACCGTCACGGACTGCGGAAACTCAACCGCACCTCGAGCCACCGCCTGGCCATGTTCCGCAACATGACCAACGCGCTGCTCAAGCACGAAGTCATCAAGACCACGCTGCCGAAGGCGAAGGAACTGCGTCGCGTCTTCGAGCCGATCATCACGCTCGGCAAGGAGCCCACGCTCGCGAACAAGCGCCTCGCGTTCAATCGGCTTCGGGACCGCGAGATGGTGGTCAAGCTCTTCGACGAACTCGGTCCGCGCTACAAGACCCGCAACGGCGGCTACCTGCGCATCCTGAAGTTCGGCTTCCGGGTCGGCGACAACGCGCCGATGGCGCTCGTCGAACTCGTCGATCGTCCGGAGCCCGCCGACGAGCCCGCAGCCGCGGATGCCTGATCGGTCGTTGTCGTCCAAGAAGCCGGGCTTTCGACCCGGCTTTTTGTTTTGGGTCGCGGGTGCGTGCCTGTGCGCGTTCGCGACGGTCGCGGGCTCGGTCGAACGTCCGGCGAACGCGAAGCTCGCCGCGTTCTTCGAGAACGAATACCGGTACGAACAGCGGGAGTTTCCCGAGGGCGCGACCTACGACGGCGTCAACGATTACAACGATCGCCTGACCGACTACAGCTTCGCGGCGATCGCGCGCCGCAAGGCGCACACGCGGCAGACGCTGGCGGCGCTCGAGCGCTTCGACCCGAAGACGCTCAATACGCAGGACACGATCTCGCGCGCGCTGATGCTCGACAGCCTGCGCCTCGCTCGCGAGGTCGACGCCCTCTACGGCGATCTCCCGTTCACCGGGCTCGGGGGCTGGCGTCGCATCACGCCCTTCGGCGGTCCCGCGCAGTCGCTCGTGTCGCTGTCGAAGGCCACGCCGTTCGTGACGGTGCGCGACTACGAGGACTATCTCAAGCGACTCGGCGCGTTTCCGCAGCGTCTCGATCAGACGACGGCGTTGTTGCGCGAGGGAATGCGCTCCGGCTGGCTGCCGCCGCGCGCCGCGCTGGACCGGGTGCCGTCGCAATTCGATGCCTTCCTCGACGACGACGTGACGACGAGTCCGCTGTATCGACCGTTCGCGAAGTTTCCATCGGCGATCGGCGCCGACGATCGCGCGCGGCTCGACGCCGCGGCGCGTCGCGTGCTCGCGGACCGGGTCCGACCCGCGCTGACGTCCTTCAAGCGCTTCGTCGTCGACGACTATCTGCCGGCGTGCAAGGACTCGATCGCGGCGTCGACGCTGCCGCGAGGCGACGCGTACTACGCGCTCGCGGCGAAGGTCGCGACGACCACGACGCTGACGCCGCGCGAGATCCACGACCTCGGGCTCGCTGAAGTCGAGCGCATCGGTCGGTCGATGGATGCGCTGATCGCGAAGCTCGGCTTCGTCGGGACGCGTGCCGCGTTCTTCGACAAGATCCGCGCGGACCCGCAGTTCTATTACACGTCGTCCGACGACATGCTGCGCGACTACCGCGACATCGCGAAGCGGATCGACGCCGAGTTGCCGAAGCTGTTCGCGACGCTGCCGCGACTGCCGTACGGCGTCCGTGCGATGGAGGCCTACGAGGGCGACGCCGCCGAGCATTACACCGCGGGTGCACTCGACGGCAGCCGCGCCGGTTTCTTCGAGGCGAACGTGCTCAGCCTCAAGACGCGGCCGCGCTACGACATGGAGAACACGTTCCTGCACGAAGCGGTTCCCGGCCACCATCTCCAGGTCGCGCGAGCGCAGGAGCTCGAAGGGCTGCCGAAGTTTCGCCGCGACGGCGGCTACAACGCCTACGTCGAGGGCTGGGCACTCTATGCCGAGAGCCTCGGCGACGATCTCGGCGTCTATCGCGACGACTACTCGCGCCTCGGCGCCTATGGCTGGGAGATGGTGCGCGCCTGTCGCCTCGTCATCGACACCGGCATCCATGCGTTCGGATGGACGCGCGATCAATCGATCCAGTACCTGATGGACAACGCCGGTCTGCAGCGCGGCTTCGCGACCGCGGAGATCGACCGCTACATCGTCGGACCGGGGCAGGCGACCAGCTACAAGATCGGCGAGTTGAAGATCGTCGCGTTGCGCGACCGCGCGCGTGCCGCGCTCGGCGATCGCTTCGACATCCGGCGCTTCCACAACGCGGTCCTCGATGACGGCGCGTTGCCGCTGACCGTGCTCGAAACGCGCATCGATCGGTGGATTCGCGACGAGCGGCGCCGTCCGCTCCACTGAGGCCGGCGCGATGACCGCGATCCTGTCGCTCGAGCAGGTCTCGAAGTCCTACGGCGCATCGACCGTCGTCACGTCGCTCGATCTCGCGATCGTCGCGGGCGAATGCTTCGCGCTGCTCGGTCCGAACGGCGCCGGCAAGACGACGACGCTGCGACTCTGCCTGGGCCTCACGGCGCCCGACGCCGGGACGATCACGCTCGGCGGCATCCCCGTTCCCTTCAAGGCCCGCGAAGCGCGCGTCCGGGTCGGTGTCGTTCCGCAGATGGACAACCTCGACCCCGACTTCACGGTCGCCGAGAACCTGCTCGTCTACGGCCGCTACTTCGGCCTGTCGGACGCGACGATCAAGGCGCGGATTCCGTCCCTGCTCGAATTCGCGAGCCTCGTGTCGAAGCGCGACGCGCGCATCGGCGAACTGTCCGGCGGGATGCGTCGTCGCCTCACGCTCGCGCGCTCGCTCGTCAACGATCCGGACGTCGTGTTCATGGACGAGCCGACGACCGGACTCGATCCGCAGGCGCGCCATCTGATCTGGGATCGTCTGAAGGCGTTGCGTGCGCAGGGCAAGACGATCGTCCTGACGACGCACTTCATGGACGAGGCCGAGCGGCTTGCGGACCGGCTCGCCGTGATGGACCTTGGCCGGAAGATCGCGGAAGGCACGCCGCGCGCGCTGATCGCCGAGCACATCGAGGCCAGCGTCGTCGAGGTCTACGGCGATGGCGCGATGGCCTGGGCCGAGGCGACCGGCACGGCGTTGTCGTCGCGTCTCGAGACGAGCGGCGAGACGGTGTTCTGCTACACGGACGAACCGCAACCGCTGCTCGACAGCCTCGCGCACGTCGCCGACGTGCGCTACCTGCATCGCCCCGCGAATCTCGAGGACGTCTTCCTCAAGCTCACGGGTCGTGAGATGCGGGACTGAGGCCGTGTCCCGCGATCGCGTCGATCGCTTCACCGACACGATCGAGGTCGCTCGCTTCGTTGTAGACCTGGATCGACAGCCGCGCCCACAGCGCGCCGCTGTGCGCGAGGACCGGCAGCTCGATGCGATGGTCGAAGAACAGCTTGTCGCGAATGCCTTGCGCGTTCGCCGGCGTCGGTGGCCCGAGTCGTTCGGGCAGCGGCACCGCCGCCATGCACCCGATCATCGACTCGGGCGTGTCGAAGTTCGTCTGCCAGCGCGTGGCGAGTTCGCGCGCGCCGGTCCACGCGAGCGCGTGATTGTGTTCCCGCATCGCCTCGACGCCGAGCCGGTCTTCCATGAAGGCGATCCCGGCCGGCGCACACAGCCAGCACGACGGATCGCGCGTGCCGGTCCAGTCGAACTCGGCGATCCAGTCGTTGTCCGAGACACCCCACGATATGACGTTCGGGTGCAGGCCGTCGCGTCGGCTCGGCGCGGCCCACAGCACACCGCAGGCCCGCGGCGCGAACGCCCACTTGTGGAGATTGGCCGCGTACCAGTCGACGCCGAGCGCCTCGATGTCGACGTCGATCGCGCCCGGCGCATGCGCGCCGTCGACGAGGACCGCGATCCCGCGCGCACGACAAAGGGCCGCCATCTCCGCGAGCGGCAACACGAGCGCGGACTCGGACGTGACGTGGTCGAGCAGCGCGACGCGCGTGCGCGGCGTCAGCGCGGCTTCGAGCGCGGCGACGATGCGTTCGGGAGACGTCGCGGGGAAGGGCAGTGCGAAGGTCTTGACCTTGATGTGGCGTTCCTGGGCGATGAACGCGGCGGCGCGCGCGACGCCGCCGTACGCGTGGTCTGGAACGAGGATCTCGTCGCCGGTGTTGAACGAGATCGAGCGGAGGACCGCGCAAAGACCGCTCGTCGCGTTGTCGACGAACACGAGGCTGTCGGCCGCGCAGCCGAGGAAGGCGGCGACGCGCGCCGCCGCTGCACGCAGACGCAGCGGACCGTCGACCGGTGTCGCGGCGGTCGACGCGCCGAGACGCATCAGTTCGCGCAACATGAAGCGCGCGGGATCGCGCTCGATGGTGTCCAGCAGCGCCGCGCGTTCGCGCATGACGACGAGGGGCGTGACACCGACGGTCCCGTGATTGAGATAAGTCGTTTCGCGCGTGAGCGGAAACTCGTCGAGCCAGCGGTGTCCGAATGCAGTCATGAAATCCCGAAATCGTGTGCAAGCGTCTGCAGAAGCTTGAAGCTTAAAATATCCACGACATGAGCATCGCAACACTTCCACGCGTTTTCGCGTTTCCGGACGTCAGTCTGCGCTGGGTTCCGATCTGGCGGCGCAACTATCTCGTCTGGAAGCGACTGTTCGGGCAGAGCGTGTTCGGCAACATCGCCGAGCCGCTGATCACGCTGTTCGCCTTCGGCTACGGACTCGGCAGCCTGCTCGCCCCGATCGACGGCGTGCGCTACATCGTGTTCCTCGCGTCGGGCTCGATCTGCATGAATGCGTTCAATGCGGCGACGTTCGAGTCGCTCTACTCCGCCTTCACGCGCATGCAGATCCAGAAGAGCTGGGAGGCGATGATGAACGCGCCGTTGTCGCTCGACGATGTGATGATGGCCGAGCTCGTTTGGTCCGCGACGAAGAGCATTTTTACCGGCATCGCGATCCTTGTCGTCATCTTTGCGCTCGACCTGTCCCGCGAGTGGTCGATGTTGCTGGTGTTGCCGCTGCTCTTCATCGTCGGCCTGACCGGCGCCGCGCTCGGCCTGCTCGTCAACGCCTACGCGAAGGGCTACGACTTCTTCACGTATTACTTCACGATCGTCGTCACGCCGATGTGGTTCCTGTCCGGCGTGTTCTTCCCGTTCACGCAGTTGCCGCCGTGGCTGCAGTCGCTCGCCCAGTGGCTGCCGTTGTCCTCGGCGGTCGCGCTCGTTCGGCCGCTGATCCTCGGCCGCATGCCCGAGCGTCCCGTTCTCGACCTCGCGGTCCTCATCGGATACGGTGTGATCGCCTACTGGGCCGCGGTCATCGCGACTCGCAAACGACTGCTGAAGTGATGCGCGACAACCACTTTCCCCCCTTTCGTGACCCGGCGGCGTTCCGTCGTCCGCTGCTCGTGCTCGTGCTCGTGTTCGCGCTCGTGTCGGCGCTCTTCGCGGTCGCTGCCCAGGCGAAATTCCTCGAGCCCGAGCAGGCGTTCCAGTTCAGCGCGAAGGTCGTCGACGCGAAGACGATCGAAGTGCGCTACCGCATCGCCGACGGCTACTACCTCTATCGCGAGCGCTTCAAGTTCGCGCTCGATCCTGCGACCTCCGGCGGCGCCACGCTCGGCGAGCCCGTGTTCCCGAAGGGCGAGATCAAGTTCGACGAGACCTTCCAGAAGGACGTCGAACACTTCCGCAACGAGGTCGCCGCGCGCATTCCGGTGAGCGACGCGACCGGCCCGATCACGCTGTTGTCGACGTCGCAGGGCTGCGCCGATGCGGGCCTCTGCTATCCGCCGCAGGAGGCCAGGCAGGTCCTCACGCTCGCGAACGCCGGACCGAACGTGGGCGGGGCCTCGTCCGGCGCAGCGATGTCCGCGACGCCGCTCGACGACAGCTCTCGCATCGAGCGCGCGTTGAAGAGCGGCAATCTCGGCTGGATCGTCGCGCTGTTCGTCGTGCTCGGCCTGTTGTTGTCGTTCACGCCCTGCGTCCTGCCGATGCTCCCGATCCTGTCGTCGATCATCGTCGGCCAGGGCGGACCGACGTCGCGACGTTCCGGCTTTATGCTCGCGCTCGCGTATTCGCTCGGCATGGCCGTCGTCTACACGGCCCTCGGCGTCGCGGCCGGTCTCGCGGGCGAAGGGCTCGCGGCGACCCTGCAGACGCCGTGGGTGCTCGGCATCTTCGCGGCCCTGCTCGTGCTGTTGTCGCTGTCGATGTTCGGCTTCTACGAGCTACAGGTGCCCGCCGGGCTGCAGACGCGCCTGTCCACCTGGTCGGGCCGCGTCGGCGCGGCGCGCGCGGGCCCGGCCCGCGCGACAACGGGTCGTCTCGTCGGTGTCGCCGCGATGGGGGCGATCTCCGCGCTGATCGTCGGTCCCTGCGTGGCCGCGCCGCTCGCTGGCGCGCTGCTCTACATCAGCCAGACGCGCGACGTGTTGATCGGCGGCGTCGCGCTGTTCTCGCTCGCGATCGGCATGAGCGTGCCGCTGCTCGCGATCGGCCTGTCCGCGGGCGCGCTGTTGCCGCGCGTGGGCGCCTGGATGGACACCGTCAGGCACTTCTTCGGCGTGTTGCTGATCGCGGTCGCGCTGTGGATGGTGTCGCCGGTGATCGCGTCGTGGATGCAGATGCTCGGATGGGCCGCGATCGCGATCGTGGCCGCCGTCTATCTGCGCGTGTTCGACACGCTCGGTCCGGATGCCCGTGGCATCGCGCGCTTCGCGAAGGGCATCGGCGTCCTGCTCTTCCTCGCAGGCGCGGTCGAGTTCGTCGGCGTCGCGACCGGTGGCCGCGATGTGCTGCAACCGCTCGCGCATCTCGCGCGGTCGACGGGCGGTCAGGCCTCGCAGGCGAAGGCCGACGAAGGCCCGCGCTTCGAGACCATCAAGCGCACCACCGACCTCGACGCGCGCGTCGCGGCGGCGGGCAAGCCGGTGCTCCTCGACTTCTATGCGGACTGGTGCGTGTCGTGCAAGGAGATGGAGCGCGACACGTACACCGATGCGCGAGTCGCCGCGCGCATGCAGGACTTCGTGCTGCTCAAGGCGGACGTGACCGCCAACGATGCGGACGATCGCGCGCTGCTGAAACGCTTCGCGCTCTTCGGCCCGCCGGGCATCATCTTCTTCGACCGCAGCGGTCGTCAGGTCGACGACGCGAACGTGATCGGCTATCAGAACGCCGATCGTTTCCTCGAGAGCCTCTCGCGCGTGAACGGCGGCTGAACCGTCCGTCAGGCCAGTCGCGCGGTCAGGTCGCTGAACGCGTCGTCCATGCCCTGATGCTTGCGGTACCAGCGCCTGAACGCGGCCATGCTCTCCTGGGGCGTGACGAGCGGGTGGTAGCCCAGCACGTCGGTCACGCGGCGATTCGAATGGACCGTGTCGCGCAGTTGATGGCCGGACAGGCGCAGGTCGAGCCCGTCGTAGCGTGATTTCCGTCGGACCTTCGTCGTTCCTTCGATCGACAGTCGCAGCTTGTCTTCCATGCCGCGTCCCATCTTCGCGACGCTCTGCCGCATCACGCCGTCGAGCTTTCCCCACATCGGATCGAGGCGCATCGCCGCGCGCACTTCGCTCGAGACGAGGTGCTTCAACGAGCGCTTGAGCGAGGCACGCGCCGGCGGCGCCTGTTGAAGCAGCGGCGCGAGCTCGGCGCGACCGATCCGTGCCAGCCGGTCCAGCGCGCCTTCCGCGACGACGGGCTCGAGTTCGGCGAGCAGCTGTGCCCACGTCAGTGCCGTTCCGTCGCTCACGAACAAGCGTTTGCCATCGCTGGGCCCGCGCTCGAGCGCGAGTTCGATCGCGTGGCACAGGTTGCGAACGTCGGCGAGCAGGCAGGGCGCGCCGCCGCCGTCGACGATCGCGAGGCTCGCGCCGTTGATCGAGCCGATCAGCGTCTGGACATAGTGCGAATACGGCCCGGAGATGTTCGGCGGACAGAGCACGGTTGCGCGAAGCCCCGCGCGGGCGGCCGCCTCGACCATCTCGTCCTGCTTGAGCTTGATCCAGCCGTAGGTGCCCTCGACCGGCTCGGCGCTCGCCGCTTCGTCGACGCTCGCCGCCACCGGCGGATCGCCGTAGACCATGACGCTGCTCAGATGCACGAACTGCTTGACCTTGGCCGCGCGACTGGCCTCGAGCATGTGCTTGAGGCCGGTGAACATCGTCGCCTCGTCCCCGCGTGCGCAATTGACGACGTGCGTGCAGGTCGAGATCACGTCCTTGACGGCGGCCTCGTCGAGCAGATCGACCTGCGTCAATGCGATGCCCATCCGCGCGAGCCGCCAGGCATTGCCGCTGCTGTGGATGCACGCGACGACCTCGCAGTCGCCCCGCGCGATCAGGCGCTCCACGAGCGTCGCGCCGGTCAGGCCGGATGCACCGAAGATCGCGACCTTCATGCTGCGATCCGGTTGTTCGCGAACCGGCCTTCGGCGGAGGCCGCGTCGTCCCGGTACCAGTCTTCGGAGAAGCGCTTGCGGCCGGCGTACAGGCGTTCGATCAATTGGAGCGACATCAAGCCTTCCTGTCCCGACACGCGCGGCCGCGAGCCGTTGCGGCACGCGTCGACGAAATCGTGGATCTGTTCGAGAAACGAATCGGGGACGGCGGCCGGGGCGGGGCTCGTCCGGATGACCTGCGAATACCCGCTGCCGTCGGAGGGCGCGAAGACGATCTCGGCATCGTCGCTGTCGCGCAGCGTGACGATGCCGCGATCGAACTCGATCGCCATGCCCGACGGCAGTCGCGTCGTCTTCGAGTAACGCGCCATGCCTTCGAGGCCGTGGCGCGCGGGGCCGTAATGGAAGTAGGCCGTGCAGTTCGCCTCGGGTCCATTGGACGCATCGTCCTCGAAGTCGACGCCCTCGGGCATGCCGAACAGGTTCAGCATGCGATCGATGAAGTGGGTCGCCGTGACGACGAGCACGCCGCCACCCGCCGTCTGGCGATTGAGGTTGTACGACGACAGCGGCGCCCATCCGCCGGGCGTGCCGAACTGGTGGACGAAGCGGCGCGCGCGTCCGAAATATTCGCGGTCGACGAGTTCCTTCAACAGGACGGTGCTCGGCCGAAAGCGCGTCGAGTAGCCGGCGGCCACGACGGAACCAGTTCTCGAAGCGGCGGCGAGGATGCGCTCGGCCTCCGCGCTCGTCGACGCGAGCGGCTTCTCGATCAATACCGGAACCCCGGCCTCGAGGCAGGCGATCGCGATCGGCGCATGGCTGTCGTTCGGGGTCGCGATCAGTGCGCCGTCGATGTCGCCGAGCACTTCGCGAACGTCGGTCGCGATCCGCGGGGAGATGCCGTAGCTGCGGGCGAGCGACGCGGCGCGATCGGCGACCGAATCGACCAGCGCGGCGACCTCGACGCGGTCCGACGAGAGCGCGGCGGGGAGATGCGACCCTTGCGTGATAAGCCCGGTGCCGATGATGGCAAGACGAAAGCGCTGGGTCATGGACGAAAGATCACCGAATGGGAGGGGGTTCGAGAAGGCCGCGAAGTATATGCAACATCGAAGCCAGCTTTGCGCCGCGCCCGACCCGTGAGACGCTCAGGAGCCGCAGACACTACACGCGGGGTCTCGCTCGAGAGTGATCGCTTGCCAATGCATGGTCTTCGCGTCGAGCAACAACAGGCGTCCTGACAAGGACGGTAGGCCGATGACGAGTTTGAGCGCTTCCGCCGCCTGCATCGCACCCACGATGCCGGTCAGCGGCGCGAACACGCCCATCGTGGAGCACGCGACATCCTCGACCTCGTCGCTTTCCGGGAACAGGCACGCGTAGCAGGGGGCATCGGGCGAGCGGCGGTCGAAGCTCGCGATCTGGGCGTCGAACCGGATCGCGGCCCCGGACACGAGCGGCTTCGCGTGGGCAACGCAGGCCCGGTTGATCGCCTGGCGCGTCGCGAAGTTGTCCGTGCAGTCCAGGACGACGTCCGCCGCCGCGACGAGACGCGCGAGTTCGACGTCCGTCACGCGCGCCCGCACGGTCGCGACCTCGACGTCGGGATTCAGGCGCGCGAGGCTCGCCGCCCCGGAGGCGACCTTCGCGCTGCCGACATCGTCGGTGCCGTGCAGGATCTGACGTTGCAGATTCGTGAGGTCGACGGTGTCGTCGTCGACGAGCGTGAGCCGGCCGATTCCGCTGACGGTGAGGTAGATCGCGGCTGGCGAGCCGAGGCCGCCGGCGCCGATCACCAGCGCGTGCGCGGCCGCGAGGCGGGCCTGCCCTTCGACGCCGATGTCGTCGAGCAGGATGTGGCGGGAGTAGCGGAGGAGTTGCGCGTCGTCCATCGTCGCGGCAATAAAAAAGCCGCTGAGCGCGTCAGCGGCTTTCGGGCTTCGCGGGCCGCTCCGTTACTTGGCGGGCGCCACGACGGCGTCGGGCGTCGCGACGATCTTCGCCCCGAGCGACGCCGTCATCTTCTTGGTCTCGACGGGCTCGCCCCGGAGGACGTGGATCGCCTGTTGCAGCTGATAGTCGTCCTTCGAGCCGAACTCGATGGGCTTCTTCAGCGCGGCCGCACGACGCTCGTCTTCGGCCTTCTTGTCCTCGGCCGATTGCGCGTCCTTCTTCGCCGCGTCGGCGATCGCCTGCGCGGCGGCCGCATCGGTGTTGTTCAGGTGATGATCGAGGTCGGCTTCGCGCGGGAACTGGAAGATGTTGCCCTCGGCCGTGTCATCGACCGTGTAGTCGGGGACGATGCCGGTCGCCTGGATCGAACGTCCGCTCGGCGTGTAATAGCGCGAGATCGTCAGCTTGATGCCGGTCTTGCGCTCCGGCGGCAGCGGCATGATGGTCTGCACCGAGCCCTTGCCGAACGTGGTCGTGCCGACGATCTTCGCGCGCTTGTAGTCCTGCAGCGCGCCCGCGACGATCTCGGACGCCGATGCGGAGCCGCCGTTGACGAGCACCACGAGCGGCACGTCGTGGACGGCGGCCGGCAGGTTGCGCAGGACATCGTCCCCGCCGCGCTGATACTCGTCGCGCGTCGCGAAGAACTTGCCCTGTGCTTCCTGGATCTGGCCCTTCGTCGAGACGACGAGGCTGTCCTTCGGCAGGAAGGCCGCGGACACGCCGATCGCGCCGGGGAGCACGCCGCCCGGGTTGTTGCGCAGGTCGAGCACGAGGCCCTTCAGCGGCCCGCCCTTGTAGAGCTCCTCGATGCGGTTCGCCAGGTCGGCGACCGTCGGGTCCTGGAACTGCGCGACGCGCACGTAGCCGATGCCGTTGTCGAGCATCTTCGCGCGCACGCTCTGCACCTTGATCTCTTCGCGCACGAGCGGCACAACGATTGGGGTCCCGACGTCCTTGCGGGCCAGCGTGAGCGTGACCTTCGTCCCGGGCGCGCCGCGCAACTTGTTGACGGCTTCGTTGAGCTTCAGCCCTTTGACGTTCTGGTCGTCGATCTTGACGATGAGGTCGCCCGGCTTGACGCCCGCGCGCGCCGCCGGCGTGCCTTCGATCGGCGCGACGACCTTGATGAAGCCGGCGCCGTCTTCCGTGTTGTCCTCGCGTCCGACCTCGATCCCCAGGCCGCCGAAGCGGCCGACCGTGGCTTCGCGCAATTCCTTGAAAGCCTTCTCGTCGAGGTAGGCCGAATGCGGGTCGAGCCCCGACACCATGCCGTTGATCGCTTCGGTGATGAGCTTCTTGTCGTCGACGGGTTCGACGTAGCTGCTCTTGATCGCGCCGAAGACGTCGGTGAACTGACGAATCTCGTCGATCGGCAACGGGGCCCGCGCTTCGGACGCGCGCTGCGCCGTCGCGGTGATGCCCAGCGACAGGAGCACACCGGCGAGGACGCCGGTGGAGATGAGGCCGATGTTCTTCAGGGATTTCCGCATGAAACTTCCCGTAGTGGAGTCCAGGACCGCAGAGGTACAGGCAGGGCGAGCATTTTCAATGTCGTCCGATGATGCGCCCGACCGGACTGTGATCGACAGACGAATGCAGAATTCGTGCCGTACGCGCAGCTTCCGTGACAGCTGTTCGCGATGGTCGGCGCGGCGCGCGACGTCTTCCGTTCACCGGGAACCGATCCACGCAGCAGGATCGAAGGGTCGTCCGCGAAAACGGAGCTCGAAGTATAGGCCCGTCTGATCGTCGCCACTGCTGTTGCCGGCACGGGCAACGACGTCGCCCGCGCCGACCCGATCGCCGGCTTTCTTCGTCACGGCCTCGTTGTTCCCATAGATGGAGAGGTATTGGTCGCCGTGGTCGATGATCACGAGGTTGCCGAAGCCGCGCAGATAGTCGGCGAACACGACCTGACCGGCGGCGATCGCGCGCACTTCGGCGCCGTCGGTGGTCCTGATGAAGAGTCCCTTCCACGAGGCGCCGCTGTCGCCCCGCGGTGCACCGAAGCGCGCCGCGATCGTGCCGCGCGTTGGGAGCGGGAGCGACCCGCGCAGGCGCCCGAACGCGCCGGTCGCCGCGACGGGCGCTTCGGGTTCGGGTTCGAGCCGGGGCGCGGCCGGACGGGGGCGGGTCGACGAGCCGGACGGCTCCGGTCGAGTCTTGCGCGCTTCTTCACGCTTGCGTGCGGCTTCGCGGCGCGCGCGCTCTTCCGCCGCCTTGCGATCGATCGCGCGCTGCAGTTCTTCGACGACGCGCGTCAGGCGCTTCTCGTCCGCTTCGAGTGCGCTCGCCGAGCGACGCTGGTCCGCGAGTTGCGACGAAAGCTTCGCGAGCGCGTTGCGTTGCGCGACCCGATCGGACAGCAACGAGTCCTGGGCCGAGCGCTCGGCGCGGGCCTGCTCGGCGAGCGCGGCCTGCTCCTCGTCGGCCGTCCTGCGTTGAGCCCTCAGGTCGCTGACCTGAAGGCTCAACTGCTTCATCTCGTCGGCATGCGCCCTCACCGTGTAGTCGAGCGCGGTGTCGACCAGCAGCGGCGTCATCGGATCGCGCCCGGTCAGCACGAAATGGAGCGGGTCGTTGTCGCGATTCGCCGCGATCTCCACCAGGCCCGCGACGTACTGCTGGCGTCGCATGCCGAGCTCGGACTCCCGCGTCGCGCGTTGACGGTCGAGGGCGACGCCTCGTTCCTCGACGCTCCGGCGCCGCTCGTCGAGGACGCGAAGTCTTGCATTCACCGCGGCGAGTTCGCG
>Ga0247783_1000024_pt1 | contig 47085 bp, 68 predicted proteins | sample UWRJL064202C5_FD_179911 | JGI IMG/M metagenome (GOLD analysis project Ga0247783, IMG submission 179911) | Plant litter microbial communities from Arlington Agricultural Research Station in Wisconsin, United States - UWRJ-L064-202C-5 | ecosystem: Environmental > Terrestrial > Plant litter >...
CATTGACGAGATAAACAGATAGACCGTATATTTGATCACCCATAAACGATAACACATGTTAATTCCAAAGCTCTCCCTACTTGCTCAAGCACCGAAGGATGTATCTGTAACGCTGAAGGATTCTACAGGTGCATACAATGCAACCACTAACCCTGGTGGCTACGGTGCACCGAATATGATAACACCACCGCCCTACATCGCCATCCGCGCCCGGTACTGGAGTGCAGCAGCTCCTTATGGTCACCTGATAGATGTCGGTGCAATACTCACTGCAATACTGAGTCCCGCGGGAACTGTGCTAACACCTGCTTCATTCGGTCTCACTGCAACTGCATTTTCTCCAGGTGTACATCACTTAACGTACTATCCATGCGAGTTCAAGACTGTGCAGGGAGTACTGACACAAGGTTCAAAAGTGGTAACTATAGTACCGGGAGGAACACAACTGCCACTCTCATGGGAGAGCAATGTGAAAGGTGTTATATTCCAGGCTCCGGGTACGAGCAAGAAGATATATCTCATCGATAGAACGCAACCGTTCAATAACTCTGTCTTCTCGCTTACTGAGCCATGGGAAGAAGCTTCCAACCCGACTGCAAACATCTACGTAGGACCGGAAGCAGATGTCAAAGTACTATTCCAGTATGCCGCTAACCAGTGCGTAGTGGACAGGATCAGTGCACTGTTCGATTCCTGTACCTGCAATGCAGGTGAGGAGTACGAACTCATGCAGGATACCATGCAGCTTCGTGCGGCTGTAGCAGATTTTGCCTGCGCAGATTACAATGGTGCCAACAACAAGACCGCTGCTGTACACAACCAATGCATTGAATGTAAAACCTCCTGCTCATGCTCCTAACAAACGAAGAATTCACCCGCGCATATACCAAGATCATGAAGCTCTTTCAGGTTACACAGAACAAGGCCTGGGCTGAGAGCACCTACCGGGTACGGGCGGACTACAGCCAGTCCACTGCCATCCGGTTGTATCTTGCTATCTATGCACTGGACACATGGACCAATACTGATGGTGCTGATAATCACCTGTCAGAGCAAGGCATGCTCAACATCCTTGACAAGGCCAGCAGTGTTCAAGTGCAATAATATCCCCATAAACAGAAAAGACCCCAGCGGGGAGCTGGAGCCTTCTCATTGGTTATTCTGAGCGTATATAGTACAAATATACAGAAGCCTCCTGTGGAAACAAGAGGCTCCTTCACCTATAGTCTTATTTTATGAAGGCACCAAGGTACGAATTCGGCTCACAACTTGCATACCTTACAGTCTAAACTTATAAGTTATGGTAACACTATTCATCGTACTGCTCGTTGTAGCAATCGTTCTGTTGGTACTCATCCTTGTAGCACCAGCACAGCTAACACAACGTGCCATCAACATCATCTTCGCTCTGCTGTTCATCCTGATCCTGTTGAATGGCACTGGACTCATTCATCTCAAGTAAGGTCTTAAACCCACGAACCCCCTGTAGAAACAGAGGGCTCGTAATTGCTTAGATTCTGATTAGAAGCGAGGCAAATATATACATTTGCAGTACATGGCAAACTTATCTCTCATAGCATCAGGGTGGGCCAGCTACCTTATTGGCTCTGCAGATACACGGGAAAGGATGGCTAAACGATTGGCTATCTGCGACCAGTGCCCGAACAAGGAGCAGGTCAGCCCACTCACCGGTCTTGTACTGAATTTGATCGGGAACAATGAAAAGAACCTGTTCCGTTGCGGACTTTGCAAGTGTCCACTCTCAGGTCTCACAGCAGCGGCCGATAGCAAGTGCAAGATCGGGAACTGGTAAGGTGGTGCAGCGGGGGCAAAAAAAAGAAGGACGCAGCCTTCTTCAAAACTGCGTCTCTCTTATTCTGGTGAGTCCCTCCGGATCGAGGTAGGATTCTTCTCCGGGAATGCTCAAGTACTCATCAGGCAGATGAATGTCAGGGTCATCCTTCTCTTTACCTGTCTGGGTGAATAGTTCACGTTCCCACATGCCCTTCAGAACTTTGTGTTTCTCCAGTGCCAGTAACCTTCCATCAGTCACTGTACGAGTACCCTCCTTCTTCTGGTACGGTAGTCCACTGTACCGGATGATGAATTCCTTGGCGGACTTGGAAAGCTTTGAATACTTCCCATCGCAAAAAAGATCCATGTCATCCTTCCAGCGCTTGCGTATCCTGAAGATGATCAGGTAGTGGTCTTTGTAACCGTAGATACCAGAGAAGTCCGGGTGTATCGACATCTTTCGTGACAAAAATGTCAAGTCCGCAACTTCGACCAGTACCCGTTGGCGATCACTGGAAATGTAGGTGTTCAAAAATCCAGGGGCAGCGAAGCTAACCTTATTGAGTTTCAGTAGCGGGAGAACGAAATGGGTGCATAAATTCTCGCGCTTCAGCTCGTCGAGTAATGCTTGTGACATATACAAATATAAGGATTAGCTGGAGATGTCGAACATCGAGGAACGGGCAACCAGTTCCCGTACCTGTACACTGATCCATTCAATGGCCTTACCGTAGCGTGGCCAGAAGATATGAGTGGGTGACATCAGGCGTAGGGTAGCTTCAGTCTCATTGAATATCACATCCCCGTAGAAATCTCCGAAGTACTTGCAATATTGAGCCAGTACCGTGGAGCGGGTGGTGATGGTCTCTCCTTGTGCTTTGAGTGCGTCCAGTATCTTGCCGGCTTTGACCGGTCCCAGTCCTGGTACTCCTGCCACGTTATCGCCACCGTCACCGGTTAGCATTTGCGTCCAGAAGTTCCAGTGTGCTTGTAGAGCATCTACCTGCACGATTTCCCTGACAGACTGGCCTTCACCCGGTGACCTGTAATCAAAGTGCAGGCCTTCCACCTGGCGCAGATCCTTGTCAGGCGAACATACCACGAAGGGTGTACCGTCTTTCAAGTACAGGGCGGCTACACCGGAGATGACGTCATCGGCCTCCAGTCCCAGCAGGCTCGTAAAGCCGTACTTGGCAATGAGGTAGTTCTTGATGACCGGTTCCCACTTCTTGATATAATCCGCTTTCTCAGGACGAGTGCCTTTGTACTTTGCGTACCGGTAGGTAGCTGTACGGAACACCGTTTCCGATGGTTCCGAGAAGGCACCAATGTACCGGGTAGTGCCAAGTGTGGTCAGCATATCCTTGATGAAGTTATCGCAAGATGCTCTCACCTCGTCCTCTGTACCCAGTTCCCGGTAGTTCCAGGCGATGATATAAATGATGCTGTCTGCATCGATGAGTGCTCTCATAGCGATGCCTCCTTCTGCGCATTATCCCTCTCGAGTGCCCTGAGCCGTTTCAACTCAGCAGCCATCTTAAGGAAGTCCTGCATTTTAAGGATCGCATAGTATCCTCTCGGACGGAATAGCGATCCCTGTTTGATCGTATACTTGTGAATGACCACGTTGAGCACATTAGGCTCTTGTGGCATGGTATCAAGAAGCATGTCATATTGCGGGCGGTCTGTGGAGTTCTTGCACTGTATGTTGTATGGCAACTGCCCAACGAGGTGCTCATCTGCCAAGACCAGGTCGACACCGAGTGCGTCTCGGGTACGATTGCCTGCACGGGCGGTAATTACGTTACCAAATCCCAGATCACGCAGTTCTTTTGCTACGAGCTTTTCCAGGTCGTAGCCAGCCCTGCGATTGCGGTGACTACCGCGCTTCTTTACCGGTACTGTAGTCTTCTTCTTCTCTGGCATAGTGGAAATTTGAAAAATCTCCCTGCTATCACAGGGAGATTTCGTTTATGCAGATAGTATTGGTTAGCCGAGAACTTCATTCGCTGTAAGCGACTTTTGAGCACCCAGTGACTTAGCCTGCTCAAGCATGTCACCCATCTCTTCCAACTTCATCTGATGAGACTTCACAGCCTCTTCGACGATCTTAGCATATTCAGCATCAGTAAGTGCTGCGTATGTGCTGGAGTGATAGATGTTCTTGTTCACGCTGTCAAAGCTGGAGTGTACAAAGTAACGCTTAACGGTCATTGCACCATCGTTACCATAGCCTACACCTTGAATGGTATGAATGTCCATTGGATCAACAAGGATGTTATGGGTAACGGTACCCTCACCCTGATAACCTGCAATGTAATTCAATCCACCGCAATGCAAACCTGGCCCGCCTGGTGTTCCAACCTGCTTCCATGTCTCGAGGTAATGTGAGCAACCTACTTTGATGATGTGACCCAGTACCGGGTTGCCGGAACCGTTATCACAGAAGAACGCGTCTCCGCGCTGTCCCATGATCTTTGGCTCGAACACCCTGTCTTCTGAGTACTTCGCCTTCTTGTAAGTTTTTACACCGGTGTTCTCGTCCACCTCTACGCCAAAACGGCTCTGCCTGATAACTTCTTCCTTCTCATCAACTGAGTACTTGTCGAACAATTCCGTGCTCACCTTGTAGCATACCAGCAAGCCTTCCATCGAGATGGCTACCTGCTTGGTTGTTGCTTTGGCAGTGGCAGTTTCCTTGCTAAACCCGTGCTCACTCATGAGCTGGTTCACTTTCTCCGCATTTGTGTAATCCGCATCAATGTAGAGTGCAAACATCTTTGCACGCTCCTGGCTGTAAGCGGGACGACCAGGGATGGGACGCATAAAGCGAGCCCAGCATTTGATGAGAGGCGTCACATCGATGCCTTTGTCAACAGACTTCAGGATCTTATCCACGAAGATCTGCGGCAATGGCTCGCTGCTAACCTTATCTCCATAGCGGAGATAGAATTTGTTGGTGTGCTTGTTACCCACGATGTACGGGGACACGGTCTCAACCCTGTCCTTGTAGTTTTCCTGGGCAAGCACTTTGAACTCCTCAATGATAGCATGGAGCTGATCCATCGAGGTTGCTGTGTTACTCCTGTTCTGGAGACTCATCATCGCATTGTACTTCTGTTCGTCATACGTTACGCTGAATTGTTCACCGTTGTAGGAGCCGGAGATCATGTCTCCGTGTCTGTTCACAATGATCATCATTACCTGTTTTTGTGATTACGAATATAATGCTTCTTTTCCATTAGCCATTTCATCGAGAGCCTGTGCTCTTTCCATTTCATGCTGGTCACCGGCTATCTGTTCAGCAATTTCCTGGCGACTGGACTTGAAGTCCAGTACCCCACGATTCTGCAAGTACATGCGTATCTCTAACTCGAGATCTTCCGGTACTGTAGCCCCTTTGGTTGACCTGCTCAAGGTTGGAGAGTAGGTAGCTGGGAGCAGCGTGTAGCCGGTCAGTACCGGTATATGATTGAGCATGATACCACAGGCCTGCGTGAATGCCAGTACCTCGTCAAGCTGTGCCATCATTTGCGGATCCACAGCCATACCATCTCTGAGGTCTTTGTTACCAAAGAGCTGCCCGGCCATCATACCGATACCTTCGAAATCGTTAGGAGCCTGCGCTACGTACTGCTGAAACTTGTGCACCTTATCAAGATGCCCAACCATGTCATTATACGTAGCATCGCTCATACCATAGTGCTTGCCTCCTTCTGTATAGGTCTTCACATCACGGTAGTGCTTGTTCACGTACTGGCACAGCTCTGCATACATCTCGCTATAGTCCTCGTGGAATGGAAAGTTGTGCAGGAAGGCACACGCACCGAGGCGTTCCATGATCAGTCTTGCTGTGTTCCACTTTATGAGTTGATTGCTCATCGTTATCGTTTTATTCTGTATCTGAATGAAGAACTCCCGGATATGGCGAAAGTCCCTGAATAGCTTAGCATTGGTCTGTGCTACTTTCACTATCATCACCTGGCAATCGTAGAAGTGCTGCAAGTGGTACCCGTCCCAAGGCGTCAGATTCACTGCCGCGAGCTTGGCTTTGTTCAATCGGAACCACTTCATCTTCACCCATTTTTCCGGTGTGTTAGCATGACGACGAACGGACTTGCCCAGCTTGTTCTCTGGTGCAGGATCTCTTGTGATAGCTGCCACAAAGGTAAGCAGGTCATTGTCCATCTCGTGTCCGTAGAAGACCTCTGGCGCATCCCAGTCATTGATGGCTGCTATCGGGAACTCGAACTTACGGTAATCAAATGCCCGGTACTTGGTGACATCCTGCCCTGCAGCATTCTTGTCCAGTACCGTGCGCGATGTGCAGACCGGTGTGGCGATGAGTGTAAGGCCTTTGGATTTGCGACGCTCAGCAGCGGTGATCTTGGCGACCTTCGCTTGCGCTACCTCTTCCACGGATTCCTCCGCAGCTTCCACTTCCTCTATCTCATCATCGTTACCAGTGAAATCTTCCGGTACTTCGATGTCTTCGTACCATTGCACACCTGCTGACTTGGTAAGCGCTTCCCAGTATGCCTGCCTATCGGTGGTCTTGCCCTTGTAGAGTTTCTTAAGCTCCTCCTGGGACAAGCCATCTTTCTCAGCTTGCTCAAGCGTCAGGTAAGGCTCCTGTACCATGAGAAATGGAGTGTTACCATGCTGTTTGAATAGCCATTTGTCACGGCGATTCGATGCACGTTCACCCTGTTTCATCAGGTATATCGGCCGCTGTAACCGTGGCCCGAACGAGGCGAAGTCTGGTCTCAGTACCTTCTTCTTCTTCACACCTTTGGCATCTTTCTCTTCCATCACCGTTACCTCTCTCATAAAGATACCAGGCAGCGGATCTGCAGAATCAAAGATGATGCGCGGGTCAGGGCCGAACTTAAAGCGGGCTTTGTTCAGGTCTACTATCTTGCTGAGCCGGCCAATGATACCACCCCACTCCGAGTACTTGTTGTAGACCGAGTAACAGGTCTTGAGCCATGCCATGAAATCAGTTGACTGCAGCTCTTTCTGTATCATAGATGCTGCGATGTCCACTACTTCATTGAAACGGGCCAGTACCTTGTTCTTGGTCTTCTCTGTCCACAGTACCGATTCGCGAGACGGATTCACCTCCACATCTTCCGGTGCTACCTTGATACCAATGTTACCGCTTTTCTCTTCCAGCTCCAGCTCCTCCCATGCGATATAGCCATAGTTCACCTTGTTCAGGAGAAGATGTGGCTTCGAATAGTAGTTGTTGTCGCTAAGAACGATCAGGTCATCCTCGTACAGGATATTGGCCTTGTAGGGCACATCCTCGATGACGCCACCGGTATCAACACGTATCTGCATACCACCGAAGTACAGCATCTGGCTTTTGACAGCGTCGATGTACTGCTGCTTGTGGTGTTTCTTCGCTTCCAGGGTAACGGTCACACTGTTCTTCTCCTCGGTGAGCAGGTAGTTCACCTTGTACTCATCTTCAGTACCGGCATTGAACAGGATGAACGGGTTAGGTTCACCAGTGATCATGTTCACCTCCGGGATGATACTATCGACCTTGGAAGAATAGATATTGAACCGGAACAATTTGCCGTTGTAACGGCTCTCCATCGTGTAGAAATCGATGCCCACACTAAGTGGAGATTTTGCACCAAGACCGAACTTACCCAGCGGTAGCTTGCTCAGCCTCTTGGTACTGAAGGCCAGTTTGAAGTAGCCCTCGAGCCGCTTGCCACCCAGTCCTACGCCATGATCCCTGAATACCACCTTGTCCTTGGCGAACGCTGAACCCACGTAGTAGGTCATCGTCACCGCGTTGTCCGGGTGTAACCAGTTCAGATCGTAGTAATCGGGCTCGAACTTGGAATCTTTGTACAGATCTCCTTCCAGCTCCACGAAGTAGTCCTCTACTTTCGCTTTGCCGGTCAGGATATCTATAGCTGCTTTTTTCTCTGAGACACTATCCACTGCATTGCTCAGCAGCTCACGCACAGTGGATTTTATCGGGAACGAGTACTGATACTTTTGCAGCGTGTCAAATATCATGCGTATCCCCGATTCATCTATCGTCTTCAGGTGTCCCTTCTGAAGGTTACTGCTCTCCTGCAGGTGTATTGCCATTGTCTGGTTTTAAAAGTGTGAGACATTCAATGAGCATCTCTGGGCTGATAGAGTACCGCTTATCGTTGAGGAAGATGAGTATGGTGCCATCATCACGAGTACCGGGTTCACCAGTAACTATGCGCTCACAGCGTGCATACACATCCTTGTATCCCGGATAAGAGAACTTCACATACTTGCCCTTGTAGCGTTTCTCGAGCAGAGCATCGAACTCTTTCTTGGATACTTTACCCATCATTGTGTGATTGAACGGAGCATCTCTGAAGTTTCGTATGCTCCGTGATTATAGCAAAAGTCGGATACATCCTTGTCATTGGGCCATAGCTTGGGAACAAACACCTTGTCGAATTCATACTCGTCACCCTTGTGCTTGCCATCATTGTCGAACAATACCAGTATCTTCTGGTACTTGCGTTTCATGTACTCGATACATTCGGGTGGTAGCATGATGTTCTCTCCCCTCGGAGATATTGCCTCGTACCCGAGTGAGCGCAGTACCATGACATCTTTCATGCTCTTGGTGATGATCAGCAATGGTGCGTTGTATTGGAGTTGCAAGAAGCCTGGCACGCATACATCCGTCCAGTCGGTACGGAATTTCTTGCGCTTCTGTTCCCATGGAAAATAAAGCTGGTACTTGTCCCAGATCTGGTAAGCGAAACCTATCCCCTTGGGGTACCGGGGCCAGGATTGTTCAGTATATAGCCAGTAGATGGCTACCGCTTTTGTGCAGTACCAATCAAGCAGTGGCCGCTTGATATTTATCCGGTCCCAGAAGTTCAATTCCCTGCTGTCAAAGGTCTTGGACTTGATCTCGATACTGGCGTACCCGTAGAACTTCTTCTCACGGGTGTCCAGAATTGGTCTGGAAGTTGTACCTTTGGCTATGCCCACGTCGATCAAAACCTGGACCATGGCCTCCCGACGGGTACTCAACTTACAGAGGTGACGTACCAGGTCGAAGATGTCACCATGAACACCAAGTCCTTGATCTTTCCACATGAATTCGTGGGTTCCTTTACCATATTTCCGCTCATAGATCCCAAAAGATGGGTCAGTATCTTCGGAGCGCCCCATGCTTGATCTCAGTGGAGATAAATACTTACCGCCGATCAGCGGTTCATAACCCAGGTAGGAACAATAGAGCGTGTATTCATCTACACGCTCTAATATTTCCTCACTGGTAAACAGTAAGTGTTCCATACTAAAAAGAGCTTAGCCGTTACCAAAGACGTTTTGAACAGTCTGCGGTGCAGCACCTCCAGTACCGCCAGCAGCTTTCGCATCGGCAGCACTCTTCGGTACTGGTATACCATTGTCCAATCCTTCCTGGATCTCGTACGGAGTGAACTTCAACTTGGAAGCTTCTTCCGGTACTTGAGTGGACTCATAGAATGGATTGTCCTCGATAAACTTACCGCGGAAAGTAGCATAGTGCTTGTCCTTGGACTGGCGAACCAGCAGCAACCGGAATGTGAGTTCCTTATTGCCAAGGAATGGCGCTATCTTCTGCAGGAAGATACGAGACATGTTCTTGTGAACGCCTTCCAGGATCTCCTTCTGAGTGATCTTGGTCGGGTAACTGTTCTCATCGATAGGCAACCCTGCAAACACTTCAGCCCAAAGACCTTTCAGGTCTTCACGGGTGTAATACCCGAGCAAGATGTGCATGAGGATACCCTTGGTCTTAGTAATGTCGGAGTTGACCAGTTCCACTTTCTTCTGCTGCGTGATGTCCTCTTTCTTCGGAGGCAGCGGCGGAAACAAGCGGATTCCACGGGAAGCATCTTCAACTACATCATCACTGGCAATGTTCGCAAACATGTTGCCACTGGATGATGCTTTGTCTGATTCCAGGAATGATAACTCCAGCACATTCTTCTCGTCCACGGATGCTTTATCCAGGTAGACGCTTTTGTTGATCCCAATTTGTATCATGTATATGCTGTTTAGAAATTGTAGAATGGGGTTGCGAATATAATGGGTTAGTAAGAGACCTGCAAGTCATTTTACGATTCAGTTACAGCTTCACCTGATGGCTTCACGTAACCTTCGATAACAAGCTCAGCAGGAGCAAGACCATATACCTTCACATTCTCACGACGAGCATAGTCAGCCTTGCCTTTGTCAGCGCCACGGCTCACCAGTTTCGGTGCGAAAATGATTGGTTTGGAATACTTTGCTGTGATATCGAAGTCGCCCAGCTTATCAAAGATGGCAAGGTCAACGAAATCCACACCGTCAGTAATGGCTGCTGCCGCTACACGACCTGCTTCATCCTTAACCTCATCACGGTTGAATTTCACACCATACACCGCTTCCACTGCAGGCAGCAACACTTGCTGACCGAATGTAAGAGCGCCCTGTTCCATCACGGTGACCTTTGGCACACCAGCGTCATCATACGCTACTGTGTTGAACAGGTCAACCTTGCCTTCACTTTTCGGTACTGCAGCTACAAAGAGCATAGCACCTTCGCCAGCCTTCACCTCGTTCCACGAGCGGCTGTCGAGCAAATCAAATCCAAAGCCACTACCGTCAGGGAACGAGTACGTGTTCTTGAACTTGGGTTTCTCCGGATCAGCGACCTCACCCTCTTTCAATTTGATGGGTTCTTTCTTTACGGTCGCATTCTTGTAAGCAAGATCAAATTTGTCCACAGCAGCCTGGGATGGGAAGATACTTCCGTTCTTCCACAAACGCACAGCTACGATAGAAGGAGCAGGATTCCACTCCTTACGCACACCACCCTTGCGGGCTGGTGCTACAACCTCCTCCACTCTGGAGGAGCTCAAAAAGCCTAACAAACTGTTCATGTCTGTTGTTGTGTTTAAAGATGAATAATCTACGAGCTTGTAACGAGCTTGTCTGCAGGAAGGAACACTTCGTTCCAGTCCATCGGGAATTTTCTACCGGCCAGCCGTGGTATCCTTGCACCCATTACATTGTTCTCAAAGGTCTCAAAGCTTACCTGTAGGCCCGGTTTACCTGGTTCACGATACATGTACCCGATGATATCCGCCTTCGCGCATACAATAGCACCGAGTCTTCCTGTGAGGGAGATGTCGTTCACGGAGACATCTATCCCTCCCTTATTGATAACCTTGTCCTTGATGTGCGAGATCAGTATCAGATGCTCACAGATCGTAGCAAGGCGGTCAATTTGATATACAACTTCCAACCTCATGTGATAGTACCCGGCACCTTGCGGAAGCTCCAGTACACTCTTACCCTTAAAGGTCGAACCGATAGTGGTGAGCTTGTACTTTTCCGTAGCTGTCACTTCACAGTAGTCTTCCAATTTGTCAATGGTGTCCACGATGAGGAACTTGTACGGAGGCCTTGGCTTCTGCCCGGTACGGGTGAATTCTTTCATCCCTATATCAAGGATGGATTCATAGACAGCATCGATCGAGGTATAATCAATACTGCCATCTGGTTTCAGGCTGGTTTGCCCGTTGATAGAACTGACTGGTATCTTCAGCGAGGTGATCAGTTCAGTACCACGTTCGCAGTCGAGGATCATTGCCCGGTGACTCGGGTCATCGGGATGATCAAGCTTAGCAACCTCTGTGGTCTTTCCTATCTTGGGCGGACCATAGAAGATGCTGATTCTGGGATTGATCCTACTGGGCGCTATTGGCGCTGTTGGGAGGGCGAGAATTCCTGACATAGTGCTTCAATTTCTATTGCTTTGTTATACCATGGTGTCATGGCGATTACATTACTTCCCTCAATGGGCAGATCGTACACAGTACCGGAAAGACCATCGAGGAAGAGTGGTATCAGCCGGCTCGATATACCGTACCTGTTCTTCATCAGGTACAGGCCTCTGAAACACTCCCCAAGATTCTCCCCATCATCCGACATCAGCGTATAGCCGTGGAACTTGTCAAAGTCATAGCTGGCAGGATTGACCAGTCCAAAGACCAGGTCTGCATCCCTGAATGTCGCCTTGCTATCACCGAAATCAAGTCGCTGTGGCGCTATGGACTGTGGATTCTTCTTGTTGGTACGATGGAAACTCATCAGGTCTGTGGAGAACTGCTGGATAAAGCAGGTCGTGCAATGGAAGATGTTCCTGAGAACAATGCCATACTTACTCATCCTGTCCATGATATGCTTGGTGTCCAGCTTCTGTTCAGAACCTGTCAGTGCCAAGTGATCAATAACCAGGAATGTGATAAGATTCGGATCATTAGGCTGGTAGCCTTTCACATAACCCTTCCTGCCTTTAGCTCTATCTTCTTCACTCACCTCTGCTCTTGTAACGATACCCACTTTCTCGAAGTGAGCACCGATAAGATCTTCGAATATCTTGGTCGGATGTATCACATCTTCCACGAACACGATGTCTCTCATCATCTCCAGTACCAGTGCATAGGCCTTCAGGATAAGCGCCTCGTGTGCCTTGGTTACTCTCTTACCTTCAATACGTCCCAGAATGTAATCACTTGGCAACCGGATACCCCACTTCTGGAAGATGATATGTGACACCCAGCGGGCGGTCTTATCCATCTTGCCCACTTCAAATGAACAGTAGAATATCTTGATCGGTCTGCCAAGTCGCTTAGCATCCTTCCACGCATTGAACACGAACATGAAATCGGCGACGGTAGTCTTGCCCACGGAGCTGTCAGCTCCAATGAGATAGTACCTTGCCTGGTGAATACCGTAGGTGTACTTGTCCAGTCCCGGTATACCACTGCGCAGGCCAGTGTTGAGTCCCTGCATACCACGTTTCACCTGGTACAGGAAGTCATTGGTCGGTAGCATTTCCCATTGCTTCCACTGTTCCCACAGAGCTGGGTCGACACCTTCAGGTGCCTCTCCAATCTCGTCGGTACTGGCCGCTTTGTTCATGATCTCGATAGCTTCTGCCTCAGCCGAGTTTAAAATGAGATTTAGACTCATTGTTGATCTGGGATTTTATGTGTTGATTCAATGCTTCGGGTGAGGTAGTACTGGCTGCAAGTGCTTCGTAATCGGTTCTCCAATCACCTTGCGCAAAGTAGTTGCCCACCGCTTTCTTATAATTCGTGCTGCTCTTGTAATAGAGCATCACACTCTTCACCAGTAGCTCATAGTTCACACCATTCTTGATAGCTGCCATGAATGCCTTCAGCCCAGTTTCACTGAACTTGTTGGCAGCATATACACCACCCTTGTTATCGGGCAAGTGCTTTGGTACTTGTGCATCTGCAATGAGCTTGATAAAGAGCATTTCGAACTCGGGCTTGGACGTCGGTACCGGGATAGTGCTGGGCAGCATGTTCGGAACAGTTGCCACAGCAGTACTCACGATATCGGCATAGAACTTAGGAGTGAATACATACTTACCATTGTCCATGATAACATACCCACCCATAAGCAACTGGTCAAGCAACTGCTTGAGTGCTAAGTGTGACATGCTTTTCAATTATACGTGATTTGTCAAAGTTCTCTGTGGCACTCCTGTACCACTTCTCATCTGCCGTGCCTTTAGCAACGAGGATGATGATGCGGGCGACATGGTTCTCACGCCACCTGATGGTTCGTCCTATCCGTTGTATCAAATTAAGCTCTTTGGAATTTAGCTGAACGATAAGTATCTGATCCATGTTCGGCAAGTTCTTGCCTTCGTTCAGCGCCTGTACTACTCCAAGATACGATAATTTTCCATCACGAAAAGCATCAAGTTTGTCACTTGTTGTACTGCTATTATACACCTGGTCTCCACATAGTTGTGCACTTTGTTCGATGCTTCCGCAGAATATTAACGTACGTTCACCCGACTTCGCAATAGTGTCCAAAACCTCTCTTGCAAGCTTCTGCTTGCTCTTGAGATTTGACAGGAACTGGGTGCGCTTCTGTATCCAGGCAAACTTGAGTCCATCTATCTTCATGTAAGTAGCACGCTGCAGTTGCTTGGTGAGGTACCGGTAGTGCTTGAACTCAGTGGTAAGGAACGATTTCTTCTTAGTACCGGATGGTACGTCATAGATGGTATCGTCAAGATCCATCTTCAGCACGTAGATCTGGAAGTCGCTCACTACCTTGAGGTCTACAGCCATCTCCAGCGTTATCTCGAACACAGGTGGACAGATGTACTTTATCAGGTTCATCTTCTCCTTGTCGTTGTCCCAGTACTCACCCGGGAGCGTTGCTGTGAGACCCAGTACCGAGAAGACCTTGTACTCATCACGGCCGAAGAAGTTGGCGTTGATAGGTGTGAGATGGTGCACTTCATCAAGTATCACCAGGTCAACATCCCTCTGGGGTTTCTCCTTCTGGAGCGACGCCCAGCAGATCAACTTCACTTTCTGCTCAAGACCGGGATAGCCTCTCGCAGCCATCTCGTTTGGCCAGTCCACATCGCGCAGTGTCTCGGTAGGCACTACGATATAGACCAGCGCATTTGGGTCAGCTTCAAGCGTCTCCGCCGCTGCCCTGACACCGATACCTGTCTTGCCGGTACCGGTAGCCATTTCCATCGTTCCGCGCCTGTTTGCTTTCAGCCAGGCTCCATAGCCCTGTGCCTGCAACCAGGTTTTGCGTTCTTCTACAGTCATCATGGTAACCATGTGCTGTATCTGTTCTTTCGTTAGATTCATGTGATTACATTGTCTTCGAGGTGATCAATCTCAAACCAGGAAGGCATGCATTCCCCGAAGAAGCTGATTAGCGCTTCCACAGTTCCTGCACGCCTTACTGCTTGAATTTTCCGGGCCTTGATTGTTCTGCCCTTATACATCTTCTCCAGCCGTTCAACGATCTTCAGCACTGCCTTGGACTCGCTACGGGAGATGGCGCTCTCAACGAGATCACCATTCAGAGTTAGTATGAGTACATGCATCATTTACCGTTTATAGATTGGATAATAGCCTTTACCTGTGCCACGATACCATCAAGTGTAGGACTGGCTATAAGGTCTTGCCTGCCTTGTGTCTTACCATTCTCGAATTCTATCCAGCCTTTCCACTCGTTGGTACTGGCATACCAGTAGAACCACATCTTGGTTACCTTATCGGTACGGAAGGGATCTTTGATGATGGACGGCAAGTTGAATGGCTTACCGTCTCCAAGCATTTTCATGTCCATCAGCTATCATCCTCCGCTGGATTTTCTTCGTCATCATCATCTTCTTCGAATTCCAAGTCAGTGTCGAGCTGTAGCATGTGGTCTTCCACTTCGCTATACAGTATCGCCTTCTCTTTCTTGGTCATGTGCTCGCTGTTATCCTTGATGCATTTCTTGATAACAACCATTGCTTCATCAACTACTTGCTGATTCATTGTTTTGATTTTGAGGGTGAATGTATCGTTTCCTGAAATAGCCCCAGCTCTCCTGCCAGTCGGTTCCTTCAGTCTCCATCACAGCTTTGTAAAGCTCGGTGACAGTAACGGGCTCTGGACTGGTGAGGAGGGCATACACGGGACAGCCCGCATGTTGCGAGGTTGTGTCATGTTCTCCATGCCACAGCTTGCACCATGCTATAAAGGCTTGCTCGTTCTCTTTAACGGTGGATAGTACTGTTCGTATCATTTTATGAGTCCCTTTTCCCTTAACTTTTCGACGCCACGATCCGTTACCCAATAGACTCCGGTTGCATTGTCATCAACTATGAGTCCACGGGATAGCAGCGGCTTGGCGTGTGGCAGGTACCATATCATGGAATTTCCCACGTTGTGCTTGTACACTTTCAGCAATCTCTGCCATCCCTTTTCAGATAATGGTGCCATGGTATCACTTTACGATGAATAATTTGTTCCTTGCCCTTGTAGCTGCTACGTACCGTATCCTGTTGGACTCTTCGAATCCAACGATCTGGCGTGCTACATCAATGTCCCATTCCATGGAGATGCAATAGTCGTAGGTACTGCCCTGCGATTTGTGACCGGTCAGGCAGTAGTTGTACTTTGTCCAGGCAAATTTCTTCTGCATGTTATAGAACTGTTTCCACATCTCCAGCCTGTCAAAGTCTGTGCATTTCTTGGCAGCATCAGCGATCCGCTTCTGGATATCATCGTATGCCTGCTGACTATCCTCGTGCAGTATCCGTACATTGTACGTCTTACCATCCATGGCCTTCACCTCGCAGTGATATATGATGAACATCTCTTCGAAGCTCTTCTTCTGTGCCTCATCCAGGTCAAAGCCATCGGTTTCCTGCATGGTCTTATCGAATGCAGTACCGCGATCAATGATATGGTACTTGTGCGGGTAGCTGGTGACAGCAGCACTGAGCACTTCCAGCTCTTCACTCGTGGCCAGCGTACGCTTACCTATCGTGAATGGCTTGTCCAGTACCAGCTTGTCGCCTACGATTATCTTGGGCAGTGAGTCCACGCCATTCATCAGTAGCCTGACTTCTTTGTTGAAGTAGTCCACTGTATCATTGCGCCACGCTACTATCTTGATGTAATCAGGATCTCTGCGGAAGTTGCGGGTACAGAAGTACTTTCGAATAAGCTCCCGTACCGCTGGCAGCTTGCGCTCTATAACTTCCACGCCACTGGTCTCATCATAGTCATACGTAGCCACGATGTTCTGTCTTAAGTACTGCTCCCTGATAGCAAGCGAATAAGCAATGATGGGATTGTCCTTGGCCTGCCTGACTATCTCCACCAGCTTCAATGGGTGGATCTTGCGGCTCTGCTGTTGTGCTGGCACGAATGGTATGGCATCCTTGTTCTTGCTTCTATCCTGGCTATTACCCACCGGTGGTATCTGCAGGGGATCTCCCATGAAGATGACCCGTACCCGGGAGCTGCGCACTGCATCATCGATATAGCCATACAGCTCATCAGACAGCATCGATGCCTCGTCCACGATCAGGATGTTGATATCATTGATGCGTGGTGCAAAGTCACCGCTCTTGTCAGGTTCGAACACCTCTATCATCTTGCGCTTGTCCTTTGGATCAGGCTTCATCACCTGCTTAAGTCCCAGGAACGCATGGATGGTAGCGAAGTCCAATCCTGTCTTCAGCTCGCTGTGCTTGTACAGTTGCCTGACCGCCTTGTGCGTGGGTGCTGTCATACCAAACGAGATACCCGGGTTAGATGCCTTGACAGCCTCTACCACCCGGTTAATAGTGAACGTCTTACCAGTACCGGCAAATCCTTCCAGCAGGGCTTTGGTCGTCGTGCCTTCTCCAAGGCAGAACGGTACCAGGTAATCGAACGCTGCCTGCTGATCAGCGTTCAACTGGAATGCCTGGCTTGGTGTGAGAGGATACTCGCGTTTATCTTCGAGTTCTTCTGCGTCATCAAAGATGCTGTCCATTGTATGTCTTTTTTGCGAACCGTGGATCTGTCCGGTTCTCGTTAGGAAATGTCTTGCGGTACTGTCTCCAGCCATAGAAGTTACCAGAGTAGCCTTTACCGTGGTTCCAAAGCAGTGAACCTTCATTCATTGGATACGCACAGTGCTCAAATGGTGACCAGTGCCCTGACTTAGACAGACGATCATGTAATGCAATGAGCTTCTTGAAGTCCATTGGTTTACCTTCCTCACCTACCACAGTATAGGATATCTGTGCACAACGAGCAGTTGCTATCTTGATCTTGATCTCATTCAGTACCGGGAAGTCTATTGCTATGGCTCCCGGGAACAACTCATCCAGCAAGGTGCCAAATTCAGGGCCCTGTATCTGGTCGCCGAATGGGATGTGCCAATCATAACCGTCTACCAGTACCGGTGTACTAGCGTTGGCTGCATCCAGCATGATATGAGCAATATGCTGCATGTGTATCTCTGCGGCTGGATCATCCCTGAGTGCGAAGAAATTCTCCCAATTAGTAGAGGTGACCAATACTTTGTGCCACATGAATGGTTCAAGCAACCTGTTACAGACTTGCTTGCTTACATTCATACAGAACAGTAGCGTAGCACATTCCACTATCCGGTCGCGGATATAGAGCCACCACTCTGGTAGTGTACGTTTGCCATGGAAGTTCTTAGCAATGTTCTGGAGAATAGCAAGTAATGCCGGATCCAGTTCATCACCATCCTTATACTTGAACCTGTTGAAGAACAGGTCATCGCTGATACCAGGGAACTCGAAGTACTCATCATTGGAATAGTACTCTGTACCCTGCATGCCAGCATGGTCTTTCATCCACTTGATAGGTGTGAATGGATTCTCTACTACCGACTTCAACATGAGTCTGAAGGGAATTGCTCTGCTTGATGCAGAGTTACGGGAAAACATCCTGTGTGTATTGAACTCCGCCAGGATTATACGTGGCATCACTACCTCCATGGTAATGATACGCCTATCAGTCTTGCTAATAGAGTCCGCAATTACTTTTGCTGCGTACATGTCTGTTACTTGATTTCATGTGAGGGATCGGTAGCACTTGCCTTCAGGTACAGTTCACGCTTGTTGGTGAACAGTACCCTGCCGGGTGTACCATTTACATCTGCTTTGATCTCGTCAGTGAGAAGCCCGATCAGTGCTTTGTACTTTCCAAAGTGCATGTTGCGCCGGTGTGACTGCGTATAGAATACTTCATCGAGACAGTCAATGACCAGCCCGAGGAATTCTTCATAGCGATCCTTGTTCTCCTCAATGCCTACCCGTGCCATCAGGTCAACGACCGTGGCTATATCGAGTAGCTTTTCCTTTTTCACGTTGCGATCAAGGTAGGAAGGGTTATGCGGTACCGCAGTACGCCTTACTTCCCTGACGCATCTTTCGAGTTGATCAAGGGTCTGCCTGATCACGTTACGGTTCATGCCTTTGGAGAGTTCTCCATTCTCAAGCAGCAGGCGGGCGAAATGGCAAGTTACGGATGCCATGAACGCCAGCCTGCATTCATCGAGAGCGAGGTGCTTGAGGTCTTCCTCGCTCTGGGTTGCTGCTGTGTTTGGTTTCATACTTTCAAGTTGAGTTTATTGACGGTGTCTATTACGTTAGAGCGCAATTCTTCCAGGGTTCCATTGTTGTCAATGATTGCATCGAACCCATCATACTTGTCCAGTCCATTCTCACTTGGATGCTGCCGTAGGCAGTCACCTTCCCAGAGATCCCGGTGCTTGGGATTGTTGATATCAAACGGTATTTCATCAGCTACTACCATACCAGCACGATTAACAAGTACTGTACTGGGATACCGGTTGATACGGATGACCTGCCCACCGTGTTGCTTAATGCGGGCTACCTCGTTAGGGAAGCGCACATCCGGGATGATCCAGTTGGGAAATCTTGCAGGCTCGTCTACCATCGATATAGCATGACCCTGCCAGTGCCTGCTTTCTACCGGTACTTGTTTCCAGTCGCTGAACAGGGCATTGACCCATGTATCGGGATGGAACTTGTCACGGAACAGGTCAGTACCTACTTCCTGCAACATCATCCGGTAAGTGATGGACTCCTTGCATATCATGTACCGGTTGAAGTTATCACGATTGTGAGCGTTAGCTTTCATGATGAATGCCTCGCACTCATCCGAGGTAGCCAGCCACTTGGATGCTGCCATACCTTTCAATGGTGCATCGATGTAGCGCACAATGTACCGGTCCCATTCCGGTGGCATGTTGGAGTTCTTGAAATCAGCGTCTTCCAGGTTAGCTCGGGTACACCCTGTAAGGATACATACCATATCCTTGAGCTTATCGGCAAAGCGCCTGATCTGCAGTTCCCCGAGTCGCAATCCTTTGTTGCGCACGAGGAGCTCTGCTATCATCAGGCTTGCTGTGAAGTCCTTGCCGCTCTGTAATTTTCCTGATATTCCTATCAGCATAGCATTTGGTTTTAGAGGTGATAAATCATTTTGTCCAGCATGGTGTGATGTTCGTGTCTGCTTTCAGGATACCTGTTGGTACTACTACCCTGCCAGCCTCACACATAAGACCGTCGAATATTCCCTTCCACTCTTCAGCAAACCATACCTTGGAGATGGTAGTCACCTGGTCATGTACCTGCGCACATAACCTGACTATATCCCAGAGGTTGTGGTCTCTGATGTACTCCCGTACCAGTACCATGGCACACTTGGTGATATCCGCTGAAGATCCCTGGATCGGTTGATTCTTGGATGCCCGCTCTATCTCACCCAGTGTAGGTACATACTTGATTCCTCTCAAGTGCATCTCCGAATAGTTGGCCCACTCCTTCCAGAATGGGAACCAGCGCTTGCGCCAGAACGGAGCCAGCGTCATGATATAGCCATTCTCCACACCGAACCTGCCAAGGAAATCTAATGTACGACCAATACCCGGGAACGTCAGGAAGTACTCCTTGATGAGTCCCAATGCCTCCCGTACCGAGATATCCAGCTCACCTGCCAGCTTTATCTCTGACATCCCATAGGCCAGTCCGAAGTTGATGGTCTTTACATCATAGCGCATCTTCTTGTGCTTCTTACACTCGCACTTCTTCTTGCTCTTGTAATACGCGCAGTCCGCCTGAGCTGCATCTTTCCACTTGTCCTTGTACACCAGCTCGGCACAGATGGAATGCAAATCCCATCCCTTGTCGATAGCCTCCATCCACACAGGATCCTTGGAGATGTAAGCGATCACTACCAGCTCCTGGCTCACGTAATCTGAATCCACGAATACCTCTCCTTCCTCGCATACAAACGCATTCCGGTATCTTGTACCAACGGCATCATCCACGGTGATGTTCTGCATGTTCGGTCTGGAGCTGGAGCACCTACCGGTACTGACGATCTGGTTGAAATTGGTTCTCACCATTCCATCAGAGCCAACATACTTGTTGATGTACTCCTCACCCAAGTCAGTCACCAGTTTGAGTGCCTGCTTGTACTTCTCCAGGTCTTTGAGAATGGGATGATGGAACTTGTTACGTTCATCTTCACCCAACCCTTTAAGCTTTGGTAGTACGAGCTGCATCATCGGTAGCACCTGCAGCGGTGAGTTCCAGTTGATAGTGATCTTGCCGGCTGGTATCAGGTATTCCTGCTGTACGAGATACTCCCTGTGATTTGCCAGCATGTACTCGCTCAGTGGCTCATAGTCCTTGTTCAGGTAACAGACCAGGATATTCATGTGCTCCGGGTCAAGCGTTGGTCCACGGTCTCTGAGGTATCCCTGCACTACACCCTTGCTACCACCGGAGATATCGGGAAATATCTGGCGAAGGAGCTCTACCTTCTGCTGCACGGAGTTGAAGTTGATAACAGATCTATCCTTGTGAGAGATATACCCATTAGCAAGGCAGAAGTCCAGAAATGGTTGTTTCTGCAACCATTCCTCAAGCTTTGTCTTTGCAGCATGCACCACAGGCCATGCGAGGCGCTCATTCTCCCTCCATTTCTCCTTGTCCAATCTCATCCCATAATACGTGATGTCGCTAAATGCGAGCACTGCTTCGTTCTCAAGGGCAATTACGTTGATCAGGTTCTTGGTGATGGCTTCCATCAGTTGCGTAGACCGTATCACATCGAGATAAGCGACATCTGTGACAGCATACAGGATCTTGTCATCGGTCATGACATTGTCCCCGAACGACATCTGCAGTGCCTTGCTCATCATGATGCGCAGGTACTTCCACGAGATATCAGCCAATGCATAGTCCGCATTCTCCAGCCCGCCTTGCAGTACTTTCTCTGCCAGCATGGTATCATACACATTCTCGATGATGATGCCATGGAACCGGCACACGATATACTCAAAAGCAGCATTGTGGATAAGCTTGTTGGTCTTTCCATCTTCAAGATGACTCCTGATGATCTTCTTCTGTATCTCTGAGAGTTCACTCCATTGCAGGAACCACTGCACACGTTCACCGGTACAGGAGCCAAATTGCATGGAGATTATCTTGAACTCGTTCCACCAGTCCGTTACATTGGTCTCTATATCGAGCTGGTAGCTTTTCTGGCGGGTGAGCCAATGCAGGAAATCGGCAAATGTGCCCCGCTCATAGCGTGCAGATTCGAAGTCTGCGATGTACTTTATCTTGCCTATCATTAGTCTTGGATTTGCTCGTGAACGATGCCCTTGCGGGTTCTCTCCTTCCGGTACGGATGTCCTTCCGGCAGCTCCGCATTGATCTTATCCAGTCTCCTGAAAGCATACTGCAGTACCGAGCGCAGCGTGCCTGGTGTCATCGTTTGTACCAACCGGTACATGAGTGTCACCTTAGCATTGCTGCCCAGTGCCGCGAACTGCTCTACTGTTTTGTCGAAATCTAATCGCTCCATTGTAATGGGATTTGTGCAAGAAAATCCTACCGGTTACTTCAGTACCGGGTAAAATGATTGCTTGCGGGTTCAGTTCTTGTGTTTAACGTGCTTAAAACTCTTGGTTTTGTACACTGCAAGGATGGGCTCCTTGGTCTTTGTGTTTTCTCCGACAACCACTTTCACCTGCACAGGTATCGCCTGTACACGGCTCTTGGTCTTTCGTTTTCTTGACTTTGGCATATCTATCATTTTTGTGGAGATGATCAGGCTCGAACTGACTACCTCTGGCGTTTCACACCAGCGCTCTACCAAATGAGCTACATCTCCTGTTCCCGCACTTACCTTGATCAGGATTCACAGTGCGGTGCTAACAACTTTTGGTCGTTATATTCTTTGACAACGAACATGAGCTTGTCACATGACCACTTCGAAATTCTTCCACATGGCCGATGGCATAGGTACTCCTGCCTGGTTCTGATACTTAGCATCACCCTTGCGGGCATAGCTCTTCTGTGTATCAGTGAGCGGGAGTACGAACATTACCTGGGCTACTGGCATGCGTGCATAGATGCGCAGCGGCTTTACCACTGTCATCTCTAATGTCCAGTGCCCACTAAATCCGAGGTCTCCGAAGCCTGCCGTAACGTGTACGGATAGCCCCAGTCTACCAATAGAACTCTTGCCCTCTATCGAAGGCACATGGTAGCGACTGGTGGTCTTCTCTACGGTACTGCCGAGATATAACTCTCCAGGCTGCAGTACAAGCCCACCGGGTGGGATGGTGAATCTCCTGATAGCATTCTCTCGTCTGCAATCAAGGGTTTCTTCATCATATACCAGCAGATGCTCACTGAGTGAGAGATCATAGCTGTTACTTCCGAGACTTTTCTCATTGAATCCGGTGATTTCAATGCGTCCCGCTTTGACTTCCTTACGGATGTCGACATCACTTAAGATCATTGCGTTGTTGTTTAGATTGTTATACTTTGATTGCTATTATCCTGTCCCTTGGGAACTGTGCCACGAATGGAAAATCTCCATCAACATCCTTGGTCTTGTATATCGTAATATACAGGTCATTGCGCTGGGGATGCATGATACGGTACTGGGTACGCAGGTACACGTATGGCAGACCAATGTCAGTGCCTTGCGGGCTCTTAACCTGGAAGCTGAACATAAGGTCGTTGAAAGTAAGTAGTATGTACATATCACCTACCATGAGCGCTGGTGGTGGTACTACTGGTGGATCTATTTCTCTCAGGCGTACCATAAAGGCACTGCCTGTATGAGCAGTAGCGAGCAGGGAATCGTACATGGGCTGTGCTACACTTAAGCCTGATACCACGGATGCATATCCACCTGACATGGCCATATCAGCACCCAAGTTAGTGGTGAGATCTGCTGCTGGTGATTCAATGAATGGAGAGAACACAAGTCCCGCAGCCGCTAAACTTATCACGGATTGAGTACCAGCATCGGAGCGAATGGCTGCATAGGCTGCTATCATATCACCGGCTGTAAGGCCAGGCGCTATTGCTCCAACGACATTGAACCCAGTACCGGCAATGGCATCACCACCGCCAGTACCTACGGGGACTTCCCAGTTCTTACCGGGCGACTTCTGAAACACGATGATCACAGCGCCAGAGACATTGTTCGTAGCGGTAATGATGTTCGGGTTGAACTCGGTGCCTGTATGTATCTTGTAGAATGCTCTAACCTGCATGGAACCGGTATTGCTACCCGGTGGTATCACACCGTCGGTAGCGAAGCCGAGATCTATCCAGCCATTGTCCATCACGGGCACATCATTGTAGGGCTTAGCACCGTAAAAGCACAGCATCATATCACCCGCCACTGCTCCAAGAGGAATGACAGGATTAAGATTTGCTGTGCCTACCACGTAAGCGCCTGTTGCCCGGATGCTGACCATAGCTTGAATGTTTAGGTGTCAAGATACGAATTAGTTCAGCATGTTCTTGCCGGTCACTATCTTCTTTTCACGGAAGAAATCAATGGCCTTGATGGCACTGATAGACAGGTAACTTTCCAGAAAGAATGCTTTCTGCGCATCGGATGGCACTTGCGGATTGGGGTGGCCTGACTCTGTTTGAAGTCGGATAGTGTCCTTATCCTCCATTACTTTGATGTCAGTATCTTTCTCCACCAGCATCGGGCTCTTGCCTTCCAGCAGCACGATAGCATAGTCCCAGTCCTTTATACCTTTGGTGAATCGTTCAATAGCTTTTTCCATGTAGATATGGTCTTGTAGCGTTGTACTTCATGTTCCAGCGCATGTGTGATATAATATCGATATTCCACCAGTCGCAGAGTGCTATGAACAGTGCTATTACCGATGCCCATTCACTCTTGTCTACACTGAGGCCTGTATCATAGTACCGTGCCTTACCAATGCGCCACATCATCCGGTACAGATCCTGCCCGAAATTCTTGGTGGTCTCCTTGTCATCAGAACGGCTATACAATGGTACTATGGGCAGTTTGAAACCATGAAAGAAGTCCAGTAGTATGATACCCGCATTGGCTATCTCATCTCCAATGGTACTCTTGCACAGTGCTTCGTACAGAGCCGAGAACTCTTCGCCTTCATAGTCATCAAGGCACTGAGTTGCTTTCTCCTTTGACCATAGTGGTCTACCGGCTATTGAGGCAGGAAAGACACGCCGGGTACGGTGTGCTTCGAGTGCATCACCCAGCTTTGCGATGATCAGCATCAACATCTCTTCCTTGTTACGATGCTCCTCATCGGCCCAGAATCCTGCTTCCCGGGATATGTGATGTATCTCTGGTGCGGCTGCCTTGAAGACCGCCAGCACCTCTTTACGATCGATCATACTGGTGCATTTTGATAGTCATATTCACCACGTGCTATTACCGAGTACCGGCGTTTGCGACCTGTGAACTTTAAAAGTTGTTTCCGCTTGTTCTTATAGGCATCTTCAAGTATGGCTTTCTCTCTCGGATCCTCTGGATTAGCGCCATTCGGGCCAAGCCAGAGCCAGTCTTTGAGTGTGCCTTCATGCTTAGCTACGTGCATAGTGAATACCCGTCCATCGTTGTACAGGTATAACACATCCACGCCTTCAGGCTGGAATACCAGCCATTGCATTTTGTTCATGTGTGATAGTTTTAGGAGTGACCAGTACCGGTAGCGGGGATTGAATTACGGCTGTCCGAAGAGAGCCGCGTGTGAGAACTGCTTACTGGTGATCCTTTTGAGATCGTGTTCAGCTTGAAGTGACCTCGCCCTCGCACCGTCTTTAGGACCTATTCCACCTGCCGGTGGGGAGTGAACGTCGCACGTTAAGCACTACTGGCCATTACACCAGCGTATCCAGTGATGGTGTCAGCTTGGAGCCCCCTTCACTGAGAAGAATTGACTTTGATCCACGCCGTCCTTATCTAAGAGCATGTTCACTCGCGGCTTCCAGGTTTGTAGAGCAATCACTGCTTACGCACCATTTGCGCGGCTTGCGCTTTACCGGTACTGCTGCACATCCTATTTTTTGAGTTTAGCCTTGGGGGCCGGTTTCTTTGCAACCACAGGCTTCTTCGGCACCAGCTTCACTACGGGAACTGGTTTCTTAGGAGCCTCTACCTGCTTTGTCACTACGGGTTGTTTCACCGGGCGTGACACCTGCTGTACCGGTTTAGGCGACTGAGTCGCGGTGGCCGGGGCCGGTGTCACTACCGGGATATCCGTTGCTATGAACGGACGCCCTGGCTTGTTGGTCAACTGCAACAGCGAGTCCTGTGTTACCTGCAGCATCACCGGTACTTGACCAGTATTATCCTGCAGCATCAGTATGCTGTTATTGAAGACCTTCATCAACGAGCGAACATTCTTGATAGCACCCTTGCGAGATTCTATGGGTTTAGAGACAGAGATCGGAATGTGATTAATGGCAATGACTGCTATAAACAGTTTGCCACTGGGGGATTTGCTTAAATGTACCATATCTGTTAGTGTTTTGAGACACTAAGGTACGGGTACCGGTACCAGTCCACCAAATTATTCTAGTCAGTACCGTCTCCGTTCCAGTATGCTCTTGTGCTTTTTACCTTCCATCACTTCGATCTTAAGCACGCTATCATGTACCTGTGCACCGATAGTACCCTCGGTAATGAACTTCATGAACAGCTTACCGGGATCTGATTCATATAGCATGTCCTCGACCTTAGTAGCACCTTCTTTCGGGATACCATACTTGCGTTCAGGTGGTTCATCATCAAACCGACGTGCCCATTTCTTGAAGTACTTGAACTCCTCTGGATGTGTGATTGCATTAGAACTCATTGCGCCTCCTTTTCCGTTTAACAGGATCATCTTTCTCCTCCCAGGCAAGTTCCATTGGGCTCTTGACACCTGCTTTCTTCATCCGGTCGCGTATCTCACAATAGTGGGCGACCATGGTCAGGTACTTTGCATAAGTCTCGTCAGTACGATGCCCATCATCCTTCTGGAAACTACCAGACTGTGGGTTCTTATAGAATGGGTTGATGTGGAACTTGATCTCTGGCATCTCTGCTTCTCCCCACCCGTACATGAATGCGTTCAGCACCATATCACCGTACTTCTCAAAATGATCACCTGCCCATATTTCAAGCAGAGTAACATCACCCCATTCCCGGTGATCAATAGTACCTACCTTCTTGCGATACTCCTTCAGATCAAAGTCAGTCCACCCTTCTACACCGTGGGAGTTAGCCTGGAATCCCTGGCCCATGAAGCATTTCTTGTTGTTGCGTGGATCAAATTCCTTGGGCTTATACTTACCTTCTTTAGGATACTTCCTGTATATCTCCAGTTCTTTCTTCAGAGCCGCTATCAGCGGCACCTGCATTGCTTTAAGCAGTTTGGGTTGAATGAATGACGAGATCAGGCCACGTTTAGGAAGTACCTGTGCTATCTTCTCATCACGTGCTGCTTGTTCTTTTTTGTCACCCTTCGACCATTTCATTATCATACTCATAGATTATGCTTGTGCGTGTGGATAATTTACCTCGAGCCCGAAGTTCTTTGCATCACGGTAATCAAGAATGCAGAACCGTTTCTCCAGTATCTCTGCTACCTGGTCAGGTGGACTGATCTTGCGAATGAAGTCTTCAGATACACCCAGTATCGTACCGCAGCGGTATATCTCTCCGAGTGTGGAGCCTGACTTGTCACGGTCTGCGATGATCATTGCTACAGCACCCATATCAAATATCTTCTGGCACTCCTCGCAAGGGTCGCCGTATCCTGTGCTCTTGCCATGCACCTCACTGAGGTCACCCATACGCTTGTGGATAAGTATCGACTCATTCACATCTTTCCCACATATAGGACAAGATTCATGCACCATAGCCACGTATTGTTTCTCCTTACCCATTGGTGACCTCCTTCTGTACCGGAAGGTCGATGAGCTTCCAGGATTTAGCGGTATTCTGTGGCATTACCCACGTAAGTGTCTCACCATTACGGGCACGCTCAGCATACTCGGATTGTTTCTCCTTGTTCTGTTCCATGAATGTGCACGGACCCAGTTCCATGTCGCTATACAGGACATATCTCAGGCCCTTGCCTGACTTACCTACTTTTACCGGCTTGTTGTCAATGGTGACGAACATAGAGCCATCGTGGATCGCCTGGTGTATTCTTCTCCACGTCTCTTTTACTGGCTTCAACATTATCTGTCGTTTTGATTTAGCCGAGCTCCTCATCAGGTATGAGAGGCTCGAGTTGTTTTGCATATTTCGGCAACCTGACTGACAATTCATCTCTATCACGTGGTGTGAGACCATTGCCATGCCGAAGATCTTCAGCTATTACGCTCAATATAGCTGCATCTGCTGAATTGAATCCTTGTTCGTTCTGGTAAACACTCGTCTCCATTTGTTGCTCATCCGGGGTCTGCTTCCGGTACAGGAGTTCGAGGCATTTCACCTGGAAGTCCATATCATGGGATAGCATGACCTGTAGCAGCAGTATCTTGGTATGTAGTTTCATACACTGTTAGTTTGCTCTCGTCACCGGTACCAGCCTTGCTTACTCTTGCGGGAGTTTCCGCTCAGCATGGTACCGGCATCAGAGAGCCGTTGGGTATCTCACCGGGTCACTGACCACTTTATAGTCGATATGGGTCGCACGCTTACGCGGTCTATAAGGTATCAGACCTGTCCGGTAGATACTTGCCCCCTCGCACGGAGTTGAACCGCACCAGATCCTAACGATATCCCCTCAAGTCCTGTGTATATAACGCTGTGGTAGCTATCTCCACCCCGTTACCATGCCACATTTCCTAAAGGCTCTCATCTCTGCAAAGAGACGCAGCTCCCTGGTTCTTTTAGCTTTTTGACAGACTCGTCTGAAGCGCCCCGGCCAGGATATACTTTGTCCGGGTCTCTTGCTGCTGTTGGACTGCGAGCAGTTCTTCCAATGGTTAGATGGTATTGCTACCGGCCCCATTGGTGGGATACCCACAGACAAGCCAACACTCCGTGGTTTCAGGGATACCACGATATCCATACGGTTTCTCCTACCGCAAACTTGATATAGGCCCTCACCCGTCTCCCTGGTCTAGTAGGCTTCCCACGACTAATAGCAACCTACGTCAGTGGTATATCAGCACCGTGCACACGCCCAGCGCACTCGGGAGCCAATGTTTGGTAAAGCCTTTGGCAAGTGCTCTGTCCCGGTCTTCATCCATGGACTCTGGTCGATAAAGCGTTGGCCCCGGAGAGCTACTTGCTATCAACATCTTTAAGCAATTTGAATGCCTTACCTGTTGGCAGGTTCGGTATACCATACTTGCTGTATCCGAAATGTTTCACTGTCAATGAGCGACCTTCAAGATCATCACGCTGGTAGAGCTTTTCTTTCATCTCCAGTGTCCCCTGCATCTTGGCACGAAATTCCTCAAGCTGTCCATTCACATCTACCCAGCACACTGCTACGAGATCTTCTACACCACGCTGACCGAACTCAAAGTTCTTAAATGCGAATTCCGAGTCATCGAACATCTTCACCTTTGTCCAGTAGCTGCTACGCTGACCAGGCTGGTAGGTACCGGCAGGATCTTTCAGCATCGCGCCTTCGAAGCCCTTCTCTACCCAGTCATTATGCAGCTTCTCTACATCATCATCATTGTTCACACCATACTGCACTGTGAAGCATATCTCTGGCTCATTGATATCAGCTACCAGTGACAGCATCTCATAGCTTCTCTCCTGTTGATTACCATTCTTTGATGGTACATCATAGCACCAGAACTGTAGCTTAGGCGTATTGTCATTGGGCTTTTTCACTGCTTCATTGATCTCTTCAAGAAGTAGACCATGAAGATATATCTCTCCATCCAGTATTACCTTGCCGGTCTTGAGGAATGCACCTTTGGCAATGCCACGCTTGAGTGCTGCTACGATATGCTGCAATGTGTCATACGGTTTACCACTGCGTGACAGGATATTGATATCCAGTCCATCGATGATGATGGTACTACGCACACCATCGAGCTTAGGCTCTGCGAACTTTGGGTACTTGTTCTTCTTATCACCTTTCTTCCATCCCTTGGTAGGTGCCAGCATTGGCTTGAGATTCAGATTGGCATCGGTGTTGAACTGTGGTAGCTGTACCTGCAGCATTTCAGCCAGTGACAGGTCTTGCCCGTCCTTGCTTACATAGTCTGCATATTCCATGATACCCAGGTCAACCAGGCTCTTGTAGCCCTCATCTCTTTTCCTTGCCCAGTCACTGGCCATCTGCATCAGTGCCTGCATACGTGGCGTAGTCTCATTACTCTTCCCGATATTCTTACCGGTACTGATAACCTCACGGTGTATGATGGGCTTCTTAGTACCCAGCTTACCGGACTGCTTGATGATCGTTGTGTCATCTACCTGTATCTGCCAGTACTGGATATCACCAGTCTTAGCTCGTTTGTACAGGCAGGGTTGCTTTTGAATTTCTGTTTGCACGATTGATACTCCCTTTGCTTTTATAACGTGTATGTCTCTCTGCCTGGAAGACAATTTGAAATGGCAGACTTACCCCTGGGTGAGTGGAATTCCACTCCCTGTGGAACCGGACAGCCTTAAGCTCATCCATTCCTGTGATGAACACGGTCTTCTGCTTACCACTATAGGTAGCAGTACCACCATGTTTCTTTACAAGATCCATTAGCTCTTCTCTCATATACTGATTGTTGATTTGAAACAAAAGCCCCGCATTGCTGCAGGGCTGGTTCTTAACCGTCCCATCGAAATTTCTTACTCGTGTGCCCAGGTGATCGCTTTAACAGCATTCATCTGTGCATCCTCGGCATGGCTGATGGCCTTAGCGAAGTATCGCTTGGCACCGCCACTCGTGGCAGCATCACGGGCTGCATTCATCTCATCGATGATCACTGCGAACTTACCCTTGATACTGTCTACTACAGGGTCTTTTGACGGGTTGAAACTGACGCCTGCTGCCTTCTCACCAAAAGTGAGGGATTTCTGTTCTTGTGTCTGGTTAGTGTTGGGGTCCATGTTTATGTGCGTTTGTTATCGCCTTGATTACCGTACCAGTACTGGCGTTCTATTCCAGCCATCCACTTTTGCTGGAACTCGTACTCTTTGGCGCTCATCCACACATGTCCATCACCCACTGGTATATGCTTGTATGTAGCTACCAGTGTCTCTTTGGGAGCTGGTGCTATGGATATCTTCTCCAGTACCGGCGAGATTGTCACTGCCGCTACTGCGCCAAAGATATTACGGAAGAATGCTTTCCTGTCCATACTGCGAATATAAGAACGCTGGACGAGAATCGAACTCGCGACCAGTAGATTTGAAGTCTATCGCTCTACCAACTGAGCTACCAGCGTATCCTGTTATGGATTCCATAACGGTATATCATCAAAAAGATCGCCATCGTGTAACACGGCACCGGCTACTACACGGTTCTTAAGATCCGGTTCCTTGAATATCTGCCATGAGTCTGTCCTGGATGCGGCCCACCGAATACGTCGAAACAGTTCTGCCTCATCCGGTACTGCAAGACACTTGAATGTTATACGTGACCAATCTACCTTGGGCATAGCCATACCCATGACTGCTGCAATGTGAGCCATCTGTACTGCTTGTACAGCTACACTCACATCAGTCCTAACTAAGAGGTACAGTCTTTGGGCCATACTGTGCCATTAGTTTATCGATGTACTTCATGCTGATACCTTCCATGCTTACCTTGGGATTCTTCTTATAGCCACCGTACTGGGTGCGTGTCATTGCATAGGCTAAGTGAAGATGCCTGAGTTCATGACGGTTCAGGCGTTTACTGGTTTGCTTCATACCCACATTAGCTATCGAGCCATGTGGCCTATGGAGCTGCAGGTTCAGTTCCTTCTGGTCTGCTGCCAGTTTCTTGATCTGATTGCGGAAATTCTCTTTTGAGCTTTTGTATGCTTTCTGTGCTGCGAGCATCTCTGGCGAGAGCTGCGATGTTTGGTGTTCCATATTCTGAGGGGAATTTAGGTATGTATAAATGTTGTTGCAAATTGTCCAGTGTATCAACTAGCTTCATTGCGGAGAACCCCTCGTTCTGTTGTGTACTCATATCATACTGCGAATTTAGGGGATTCTATCAATTTGTGGTACTGAATCAGCAATATAATGTGTCACTTCAGTACCGAAGGCAGTGTGGGCACCCAGTTCCAGTACTACCCACATGCCCCACGTGATGATGTAGCCGGTCTTCTTTGACACTTCGACTGCCTCATCAATGGAATAGTCCTGTACCGATATGATGCCGTAGGATGGATACCGGTCACGCTGCCACTCGAGCAGGTCACGCTGTATACATCTCTTCACGTACTCCTTGTCTTCATTCATCTGTGCCATTTCGAAGAAGACCTGGTAGATCTTCTCAGGTAAATGCACCAGCATTCTGAATGGTGAGAAGCTGTAAGCTCCCGGTACTGAAGATAGTCGTTGCAGTATGATGCGGTCGCAATCGATCTGCATTAGCTCTTGATGTGTACTCATAGTAGTCCCAGTTTCTTTCTGCATACAGGGCCTATGCCACGTATCACGGACTCTGCATCTGTCAGCTCACGCCCGCAATAGCCACACTGCCCCTTGTGCAATATAAGAAGTTCATCCGGTACTGTCTTCTTGGTGATATGGAACCACCCGTACTCAAATGCTGCTGAGTACTCCTTACGCTTGGGACTCCAGCTATCGGTGTTGTGTGGCCGGTAATAGCGCAGATCACCGGAGAAATGTGGCTTGATAAAGCCAATGTACTTGTCCTCTTCACGAGTATCGGGCCCCATGTACACATACCAGATACCCTCGTTCTTCTTCTTCACATAGAACCAGAACTGGGCTTTGGTCACTGCATTGTAGAAGCCCACTTCGGACTTACCAGCCAGGATATAATCCTTAGCGTGGATAGCCGGGATGACGTTTTCCTGTACCGGATCCATAGTTACCTGGGTTTTTGGTGATAGGGATTGTTTTGCTCTTGCGCAGGATACGCTCTATCTCTGCAATTACCAATGCTCCCGCTTTCTCAAGCTGTCGTAAGCGACTGGTCTTTGGGTTCCACCCGGTACTGTGTGGCCATTGGTTAGGCACCTTCTCACCTGTACCAATAGCGAATGGATACTTGGGTGCGTATAGATAGCAGGCTGCCATCATAGCCAGCTCGTCTTTAAGATACTGGTCATCTCTCTTGGTGGAGATACCCAGTTCTTCTACCTGCCTAACCCTCTCTGCCAGTACCAAGTCTATCGCTTCCAGTGTCTTGTCACTCACTGAGGAGCGGTCTTTACTCGGGCCGAATACAGCCCAGCCAATAGCAAATCCTACAAGTATGCAGGAGATCGCTATCAGCACGATGTACATTGTTGACATCTTCGTTCGTGTTTTATGGGTTGAAAAAAATGACCGGCGCAGCTACTGATAGCCTTACCGGTCGATTGCTCATGTTCCTTCGTCCTATTATTGTTCAGGGACTGTGACGTTGTCTTCTACCCAGTCCTCGCATTGTCTCTTGGTACCGGCTGCCACTTCAGTGTAATAGCCGGATCGTACGAGGTCAATGTAGGTGGACGATAGTTCTGATACTACAGTATAGGTACTGTACTGGTCATGCTTTAGCACAACATGCTTGTTACTTGCCATGGTTAATTGTACTTTTCCTGGTGATGAATCTTTTCCAGTTCATCCAGCTCATGGATGCGGCCAATTATCTTCTGTATACAGTACTCTGCACCCATGCCAAGATCCAGCTTAAGGCGCTTATCAAGTAGCTGCATATAGAATGGGTTACCCATTATCTTGCCCGCCATGAAGTGGACTACCAGCTTTTCATTGAGGTCGTTGAATTCTCCGGGCCAGTTGCGCAGGAGATTAGCCAGCTTGGGTTGCTTAATGCACATACACTCGTTACCACACAGGCATCTTTGCCATGTGTATACGAGTAGCTCAGCGAAGAGACGCAGGCCACGCTCATAGCCTATGTCATAGCATGTGAAAATGGTGTTCTTACTCGGATCCATTACTGGGTGTTTTAGAGTGTGAAGATAATAGTTTCCCGGACTTGGAAGGAGCCCCGCCTCCACTTCAGAACTTACAGGTAACAAGTACCCTTCTCGCGTGAAGCTTCTTAAGCTGGGACTCCGTCTCCGCCTCCAGGACCAGCGTTTATAGCCGGACAGTCGTAATCAGGTGGGAAGTACCCCTACTATCGAAGATCACAGTATGCCTGACGCTAGAGGGACTTTTGGTACCGGCACTCCGGTAAGTCTCTGCGAACGCCACACGTGGCACTGTAACCTTGTCAACAGGGTTCTTTCCCGACTGATCGCTAATCACTTTGCCAAGGTCTTTGTCATAGTACGGTGTACTGTTATAGGGATTGGTCGTCTCCATCTTTTTCAGGATTCCGTCTACCCAGTCCTTCTTCTCTGCAGGTTTCTGTGCTGCTACACAGGTACTGATTACTGCCAGTACCGACAGGATAAAGAGCTTTCTCATGTGTAATGAGTTTAAAGGGTGATGAAATATGACCAGTGGTTGGTTATAACTTCCAGACCACTGCGTGACGTATTGTAGACCACGTACCGTCGGGCTTTTAGCACCCAAGGCATCGTAGCAACATGTAGCGTGTGTATCCTTGGACAACCACTGGTCTTATGTTTAATCGATCGGTTCTACTGGTTTGGGTACGTATTCTTCATCCACGTATTTATCCACATGGATGATAGTACCACAGAATGGACAGTGCTTTATCACATTACCACCCAGCACTACTCTCGGTGCGCCGAATGGTTTCTTGTAATCAGCAATGACTGATATCTTGGAAGGATGGTCATTGTAGTCCATCTCTTCACTGGATTGGTTGATATGCATCTCATCACAACAGATGGATACCTTGCGGTTATTCATCTTGTAGATCTGCAGGTCAAGCTGTGCTCTCTTCTCAGCAGCCTCTTCCTTGGATATCTTCTTGTTACGGAGCATTACCCAGTTGACGGCTGGGTTACCGTACTCACGCAAGTGCTTATGGTACTGGCGTGAATAGAAGTGTTCAGCTTTTGTCAACTGGTACCTCCTGTCTGTTTATCTGTCGTTTAAGACGCTCCCATTGATAGAACAGGTCATCCATCTCTGATACAAGCTGTTGCCATCTTGTAACATCATGGTCAGGTGCCATAGTATCCCAGTCTTCATTGAAGCGTATCTTCTTAGCGATGACCTTGATCACTTCGCTACATTCCTCTGCTAATGCGGCAGCAGGGTCACCGATGTTTCTGAATTCTCCCATGTTACTGGTTTAAGGGTGAAGAAATCTATTTGAGAAAGCCCATCTTACGCTTAAGCGTGTTGAGGAGCATGAGTGCAAAACTAGCAAATGGTGCTTTACCGAGTGCACCATTGTACATGGCTACCGTCTTGTAGTTCAGTACACCGAGTGTATCATGCTTGGGATACTGAGTAGTATCACAATGCTCTGGTGGACTCACTACAAAGTAGTTCCTGCATGCAAATGGGCGTACAGGATAGATCTTGCACAGTCCCTGGTCATCAAGGAATGTGCACTTCCTGTGCGGTGATAGGAAATACTCACCTACATCCAGTACCGACTGGTGCTTGAGGGTATTCTCGCTCACTTTAATGTGCTTCTCTTTCATGTAGTCCACTACCACATCTACTTCGAGCTGGGTAGCATCTACACGTATTGAGCAGCAGAATGAGCAGCCTTTCTTACAGCTAATAGGTGGATCAGTGTACTCTGCTTGCTGCTTGAGATTACTCGCATCTATCTCCCGGTACAGGGCAAGCAGCGCCTGTTTCTTATCGGGTATACCAGCGGTTATACGTGCAGACTGATCGGATATGTCCTGTAGCTGCCGTATCTGTTGGGGTGTGAGATCATCGAATGGGTTCACGTAATCATGTGAGGCTATACGTTCCATAGCTACCAATTTAAGAGAGTGATGAATAAGCAGTGCCGGGAACCCGGAATGGGTTGAAGACAACAGGTTCAGACGTTTCGTAGCACATCTTTCCATCTTAGGAGATGAATAGGATTTAGACCATCAAAGCTATCGCAACCCAGGCACTGCTATAAGTCTAAGGTATGGATTATTCATTATCGTGATAGAATAGCTTGCCAAGTTCAGTAGTGGTATCTACCCATACCTGCCCAACGAGTGAGCTATCAGGCCTGCGCACCTCTACCCAGAATGAATCCTGTAGTGTGAGGATGTAGTGATAGGGCTGAAGCACCATACGGTGCTCCAACCTATCCACACGCTGTTCAACACCACGATTGTTATCCATTACAAAGTATGCTACCATGAATATGGCAGCACCCATTAATACGGATAGTACGTTCTTCATGCTACAACTGGCTGCTCCTTATCAGAGAATAGCGCACAGTTGAGGATGATGCCCAGTACCAGACCGAAGATAGCAGAAGCTACTTTGGAGTCAGGACTAAGACCACGGAATGTGCCCCTGTAGAACAGGTGACCACAATGAAATACGAATAACATAACCAGGATGCTGGCTATGAGCAGACCGAAGCCTGTAACGACGTTTAACATGAGTTTAGAGTTCATGATACTAGACCCCGATATACAGCGGGACGACTGTTTTATGTTTGTATGAGTGTTCTCAAAGAAGATAGGAGCTGGCGCAACGCACAGGCTCCTATCACCAGACGGCTAAGTGGTCGTTGACTCCGCTGGACATCACTGCTACTGCCCACTACGACAGTACTGAGTTGATTGATACCCGCTGGTTCTGGTTAGTGTCCATTGCCAGCCGACAAGGCTACCATCCGCTGTTACTCACAGTGATAATTTCACAGCGGTACTCTGCCTTGAATTGTAAAGAGTTTACGAGAGCAAGGTATATCCGGTTGATTCCGCATTTACCAGCCGTCCAACGTGTGATGGTCGGGCAGCCTACCTTAAGCTCTCGTGTATCCCCTCTGCACTCAGCCCTGTAACTGTTCTTGCTTTGAACATGAAAACGGATCGGATAGTTCTCCATGCCGTACATACAGGACTGCTCACCCTTGGGAAGTGAGAATGGTGCATTAAATCATCGTCACTTGGACGATGCATGATGAATTATGCGTATACGACCACGTTTGTAACCAGACTTATCACTATCTGTATACCATTTCCAGTTGCCATCTATAGTGATTGCAAGCTGACCAATGGAGCGTTGATAGTCTACGCTCTCCTTAGTGGTTACTACTGAGTTATCCGTGGTGACACCAGCTATACGTATAGCAATGTCTTTAGCATACTTCTTGGCAAGCGCAATGGCCTCTGTTCTGTTCATGCCTCTTCTGGTTTCTCACCAGCCTGGTATTGTATGATGACATTCTTCTCAATGCATCTCATGATGTCTGAGAGGCACAGGAAGCCATCAGCCACAGATAGTGTGTCTATGATGGTAAGGCGAACAACAGCATGGATGTGTGAGTGGATATGAGGCTTGAGGACATACGGTGTTCCATATTGCAACACCCGTTGCAGATCCCCAGCTTGCACACGACTATTGCCTGTGAAGTGGTAGTACGTGGTCTGCACATCATGACCCTCGTCATTCTCTGTGATAGTGATCAGTTGGAACTGCTTATCCATCTCTAAGATGGTTTGTACCAGCCAGTTCAGCCTTATCGGTACTGTAGTCTTATTCATGTAGCCATGAGTTTAAAGGTGAATAATGTGGTGGACACTGGGAGCCAGTACTGCCGACTTGGTTCCCAACTCCCGCTCCACCGTGTTCCTGCTATTGCAACGCACTATGCTTAAACACCTATTTATACTCGCATAGTCGAGTGTGAGATTTACCCACGAATGTACCTAATCTGTGAAAATCTATCTGATGCAGCCTATCACGATGTGTGAAGGCGTAGCCCAAAGCCCGTAGTACTGTGGGATGAGTGCATAGTGAGAGTGAGATGACTAACCTGATATTTCGTACAGCTCAATGAGACAATGAGTTAAGAGCCTATAATGAGCATGTTAGTAGCGAGTGAGGGAACTGGTGCTCCGTGCATGCGAGTCATTCCTGCGGCACAAATGGCTGCAATCTGCCTACCATAAGCACAGTCACGTTGACCCAATAGTGTTTACCCTGTTGCTTGACCAGTATACGCTGCGATAGCAATTCGAGCATTGCTTTGGAATAGGTGCGTGGGTTGAGACCTACCTTCTTGGCTGACAACTGAATGCTCTCAGCCTCGTACTCCATGTTGACAGCGATGTGTATCAGTATCTTACATGCGTATGGAGTGAGATCATCGAGTTCAGCATTCTTGTACAGCTTGGTGAAACCCTTGGGAAGGTATTGTTTCTCGAACACCATCGTTATCTTCTCAGTCATGAGCCGACCTTGCATCTCCTCGGTACGGGTAACGGTCTTAGCCGTAGCCATTAGTCGTTCCCAATCAGCCTTAAAGGGATTATCTGGGCTCAGGACAAATCCATCCTTGCGTGTGAGTGCTGTTATCTTAGTCATGATGCAATGTATTGCATATCTACCACATTCCAGTACCGAATGGAGAGAGAATCTTGTACATATACAACGATTTTCGTCTGAAACCCGCTCTGGGCCTCACTCACCTTCTTAAGAAGAAGAGATCAGCGCTATCTACCCACCATTCTGGGCACTTGGCACGCAAGACTACCACTTAGCTACCCTCGCAGCGGGGCGCACTGGAGAGTGATGCAATCCAGATGAGTGGTGCCAACCAGAGCAAGGGCATCCGAAGGATGCAATCTATTGGCGAAGCCAATCCAGAAGCGTCAATCTGTGAACAGTGCTGATGAGAGAAGCACGATATCCCGAGCGCAGCGAGGACGGCATGGAACATGCCGATGCTCCAACGAAAAGAAAGAGTGTCCCACAATGTAGGACACTCTCATAGCAAGGGCTATTTTCCAGCAGTAGCAGCAGCTTTTGCAGCAGCAGCAGCTTTCTTTTCAGCAGCAGTCAACGGTTTAGTTGATGCAGCAGCAGCAGCCGCTTCTTCTTCAGCGAGTATTTCCGCATCAATATCATCCGAATCGAATGATGTTGTTCCGTATACTTTAGGCTCAATGATGGAAATAGTGCTTGCATCGATTGTCAACAGAGAACCATTCTCTGTAGTGACTTTCTCAACAGTAGCAGAAATTTCAACACCTTTAGCAAGCCTGTCAGCAACAGATGAAGGAAGCAGAATGCCGAAGCTCATTTGAGTAGCATTCAGGAAAGAACGATACAGTTCGCTGGCTTTCTGCGTATCACCAGCTTTTTCAGCAAGGATAGCATCTTTCAGGAACTGACGATTGCGCTCATTGGTAAGAGCAGAAGTCCAGTACGCTTTGAGATTGAAAATCTTCTTCTGCAATACTGTGCCTTCGTAACCAGCGATAGTGCTGACAACAAGCTCACCAGCTTTGTTCTTAACATCTTGCACATTACCATTTCCATCGATGGTGAATTTTACTTTGTGACCAACAGCATCTGTTGGGATGGCAATTCTTTTCTTCATGATGGAATTCACAGAACTCCTTGTCATGGGACGTTGTTCGTTGTTCATTTTGAAACGAGTTTGAGTTTTGAGGAAAATTTGTTGAGATTGTTGCAGTCGAAATCCACTACGACCAGTCAGGTACGGGGTATTTCGATTGCAAAAGTTAGGGTGGGACTATTTACAGAAGTGGTCACACACACGCGTAATTTCGACGGGTTTCACTATAGCCTTCCGTGTGTAAGCCGGAGTACTTCTGTACCGGTAAGAGGGCGGGGCTCTTTGATCAGGTACCTGTCGAACTGGTCGACACGACTCTCGCACCTGTCGGGAATGTGATTGAAATTCGACATATCTTTGGCACGGGTGAGTAGCCGAGCAGGATACTGCGTATGGGTGGACTGGTGTATTCTCCCTGCTCTCTGCACCAGGAGAGATGCCAAGCTCACGGGCACACTCACAATCGCAGCTCACCCATCTTTCTCCTTCCGGTACTGGAGTTATCGTATGAGTTCCCTATCTTCGGAGAAATTATCAACTATGAGCGACACTACATTCATCGACCGTATCAAGCAGGAGAAAACTGATCTTGATGACAAGCTTACCAAGCTGAATGCCTTCCTGAAATCTGACAAGGCTATCCCAGTGGTTGGCAAGGCAAAGTCAATGCTACTGCAGCAAAGGTCTATCATGCAATCCTATAGTGATATCCTGAGAGACCGTCTCGAGGATCTGGAGAAACACCAACCGGCTTAAAACTATTACCATGAGTGACGTAACAGATTTCCTTGCAGCTATCGTAACGCAGAGAGCAGTGCTCAGTAACAGGATGAGCTTTATCAATGCGCTCATCGTAGGTCCACAGTGGGCAGGTCTTCCTGCTTACCAAAAGAGTATCTACATGCTTGAGCTCAATGATCTGCCTGTGCGGGATACACTGCTGGATAACCGCAGGGTGGAGATTGAGGGAGCCAACCTCTCTCAGCTCGGCAATCTCGGGCTGCCATCCCCGTGGCCGTTTTGACCAGGCAAATCATACTATTCATCTTGCTGCTTCTGGTAGCGTGCCTCGTGCATGGCCAGAAGCAGAATCTCTTTGATTCACTGGTACAAACCAAGATGGAACTGATAATGCTCAAGAAGGATACGACCAGTACCGGCAAGGAGATACGGGACTTGAGAAAGATGCTGGCGCTATTCACTACACAAGACTCACTACGTACTGAGATGGTTGTGCTCCGTGCACGGCTCGCTATCGAGGAGATCAAGAACATGGATGCTACCACGCGCATCAATGAGCTGCGTACGGAGAACAGGAAGCTCAAGAAGAAACTCTTCATCGAGGCTGGTGCCACGGTGGTGGTTGCGCTGACCTCTGTATATTTGCTCCTGAAATGATTTCTCATGGTAGTCGTAGTTCCCTTCAATCCTCAATGGCTGAATGGGATTCCATTCATCGGGCATGCGGTGTGGTTCAAGCCTACTGATGACCGTCGTGTGGGTGTGCACGAGGATGAGAAGACCGACAAGTTCCCGTGGCTTGACCAGGTAGGATTCACACCACACTGGGGCTATGCGGTACTGGAGTTCTCAAATTCATAAGTACTCCCTATATTTACATTCTAAAGCTGATTATGACAACACCAACAGTCAATCATGACCAGCCGGTACACTTCGATCCCTACAAACATAGTTATACCTCTGGTGGCAAGCGCTACGTATCTGCGACTCAGATAGTGGAGCAGTTCACCGAAGAGTTCGATGCTGAGGAGCGATCGGAATACATGGCTTGGCGATACGGGAACACACCAGAGTACTGGATACAGAAATGGAAAGACGGCAACCAGGCGTCCCTGGTCCGTGGATCCAGGCTTCACAACGCAAAAGAGCAGGAGATGTACCGCAAGGGATTCATCCAGCTCAACTTCACTCCATACCGGCTTCCCTTTCCGGTACTGCACCCCACCACGATATCTTACCACGCTCTCCCAGATGGAATATACCCAGAGATAATGCTATGGCGCCACGACTTCAAGATAGCAGGGAAGTCAGACAAGGTGCTGATATACTCGGAGACCTCACCGGTAGCGATGGACTACGGTACCCGCTATGCAGATGTGGAAGACTACAAGACCAACAAGGCGATACGGATGCATGGCTGGCAGAACAAGGATGGGTCGTTCCGTAAGATGCTCGCGCCGCTGCAACACCTTGACGACTGTGAGTTCAATGACTACGCACTGCAGCTAAGCATCTACCAGTTCATGCTAGAGTACTTTGGCTTCAAGCCGGGCAGGCGCAGGATCATACACTTCCCACACAAGATAGAAGGATTCGATAGAGCACCTAAGCCGGTACCCTACGAACTCCCGTACCTCAGAGATGAGGTGATAGCAATGCTTAACCACTTAAATACTGCAGCATGAGTAAATACTTTCTAGACACAGAATTCATCGAAGGCTTCCACAAGCCATTGTTCGGTAAGAAGAGACACCACATTGACCTGATATCTATCGGCCTGTACTGTGAGGATGGCAGGACATTCTACAAGCTTAGCTCCGAGTATGACTACAAGGATGCTAATGGTTGGGTGAGAGAGAATGTGATACTGCCGGCCTACAAGCACGCTGTGCATGGAGATGCGCGGAATCATTACACAGCACAGAACTTTCATAAGCTGCATGGCTTTCCGAATGGATACATCCGCGGACTACTGCTGGACTTCTTTGCTTTAGACAAAACACCGATAGAGATATACGGGTACTTCTCCGATTACGACTGGGTACTGTTCTGCTCCATCTTCGGTACTATGATAGAGTTGCCCAAGGGATATCCCATGTACTGCATCGACCTCAAGCAGATGATGATGGAGCGGGGACTTGATAGTACATGGAAGCGTAAAGCATGTCCTGATCCGGAAGACGAGCACAATGCATTGGCGGATGCGAAGTGGAACTACAGGCTATACACTAAAATCATAGAGACTGATGCCGCCAAGTAAGAAGCATACCATTCCGGTACTGGAGGACAAGCCGAGGAGCATCAAGCAGGTTCCTGTAGCCAATGAACGCCTGTACCAGGAAGTAGCGCTGCTCACCAAGCAGGAGAAGAAAGAGGTGCGTGACATGATAGAGTTCGTGGGAAAGTTCGTGGCTAAAACCATCAAGCGAGGAGATATGGAAGGAGTGATGATACCGTACTTCGGCAAGTTCCGTCCCAAGGTCAAGCAGCTACGGGCTATGAAGATGGCACAGGCGTTACGTGCTAATGGGATGGCAGCAGTCTTCAAGGCTGTACGTGGAAAGATAGTGGTCATTGATTACGATAAACTGAAAGAGAAATGAGATTCTTTGAAGTTGACGACGAAAAGCAGGTGTCCCTGAACAAGGCCTGGATCCACATGATACCAGAGTTCAAGGCACTGCTCACCCGTGACAAAGGCTCCAAAGGAGACTATCGCGGTGACAAGAAGCTGAAGGCGACAGCAGAATTCACCTACATCTACTTCTTCACTGACTTCTCCTCGCCCATCAGGGACTGGGAGGATGCGGAAAGAAAGAAAGAGGCACTGTACTATGCCGGTCTTACCGAGGATCAGATAGATAACGAGGTACTGGTCGCCAATGAGAAGTACTTTCAGTTACAACTAGCTGCATCCAGACCCTTGCGCACACTCAAAGCGCTCTACAAGGGTATGGATGCAATGGATACCTACTTTGAAGCGATCGATTTCTCCAAAGTGGACAAGCAGGGCAAGATGCTGAACTCACCCACGGACTTTGTGAACAATGCTGCCAAGCTTAACAAGATGTATGACGAGGTAAGGAACTTTGAGAAACGTGTTGAGGAGGATATGCGGGAAGCATCTGGCGGAATACGTGGTCCGCACTCGACTCTTGGTGACAATGAGGGTAGTAAGCAGGCATGGAGCGAGGATGAGATACACAAAGGCTCCCAGCACGTGTCTGAAGGAGTACCGACCAGTAGTACATCGTTCGCATCCCTGATAGATATCACCCGGGAGACCGCCCGCAAAGAGAAAGCCAGAGAAAAACTGCTCGTGGCGCTCGATAATCCGGATCTTAAGGCCATTTTCAACAAGGAAGAGCAGGATATGGAGGAGGACGACTGATGAGTTTCCACCACCTTGTGAACACCGCTCAATTCTCTTACACATCAAGGGATTTCAAGAAGAATGGTGACAAATACACCAAAGCACCGAGAGGTTCGAGGGACTATGTGCAGTTCTGGGAGGAAGAAGACCGCAGATGCATGTTCGGCTACAAGGTTGGAGACGTGTGGATACCGGGACGGATGTATTTCTGGCTGAATTTCTTCCCCATCAACAGGGTACCGGAGGCTACTCGTCTCAGGATCCGTGAGCAGTACAAGAGAACTGGCCAACTGATCGATTTCGGCGCTGTAGAGAAGCAGGATGGGTTCCCCGGGTTCCATGAAGTGCACTACGAGTGGTGGAATTTCAAGCATATCGCATGGTACGGTGGTAATTTCATGGGTATCCAGTCCCCTGGTAACAGGCACATGTGTTGTCTCAAGACACGTGGTGCCGGCTGGTCATACATCGAAGCCTGTGACGCCGTCTACAACTACACATTCATCAAAGGTTCCAAGAGCTACTTCTTCGCTGGTACAGAGCCATACTTGCAGGGAGATGCCATCATGGATAAGGTGCAGGCGGGACTGGACTTCATCAATACCAGTTCCCCGTACTGGAAGCAGAACAGGCAGGTGAAGCGCAACATCATGCACCAGAGAGCTTCATACCTTGATGCTTCTGGTAAAGAGGTTGGTTCATTCTCTGAGATCATTGCACAGATTGTGGATAAGCCATCTAAGACCAGAGGTAAGAGAGGTCGCAAGGTGAGCTTCGAAGAAGGTGGTTCCTTCCCGCACATGGAAGCAGCACTCGAGGTATCATTGGGTTCCCTGAGAGAGGGTACTATCTACGTAGGCCAGGCATCTGTCTTCGGTACTGGTGGTGAGCAGGGCCCGGGCATACAGGGCTTGGAGAACGTATTCAACTATCCGGAGGCGTGGGACATGCTGCAGTTTCCCAACGTGTGGGAGGACGGTATGCAACACGTACCGGTAGGATACTTTGTTCCTTGTTGGCGTGCCAACTCCTGGTTCATGGATGAGGATGGTAACGTGGAGATGGATGACGCCATCAAAGCCGATGACATCGAGCGGGAGAAGAAGAAGAAATCACCGAAGCCCAAGGATCTGGACAGGAGAAAGGCCGAGTACCCACGCAATCCTGCTGAGGCGCTGCAGCGGATGACAGGTAATGGGTTCAACATTGCCGAGGTACAGGCGCAGATCAAGCGTTTGCTCCACAACCCAGCCTACTCGGGACTGATTCGCTACGGGACACTGGTCCGTTCCCCGGAAACCGGTGTTGTATTCGAGCCCAAGCCTAAGCACGTAGCTCGCCCGATAGAGGACTTCCCACACTCACAAGCTGAAGGTAGAGACCTGAAGGGCTGCGTATCGACCATACAGCGACCTTGGCGTGATCAGAATGGACATGTGCCCCCAGGGATGTACATCATCACCTTTGATGCCTACGCTAAAGAAGATGCAGAAGACCAGACATCACTATGGTCATTCAAGGTGTGGAAGCTGGAGAACTTCTCGGACAACTCCTACGTCAATCTCCCGGTACTGTGGTACTCTGGCAGGCCTACACGGTACTATGACAATCACGACCTGATGTTCATGGCAGCGGAGCTCTACAATGCGCAGATCCAGGGTGAGGTCGCCGGTGGTGGACAATCAGTGATCACTTACGCAAGAGAGAGACGTTTGCTCCACAAACTGCGCAACTCACCAGAATCAGCCTCGAGCAAGGAGAACCAGAGCAAGGGACACCAGAACGAGTACCTCATGGACATGCCGGCCGACAGGAAGAACACAGGTATCATCTATCTCGAGGACTGGCACATTGCACCACGTGCAGCCGATGAGAAGGGTAACCTGATACTGAACCTGCACCACATCTACGACATCGCATTCCTGCGGGAGATGGAGAAGTTCGACCCGCTGCGTGGTAACTATGACCGTATCTCTGACGCCATCACATTCATGTACGAGATGAAGGATCATTACATCTCCTACACCAAGCTACGCCGGGAGAACAAGGAGTTCTTTGAGCGTACCCTGTTCGCTGAAGCAGTGGTGGAAACTGGCTACGTGCCGCTATACTAAGTTTGTTTATCTCCACAAGGTGGTTATATTTGTGTACAAACCGGGTACATGGATTCAATTCAGGTCGACTCACGCAAAACGGTATTCCATCGTCCACTGCAGGCTATTCCTTATTCCGACAAGACACCGGAATGGTTCCAGCAGAACGTGGAGCACCTCATACAGAAAGCCAATTTCAACTTCGGCTCTGATATGACGAGTCGAAAGGATCTGAAGATGCTCTACGGAGTATACAACAACCAGTTCCCGACCGAATGGTTCAAGCACGTGACCGACCCGCTGAGCGCCAAGAAGCCACAACACAAAGCATTCCCTGCCAAGATAAGACCAGTAACCATGCTCAGGACGAACATCGACCTGTTGCTTGGTGAATATCCCCGCCGTCCTTTCATCTACAACGTATCCAATCTCGGTGATACTGGCTATAGCCGGTACATGGAGAGTATGCAGAAGACAGCTCGCCAGACACTGGAAGCACATTTCCTGCAAGCAGCTATCGAGGAGATGCAGGCGCAGGGCCAGGAGATAACTCCCGAGCAGATGCAGCAGATGCAGCAAGAACCGCCAGTACCGGAAATAGTGAAGGCGGAGTTCCAGAGTTCTTACAAGGATGCCATGGCCATCAAGGGACAGAAGTATCTCAAGCGTGTCATCCGTGAACACGAGGTGAGACGCAAAATGCACAAGATGTTCAAGGACTGGCTGATCACCGGCGAGACCTACTCGTACAAATCTGTCGAGAACAATTCACTTATCTATAACCGCATCTCTCCACTCTGTTTGGACTACGACAAGTCCCACTCTTCTGACTTTATCGAGGATGGTGAATGGGCCGTGTACCAGGACTGGGTAACGCTCTCCGACGTAGTGGACAGGTTCTACCACGTACTGAAAGAAAAGCACGTGCATGAGCTGGAGAAGCGTGCCATATATTCCACACCGACCGCCTTTTTCAATTACCTGCGTGACCACGTGACCCTGCAAGACAGGTTCACCAAGATACCGATCTATCACACAGTATGGAAAGGCCGTAAGAAGATAGGCTTCCTGAGCTATCTTGACATGGAGACATTCCAGTATGTGGAAGACGTAGTGGATGAGGATTACATTGTTGACCGTGCCAAGGGTGAGCAGATAGAATGGCGCTGGGTGAATGAGGTATACGAGGGCTGGAGACTGCACGATGACATATACTGTAACCTGCAGGCTTGCGATATCCAGCGCAACGAGATGAATAACCTCAGTACCTGCAAGCTGCCTTACAACGGGCGCAAGTACTCTGACACGCACTCTACCAACATATCAATACTCGAGATAGGAATACCGTTCCAGATCCTGTATATCGTTACGATGTACACCCTGGAGAAGACCATCGCCAAGTCCAAGGGTAAGATAGCGCTGTTCGACAAGAAGACCATTCCCACCGACGGGGACTGGGATGAGGAGAAGTTCTTCTATTACGGTGAGGCACTGGGCTATGCTCTTATCGACCGGTCTCAACCCGGCGTCGACAAGACCATGAACCAGTACCATGTACTGGACTTGTCTCTCTTCGACCAGATCAAGCAGCTAATCGAGCTGATGGAATCTTTCAAGCAACAGTGGGACGATATCATTGGTATCACCCGTCAGCGCAAAGGACAGACCTATTCATCCGACGGGCAAGGAGTCAATGAGCGTTCCGTGTTCCAGTCTACTGTCATCACCGATATGATCTTCCTGGGCTTTGAAGAGTTCACCGAACGGGAACTACAGGGCCTGATGGATCTCTCGCAGTTCACTACC
>Ga0247783_1000025_pt1 | contig 46811 bp, 45 predicted proteins | sample UWRJL064202C5_FD_179911 | JGI IMG/M metagenome (GOLD analysis project Ga0247783, IMG submission 179911) | Plant litter microbial communities from Arlington Agricultural Research Station in Wisconsin, United States - UWRJ-L064-202C-5 | ecosystem: Environmental > Terrestrial > Plant litter >...
CGCTCCAATAGCGCAAGGTCTTGCGATCCCCTGCTTTCACCCGTAGGTCGTATGCGGTATTAATCCGGCTTTCGCCGAGCTATCCCCCACTACTGGGTACGTTCCGATGTATTACTCACCCGTTCGCCACTCGTCGCCAGGGTTGCCCCCGCGTTACCGTTCGACTTGCATGTGTAAGGCATGCCGCCAGCGTTCAATCTGAGCCAGGATCAAACTCTTCAGTTTAATCACTGTGTTGATTCTTTCGAATCATGTCGCTCTAACTCAAGAAATATAGGTGTGTGATACCTACATTACTTAGTGCGAGCATTTTGATGCTTTTGTATTGCGCGCCGACTCGTCTTGCGACTCGTCGGTTGACGCAGCACTTGATCATCAAGCGCCCACACTTATCGGCTGTTGATTTTTAAAGAGCAGTGCTCGAATCGGTGTGTTGCTGATACCGTTTTTCGAACAGCGAAGAAGCGGAATTATGACGCGCCGTTTCGGGCCTGTCAAGTCGACCGCCGGGCTGAACCGCCTGACTGTCGCACCTTCCACGACTTCGGCACCGCCCCAAGGGGGCCAAGTGCGAAGCCCGCAACTATATCAGGAATTCGAGAAGTGTGGAGGCCTCTTGCCGACAAAAGCGGCCATGCCTTCCTTCTGGTCGCTCGTGGCGAAGGTCGAGTGGAAGGCGCGTCGCTCGAAGAGGATCCCCTCGGCCAGGGGCACCTCGTACGCCCGGTTGACCGACTCCTTGATCATCATCACCACGGGCAGCGACATCGCGGCGATCTTCTCCGCGGTCGCGATCGCTTCGTCGAGCACGCGCTCCGGCGCGACCACGCGGGAGACGAGACCGGAGCGTTCCGCCTCCGTCGCATCCATCATGCGGCCGGTCAGGCAAAGCTCCATCGCCTTCGCCTTGCCGACCGCCCGTGGGAGGCGCTGCGTCCCGCCCGCGCCGGGAATGATCCCGAGCTTCACTTCCGGTTGACCGAACTTGGCGGTCTCGGCCGCGATCACGATGTCGCACATCATCACGAGCTCGCAGCCGCCACCCAGCGCGTAGCCCGAAACGGCCGCGATGACCGGCTTGCGGATGCGTCGAATCGTTTCCCAGTTGCGGGTGATGAAGTCAGACTTGTAGACGTCCATGTACGACCACGACGCCATCTTGCCGATGTCCGCGCCGGCCGCGAAGACCTTCTCCCCTCCCGTGATCACGATGCAGCCGATCGCGGAATCCTGTTCGAAAGCGGACAGCGCAGCGCCGAGCTCGTCCATCAGGTCGTCGCTCAGCGCATTGAGTTGTTTGGGTCGATTCAAGGTCACGAGACCGACCGGGCCTCGCGTTTCGACGAGGACGTTTTCATAGGCCATGGCTTGCAGCTCCCGGGTTGATCAGTGAACGCGGGCGTCCTGGCGCGCGCCGAGAAAGTCCTGAAGTTCGAGCGCCGACAACGGCGCCCCGAAGTGAAAGCCCTGGCCCGCCGAGCAGCCGATCGCGACGAGACGATCGAACTGGGCTCGCGTCTCGACGCCTTCCGCGACGACCTGGTAGTCGAGGCGATTGCCGAGCGCGACCACGGCGTCGATGAGCACGCTGGAGATCGCGTCGTCGGGAATGCCCTGGACGAAGCGCTTGTCGATCTTGAGCTGCGCGACGTCGATCCGGCTCAACCAGCCGAGAGACGCATCGTCGAACTTGAAATCGGCGATCGACACCCGAACGCCGAGCTTCGCCAGTTCGCGCACCACGCGCTCCGTTCCATCGTGGTTTCCGGCGAGGCTCTCCTCCGTCACTTCGAGCATCAACATGCGCGCCGGCAGCGCGCTCTTCATCAGCGCGCTCGCGACGATCGCGGGGAGGCGCCGATCGTGGAACTGCCGGCCCGTCACGTTGACCGACACCGGAATCTCGACGGTGCGACCCGCCTTGCGCCACGCGACGATCTGCTCGCAGACCTGGGTCACGACCCACTTCGTGATCGTGTCGATCATGCCGCGATGCAATGCGGCGCCGATGAAGGTCTCCGGCAGCAGCAGCCCGCGGGTCGGGTGTTGCCAGCGCAGCAACGCCTCCATGCCGACGACCTGACCGGTCGAGAAGGAGACCTGCGGCTGATAGAACATGCAGAACTCGTTGCGACCGAGCGCGTCGTTGATCTCGACGTCGAGATCGCGCTGAAGACTGATCTTCTCCGACAACCAGTGGTTGAACGCGAAGACTTGTTGGCGTCCCCGCGACTTCGCCTCGAACAGCGCGCTCTCGGCCGCGGACAACAAGGCTTCGGATTCGTCGCCGTCGAATGGAAAGCGCGCGACGCCGACGCTTGCGCCGATGCGTTGCTCGATGGTCGGGACGAGTGGTTCGCTGGCGAGACGATCGATGACGCGTTGGAGGAGCGTATCCGCGTCGCCGACCACCGTCTCGCTGCATGTGATCAGGAATTCGTCGCCTCCCATCCGGGCCACCAGCGCGCCGGGTCCCGTCATCTCGACGAGCAGCTGTGCGATGGCGGCCAGAAGCGCGTCCGCTTGCGCATGTCCGTAGCCGTCGTTGATCTCCTTGAAGAGATCGATGTCGAGCAGCGCCACGACGAGCGTCTCGTCATTCGAGCGGGCCTGCTCGACACGACACGCCAATTCGAATTCGCCACTCGATCGATTCAACACCGACGTCAGGCGATCCAGGTTCGCCATCTGCTCGGCCTGACCGACGACGTTCTCCCGTTCGTGGACCGCCAGCGAGCCGGCGATCAGCAGCGAGATGCCACCCGCGAAGTCGATCTCTTCGGTTCGCCACAGGCGAGGGCCGTTCGCCTGCGCGATCGAGAGAACGCCGACCAGTGCGCCGTCCTGCGCGATGGGAAACTCGAGGATCGCCCCGAGACCGGCGGCGATCAACGACTGACGATGTTCGTCGTCGACCGCGTCGTGGCGACGGATGTCGTCGATGACGAGCGGCCGCAACGAGCGCAACTCACGCGCGTATCGCTCGAAACGTCCGAGATCGAACGTCATACCCGTGCGATCGACGCCCGACGCATCCCCGTCGCGAATCGCGGCATAGCCTTGCGTGCAACGCAGCTGCTCGGGCCGATCGTCAAGCACCCAGAAGTCCGCGCTCGATGCGCCGATGTCGTCGCACGCCGCGCGCAGCAAGAGCGTGACCCGGTCCTCGAAGAAGCCGGCGATCGCTGTCGCGATCTCGAACAGGCGGTCGCGCAACGCCAGGGCACGCTTGCGCGACTCCAGCTCGCGCTCCTCTTCGTCGACGCGGTCGGTGACGTCCCGTGCGTTGACGACGAGGCCGCTGATGCGCGGCATGTCGACACAGTTGCGAAGCCGGCACTCGAGGACGCGGGTCTCGCCGTTCTGGTGCCGGACTCGCAAGCGATAGCCGCTGAGCGATGCGTGCTTCTCCGCGCGTCCGCCACGCAGCCATTGCATCGCGCCCACTGCGCCGCTCGTCGCCAGCAGGGTGGAGAACGGTTCGCCGAGCAACGCATTGGCGCGCCAGCCCAACGCGGTCTCGACGGATGGGCTCGCGAACGAGATGCAGTCGCGCCGGTCGATCACGAACGTCAGATCCCATTGGTAGGTCGACAACGCCCGGTAGTACGCCTCGAGGTCGCGAAGCTCGCGACGAAGTTCGCGCTCGGCCGTGATGTCGCGCACCTGCCAGACGGCGTCGGTCGACAAGCCGCTCGGCTGGCCGGCCTCGCCACCGACCGAATGCACGATCACCTCGGCCATGAAGGGCACGCCATCGCGACGGACCAGCATGTACTCCACACGGACGAACGCCGGGTTCGAATCGACGGCGCTACGCAAGGCCTGCTCGAAACGATCGGCGCTGTTGGCGTTGGGAAACAGGGAAATCAGGTGCGACTCGACCGAGACGTCGCTCGGCAAGGCGAAGAGCGTGCTCCAGGCCGTATTGCATCGGCGGATGCGGCCGCGTTCGGTGACCGCGACGGCGAGCGTCGGATGCGCGAGCATTGCCGACAGCCGAGCCGCGCTCGTGAGCGCCCCGCTTTCGGCAAGGATGGCTGGCTCCTTCATCGCGTCGTTGTTGATGGGCCGGTGGGCGGCTATCTTAACGTCGCCTTGTCGGGAGCGGCCCGAAGCCCGCGAACGCTGTCCCCGACGCGGTACCATCGCGCCTCGTTTTCACGTGCCGCTGGCAAGAATCCCCCGTTCGATTTGATCGACACGTCGCGAGCAAGCCCTTCACGACCGCGGATCGACAGCCCGCAATCTCCAACTCGCCATGAACGTCCGCACCGCGACCCGGGACGATGCCAACGCCATTGCAGCACTCCATGCCGCAAGCTGGCGAGCCACGTATCGAGGCATTCTCTCGGCTGACTACCTCGACCATCACGTCGTCGACGACCGCCACGATCTCTGGCTCGCCCGCTTCGCGAAGTTCGACTCCAGACAGCATCATGTCGCGGTTGCGGAAGATGAGGCCGGCACCCTGCTCGGTTTCGTCTGCGTCCTCCTCGACGAAGAACCCGAGCACGGCGCGCTTCTCGACAACCTCCATGTCGATCCCGCGAAGCATCGCCTCGGCGCGGGAAGGCGACTGATGGCGGAGGCGGCGCATTGGGTGCGGCGGATGGAGCCGCGGTGGCCGATGCACCTCTGGGTCTACGAGAACAACGTGAAGACCGTCGATTTCTATCGTGCGACGGGCGGGGCCGAAGTCGATCATCGCGTGATCGTGACCCCGGCAGGCAACCGGGCGGCGGTGCTGCGGTTCGAATGGGCCGACACCGCGGCATTGGCCGCCCGTCTCGACGGATCGTTCGCGTGACGTCGATTCGACAGGCGAAGCCTCGCCGCCTCCCTCGCGCCGCGGCGCGGGTCGCCTCATGAGTTCACTGACGGCGGGCGTCTCCGGAGGCATGGTGGTCGGCCTGCTGCTCGCCTCGGGCTTCGGTCGACGATTCGACGCGGGCGGTCGACGCAACAAACTGCTCGCCCGCCTGCCCGACGGACGGACGGTCGTGAGCGCGTCGGCGCGCGCGCTGTGCGAGGCCCTCGATCACGTGGCGATCGTGATTCCCGCACGCGGCGTGTTGCTCGAGGCCGCCTTGTCCGACCTTCCGGTGCGCCTCGTTCGCAACTCACGGGCGAAGGAAGGGATCGGCGCGTCGATCGCCGTCGGGGTCGCGACCCTGAAGGCGGACTATCCGCAAGCCGCCGGCTGGCTGATCGCGCTCGGCGACATGCCCTTCATCCTGCCGCGCACGATCCGGGCCATCGCCGAGACGCTCCCCGCCGTGAACGGTTCGAAGGGCCGCGTCGCGGTCGCCGCGAGCTATCAGGGACGGCGGGGCCATCCGGTCGTCTTCTCGCGCGCGTTCGACGACGCACTCCTCCGTCTCGACGGAGACGCCGGCGCGAGCAGCGTGCTCGCGACCGCCGACGTCCGGGCCGTGGAGTGCGAAGACCCTGGCATCCTTCGCGACATCGACACGCGCGAAGACCTCGAACTTGTCATGCAGACCGCTTCCCGATGAACGTCCGCACCAGGAAGTCTTCGTCACGATCGAACGCGGCCATCGCCGGCGTCGACTACGTCGTCGAACTCGCCGATCCGAAGGGGCATTACGTCGAGGTCACCTGCGTCGTGGCCCGACCCGCGGCCGAGGGCCAGCGGCTCGCGTTGCCCGCGTGGATCCCCGGCAGCTACATGATCCGCGACTTCGCTCGCAACATCGTCGAGATTCGCGCGACGGGCGATGGCCGCGACATCGCGCTCGTCAAGCTCGACAAGGACACCTGGCAGGCCGCCTCGTGCCCCGGACCGCTCGTCGTCACCTACCGGGTCTATGCGTGGGATCCCTCGGTGCGGGCCGCGCATCTGGACGAGACGCATGCGTTCCTGAACGGCACGAGCATCTTCCTGCAGGTCGCCGGCTTCGAGCACGAAGCGCATCGCGTGAGCCTGAAGCAGCCCGGAGGCGCGACGTTTCGCGCGTGGCGCGTCGCGACCACGCTCCCCTCGCTCGACGTCGCGAAGTCCGGCTTCGGCCGCTATCTCGCGGCCGACTACGACGAACTCATCGACCATCCGATCGAGATGGGGACGTTCCACCTGGAGCGCTTCGACGCTGCGGGCGTCCCGCACGAGATCGCCTACACGGGCGTCGTGCCGAACCTCGATGCGGCGCGCGTCAACGCGGACCTCGCGACGATCTGCGCGGCGCAGATCCGCTTCTTCGCGACGCCGAAGGAGCGCAAGACGAATGAAGGCGCGCCCTTCCGCCGCTACCTGTTCCTGACGAATGTCGTCACCGACGGCTACGGAGGACTCGAGCATCGCGCGTCGACTGCGTTGATCTGCTCGCGCGACGCGCTGCCCGTCAAGGGATCGACGGAGCGCTCGCGCGGCTATCGCACCTTCCTCGGCCTCGCGAGCCACGAGTACTTCCACAGCTGGAACGTCAAGCGCATCAAGCCGGCGCTGTTCGCGCCGTATGCGCTCGATCGCGAGACGCACACCGAACTGCTGTGGATCTTCGAAGGCTTCACGAGTTACTACGACGACCTGTTCCTGGTCCGCACCGGACTCATCACCGAGACGCAGTACCTCGAGGAAGTCGCGGGCAACATCGATCACGTGCTCAACGGCTTCGGCCACACCCGGCAGAGCGTCGCGGAGAGTTCGTTCGACGCCTGGACCAAGTACTACCGGACCGACGAGAACACGCCGAATGCCGTCGTCAGCTATTACAAGAAGGGGGCCCTGATCGCGCTGTGCCTCGACTTGTTCATTCGGCGCGCGAGCTCGGGCAAGGCATCGCTCGACGACGTCATGCACCTGCTGTGGAAGCGCTACGGCAGCGACTTCTACGAGGGCGCGGGCCAGGGGCTGCCCGAAGACGGATTCCCCGATGTCGTCGAGGAAGCGACCGGTGTCGATGCCCGGCGCGAGATCCGTGCGTGGGCCTACGGGACGGAAGCCCTCCCGATCGAGGGCCTGATCGCGGACTGCGGGCTGCGTCTGCTGCGCAAGCCGCGCGGTCCCGCGGCCTCGTTGGGCGTCCGGACATCGGGCGACGACCGGGAGTGCCGCATCACGCACGTCTCCGAGGGCGGCCCGGCGTATGACGCCGGCCTCGCGGCAGGCGACGTGCTGACGGCGATCGACGCGCTTCGCGTGACCGGAACGCGGCTCGATGCGTTGCTCTCGAAGTACCGGCCCGGCGCCGTCGTCACTGCGCACGCGTTTCGTGGCGACGTGCTCCAGACGCGTCGCGTCAAGCTCGGCGCGTCACCGCTCGTGACGACCATCGCGGATCGGAAGAAGGTCGGAAAGGCCGCGGCGCGTGCGCGCTCAGCCTGGCTCGGCGCTTGAGCATGCCGCGTCAGCGCGGCGGTTCGTCGCCGTCAGGCTCGCTCGCGGGATCGGCCGCGATCGCGTACTTCTCGTTCGCCCACGCGCCGAAGTCCAGGTTCTTGCAGCGTTCCGAACAGAACGGCCGGAAGCGATTCTCGCTGTTCCATTCGACGGTGCGATTGCAGGTCGGGCAGGCGACGACAGCCATGGCAAGCCTCTAAAAGCGGTCGGAGCGACGTTGACCGTCTCAGGCCGTCAAAGGTTGCACAACACGAGTTCGAACGGGACGTCGGCATCGATGGGTTTCGGCCGCATGTCGCCGTCCTGCGACGTGAAGCGGACCCAGATCATGTACTTGTTCGCGCTTGTTTCGGGTATCGCACCCAGCGACTCGTCGAGCCGCACCTGCAACATCTGATAGGACTTGCCGCCGAGGACTTGCTGGAAGCCGCCCTGCACCGCGACGACCGAGGTCGCATGGCCCGACTCGCGCAATAGCCGCAAGACGATCTCGAAACAGCGCCTGAGCGGCATCAGCGGTCCGATCCATGCGGTCAGGTGTTCCAGACGCTGCTGCGGCGGTTGATGCAACCACGCGTGATACGACGGCAGGTCGAACTCGCACGTGCCACCGGGAATGATGCTGCGACTGCGGATGCTCGTGAGCCAGTCGTTGTCACGCAGGTGTTGGCCGACCTTGCCGGGCGTCTGATAGAGCGACTGCGTCGCCTGTTCGATGTCGGTCAGCACGCCTTCGAGACGCGCGCCATCGACCGCGGGATTGCCGCGCAACGCGGACAAGGTCTGCCGCTGGCGTTCGAGCTCCTGCAACAGATCCGACTTCAGATCCGCGCGACCCGCGACGTCGAGGATCTCGAACAACGTCGTCAATGCGACGTGATGCGCCGTGGGATGGGGCTGCGCGAGGAACAGTTCCAGTCGATCGAACAGATCTTCGAGCCGCAGCAACGTACGAATGCGCTCGTTGAAAGGATATTCGTACTGGATCAATGGACGCCTGCGAAGGCCAGGGCTGCTGAGGGCGTTTTAAGTGGCGCGATTCTGACCGATGAGCGCACGAATGACAAACCATCGTTCGGCCCGCGTTCGTTCAGGACAAACGATCGAAGCGCGCCGCCGCGTCCAGGTAGCGCCGATGCAGTTCATCGATGGGCGCGTCGAGGGACGCCGGGCTGCCGCTGTTGTCGATCACATCGTCGGCGAGGCGGACCTTGTCGGCCTGCGGCATCTGCGTCGCGATGATGCGTTCGACCTCCGGCTTCGACAGCCCGCTGCGACGCATGACGCGTTCGATCTGCACGGACTCCTCGCAGGTGACGACGAGGACGCGCTGAACGTCGGCGGGCCGCCCGCGCTTCTCGAGGAGCAACGGAACGACCATCAACACATACGGCGACGTCGCCGCCTCGCGTTCGGCATCGCTCGTCGCGCGAATCAGCGGATGCAGGATCCCCTCGAGGCGCGCCCGCTCTCCGGCATCCGTGAACACGTGATCGCGCATCGCGGCACGATCGAGCGCACCAGCCGGCGTGATGAACTTGGGACCGAACGCCTCGCGCAGCGCCGGGATCGCCGCCCCGCCGGCGGACGAGAGCCGGTGCGCGATGGCGTCGGCATCGACGACGACGACGCCGTGCCGCGCGAAGCGGTCCGCCACCGTCGACTTGCCCGCGCCGATGCCGCCCGTGAGTCCCACCGCGTAGCGCATGGCGCGATCGACGTCAGCGGAACGTCGGCACGATGAGTTCGATCACCGAGGCGCCCGCGAACAGCATGAGGATGCCCGCGGGCGCGAGGTAGACGCCGAACGGAAGCCTCGATGCCATCGTCTTCTTGCCGGCGACGATGAAGGAGATGCCGACGAACGCGCCGACGCAGGCCGACAGCAGGACGATCGGCAGGATCGCCTGCCATCCGAACCAGGCGCCGAGCGCCGCCAGCAGCTTGAAGTCGCCGTAGCCGAAGCCTTCCTTGCCCGTCGCGAGCTTGTAGGCCCAGTACACCGACCAGAGACTCAAATAGCCCGCGACCGCGCCCCACAGCGCATCGGCAAGCGACACGAAGCCGCCGTACCACGCGAGGAGCAGCCCGAGCCACATCAGCGGCAACGTGATGACGTCGGGCAACAGCATCGCGTCGGCATCGATGAAGGTCAACGCGATCAGCCCCGCGACGAGCACGAGCGCGGCCGCGGTGGTGACCGTGAACCCGAAGCGCCACGCGACCGCAGCGAACAAGAGGCCGGTCAGCAGTTCGATGGCTGGATAGCGGAGCGAGATCGGCTGGCGACAGGCACTGCAACGTCCACGAAGGAGTGCATAGCTGACGAGCGGGATGTTCTCGAGCGCGGTGATCGCGTGACCGCAGCTTCCGCAACGCGATCGAGGGTGCGACAGGGTCTCGCGCGGAATGGTCTCGAGCAGTTCGCGAAAGGCGGGCCGCGCGGACGCGAGGCTCTTCTTCATCCGGGCGCGCTCGCGGTCGTCGGTCCGGCCCGCATAGCGGTCGACATATTCGTCGACGTCGTCGAACCAGTCGACCACGCCTTGCACGTGACCGCGCTCGATCGATCGCGGCAGTCGATGGATGACGACGTTGAGAAAACTGCCGATCAACAGGCCGAGGACGCCGGTCGCCGCGGCGAACAGCACCGGGTTGTCGAGCCAGTCCACGTTCACGGCGCGCCGCGAGGCGCCAACGCTTGCGAACGAACCCTCAAACGACCTGACCGAGCTTGAAGATCGGGAGGTACATCGCGACGACCATGCCGCCGACGAGTACGCCCAGGACCACGATGATGATCGGCTCCAGCAGACTCGACAACGCGTCGACCGCGTCGTCGACCTCGGCCTCGTAGAAGTCGGCGACCTTCGACAGCATCGAATCGAGCGAGCCGGATTCCTCACCGATCGACACCATCTGGACGACCATGTTCGGAAAGACGTTCGTGTTCTGCATCGCGTTCGTCAACGAGACGCCGGTCGAGACGTCCGACTGGACTTTCTTCGTCGCTTCGGCATACACCCAGTTGCCGGATGCGCCGCCGACCGAGTCGAGCGCCTCCACGAGCGGGACACCGGCGGCGAACATCGTCGCGAGCGTTCGCGTCCAGCGCGCGATCGACGCCTTGCGGACGAGCTGGCCGAAGATCGGCGCCTGCAGCAGCAGGCGATCCATGAAGGCCTGGATCTTCGAACTGCGTCGCCACGCCTGGAAGAAGAAATAGAAACCGCCGAACAGGGCGCCGAAGATCAGCCACCACCACTGCACGAAGAAGTCCGAGATCGCCATCACGACGAGCGTCGGTGCCGGGAGATCCGCGCCGAAGCTCGAGAACACGCTCTTGAATGCCGGGATCACGAAGATCATGATCACGGCCGTGACGATGCCGCCGACCCCGAGAACCGCCGCGGGATAGAACAGCGCGGCCTTGATCTTGCTCTTGATCGCGAGAATCTTTTCCTTGTACGTCGCGAGGCGGTCGAGCAACGAATCGAGAATACCGGCCTGCTCGCCGGCCGACACCAGGTTGCAGAACAGCGGATCGAAATACAGCGGGTACTTCCGGAAGGCCTGATTCAGGCTCGACCCGGTCTCGATGTCCGAACGAACGTCGTTGAGCAGCTTCGACACCGAAGCGTTCGCGTGACCGCGGCCGACGATGTCGAAGGCCTGCAGCAGCGGCACGCCGGCCTTCATCATCGTGGCGAGTTGGCGGGTGAAAAGCGTGACGTCCTTTTCCTTGATCTTCTTCCCGCTCTTGAAGGTCTGCTTCTTGATCTTCGTGACCAGGATGCCCTGCTTGCGCAACGAGGCGTTGACCAGCGCGTCGCCGGCAGCGCGCATTTCGCCGCGCACGTTCTTGCCGTTGCGATCCTTGCCCTCCCAGGCGAAGACGGACTCCTTGCTGGCGGGGCGGCGTACTGCGAGATTGGCTGTGGCCATGCGTTATTCCCTTGCCGGCGCGATCGCTCGTGGACCGCGACGTGTCGTCATTGCACTTATTCGTTCGTTACCGCGAGGACTTCCTCGATCGACGTGAATCCGTTCTTGACCTTGAGCAATCCCGACTCGCGCAGGTCCTTCACTCCCTCCTTCTTCGCGAGTTCGGCGATTTCGATCGCGTTCCCGCCGGACAGGATCAGGCGCTGCATGGCCTCGGTGATCGGCATGACCTGGTAGATGCCGACCCGGCCCTTGTAACCGCTGCCCTTGCATTTGTCGCAGCCCACCGCGCGATAAGGCCTCCACGAGCCGTCGATCTCCGAAGCCTTGTAGCCGGCATCGATCAGGGCCTGCACCGGTACATCGTGGGGCTCCTTGCACGTGCACAGCTTGCGCGCCAACCGTTGCGCGGTGATGAGGATCACGGACGACGCGATGTTGAACGCTGGAACACCCATGTTCATCAAGCGGGTCAGCGTCGTCGGCGCGTCGTTCGTGTGCAGAGTCGAGAAGACCATGTGGCCGGTCTGCGCGGCCTTGATCGAGATGTCCGCCGTTTCGAGGTCGCGGATCTCGCCGACCATGATGATGTCGGGGTCCTGCCGGAGAAACGCCTTCAGCGCCGCAGCGAACGTCAGCCCGGCCTTGTCGTTCATGTTCACCTGGTTGACGCCGGCCAATTGGATTTCTGCCGGGTCCTCCGCGGTGGAGATGTTGATGCCGGGCTGGTTCAGGATGTTGAGACAGGTGTACAGCGACACCGTCTTTCCCGAACCCGTGGGACCGGTCACGAGCACCATGCCGTAGGGACGCTGGATCGCGCCCATCAGCGTCTCTTTCTGTTCGGGTTCGTAGCCGAGCGCATCGATGCCGAGCTTGGCCTGCGCCGGATCGAGAATCCGCATCACGATCTTCTCGCCGAACAGCGTCGGCAGCGTCGAGACGCGGAAATCGATCGACCGGGTCTTCGACAGCACGAGCTTCATGCGTCCGTCCTGCGGGACGCGCTTTTCGGAGATGTCGAGCTTGGAGATGACCTTGATGCGAGACGCGAGCTTGTCTTTGATCGCGAGCGGCGGCTGCGTGATCTCGCGCAGGACGCCGTCCTGCCGATACCGGATTCGGTAGAAGCGCTCGTACGGTTCGAAGTGCACGTCCGACGCGCCGTCGTTGATGGCGTCCATCAGGATCTTCTGCAGGAAACGCACGACCGGCGCATCATCGACTTCGTTCGCAGCCGCGGCCTCGCTCGGCGAGACCTCCGCTTCCTCGAAATCGAGTTGCAGATCGTCGCTCATGTAGTCGTTGAGCACCGCCTCGGCAGTCTGTCCGAGGCGCTCGATGAGCTGCGTGAGCTTGTCGTGCTCGACGACGACCGCTTCCACCGACATCTGAGTCTGGAACTTGACCTGGTCGAGCGCCTGGTAGTTCGCCGGATCGGAGACCGCGACGGTCAGCTTGTTCGCGCGCCGATGAAGGCCGATCACCTTCAACGACTGCACGAGCTTCTTGTCGATGACGTCGGTCTGCAGTTGGGCCGGGTCGAATGCACCGAGGTCCAGCAGCGGCAACGCGAACTGCTGCGAGAGGCTCGACGCCAGGTCGATCGACGTCATGACCTTCGAGTTGACCAACTGGTCGATGAACGTCTGCTGGGACGTCGCCGCGGCCGCTGCGATCCCCTCCGCCTGCTTGGCGTTCAGCTTCCCGGCCTGGACGAGCGCGCGGCCGAGCCCGCTCATCGTTGATGCGGTAGAAGGCGACGGGGTACTCAATGCGGCCATGGGTCAGAGTCGGAGCGCGAACAAACGGGTCGGCGTGACCACTCGCGGGGAGTTCGGTCGCGCGGGACGCGATGTGCCGATCTCAACCAGTGCGAACGATCATGCCGATAGCACTTTGCTTTGTAAAGCAAACCTGCCGCGAGCATCAAACGAGCAGACGCGGAATTCGCGTCCTGTTGCGTCGATGCGCCAAATCGATCGACGACTACGACAGCGGCCGATGCGGCAGCAGGAGAAAACCTGATCGCTTGTCCGGGGGACGATGCCCGTCCGCTGCGGAAGCCGCGATCGACCAAAGGTCGTCCGTCGTTCGACGCGGCGTGCTGCATCGATGTCGTGGTCGGGGTGAGAGGATTCGAACCTCCGGCCTCTACGTCCCGAACGTAGCGCTCTACCAGGCTAAGCTACACCCCGATTTTGTCCGCGATGATGCGGCGACCTTCCGATGGGTTTGCGCTCGAATGCCGCGTCAGAAATCGCGGTGAATCGCAAACGAACATAATTCTAGCAGAGAGCGTCGGTAAGCCGACGATGGAAGACGTTCGACGACCGCGCGCGCCGCCTCGGCCTCGCGCTCCGCGATGGCGCGGGTGTATGCGAGCGCCCCGCTCGCCTCGATGGCCGCGTGGATCTGCGCGAAGTCGGCGCGGGTACTGTCGATCACGGTGTCGCGCACGAGAGACTGCTGTCGCGGCGTCCCCTTCGCGAGCAGGTAGATCAGCGGCAAGGTCGGCTTGCCCTCACGCAGGTCGTCGCCGACGTTCTTCCCGATGTCCGCGGTCGTGCCCGAATAGTCGAGGACGTCGTCGATCAACTGGAACGCGGTCCCGATGCGGCGGCCGAACTCGGCCCAGGGCTCCTGTTCCGCTTCGTCGCAGCCGGCGAGGATCGCCGCGAGTTGAGCCGAGGCCTCGAACAGCTTCGCGGTCTTGAAGCGGATGACCTGCATGTAGCGCTCCTCGTCCACGTCGGGGTCGTGGATGTTGAGCAGCTGGAGGACCTCGCCTTCGGCGATCACGTTCGTCGCGTCGGCGAGCGTCCGCATGACCGGAAGGCTGCCGACCTCGACCATCATCTGGAACGAGCGCGAATAGAGGAAGTCGCCGACCAGCACCGAAGCCGCGTTCCCGAACAACGAGTTCGCGGTCTTGCGCCCCCGTCGGAGGTCCGATTCGTCGACGACGTCGTCGTGCAACAGCGTGGCCGTGTGGATGAACTCGACGACAGCGGCGAGCGTCAGGCGATGGGGCCCGTGATGATCGAGCGCGCCGGCGATCAACAGCAACAGCGCGGGGCGCAGCCGCTTGCCGCCCGCGTTGACGATGTATTCGCCGACCTGATTGACGAGCACCACCTCCGAGTGCAGCCGCTTCCGGATCAGGGCGTCCATCGCACGCATGTCATCGGCGACCGGTGCCAGGACCAGAGACGCCTGCGGCTTCGCCACGACGACATCGGGCGACTCCATGCTGGCGGTCAGGGCGTTCAAGGAGAGGAGGCGGCTATGGGAAGGGTTCGACCGTGCGGGGCGCGCGGCCGAAAATTATAAGCGATGCCCCGCGCGCGCCCTCCCGCCCGTCGGGCGCGGGCATTGACCGAAGGTCCATCCCACTGTAAGCTCGCGGGTTCTTCAAAAACCGCCCCCACGTCGCTTCGACCCGGGCGCGGATTCCAGGCAGCTTCAACGCAGAGGTCCAACATGTACGCGGTCATAAAAACCGGCGGCAAGCAGTACAAGGTCGTCGCCGGCGAAAAACTGAAAATAGAACAGATACCGGCGGACGTGGGTGCGGAGATCGTGCTTGACCAGGTTCTCGCAGTCGGTGCGGGTGAGTCGATTCAATTCGGCGCCCCCCTCATCGCGGGGGCCACGGTCACGGCAACGGTCCTGTCCCAAGGTCGTCACGACAAGGTCAAGATCTTCAAGATGCGCCGACGCAAGCACTATCAGAAGCGTCAAGGCCATCGTCAGAACTACACCGAGGTCGTGATCGGCGCCATCAACGGCGCTGCGGCGGCCTAAGGAGATTCACGATGGCACACAAAAAAGCAGGCGGTAGTTCGCGCAACGGTCGCGACTCCGAATCGAAGCGCCTCGGCGTCAAGGTGTATGGCGGCCAGGTCATCAATGCGGGCGGCATCATCGTTCGTCAGCGCGGCACGCGCATCCATCCCGGCGTGAACGTCGGCGTGGGCAAGGACCACACGCTGTACGCGTTGGTGGACGGCACCGTCCAGTTCGGCATCAAGGGCGCGACCAAGCGGCATCTGGTCAGCGTCGCTCCGGTCGCCGCCGCGTAAATCGCGACGCGGGAGAACACGAGGCCCCGCTGTCGCGGGGCCTTTTGTTTTGAACGCGAGGAAGCCGTGCGATGAAGTTCATCGATGAAGCGAAGATCGACGTGGTCGCCGGCGACGGCGGCAACGGCATCGCGAGCTTTCGCCGCGAGAAGTTCGTTCCCTTCGGCGGCCCCGACGGCGGCGATGGCGGTCGCGGCGGCAGCGTCTTCGCGGTGGCGGACCGCAACATCAACACGCTCGTCGACTATCGCTTCGCGAAGCTGCACCGCGCGAAGAAAGGCGAGCACGGTCGAGGCTCCGATTGCTACGGCAAGGGCGCCGACGACATCACGCTGCGCATGCCGGTCGGCACGGTCATCACCGAACTCGAGAGCGGGGCCCTCGTGGCCGACCTGACCGAGCACGGCCAGGTAGCCTTGCTCGCCGCGGGTGGCAAGGGTGGCCTCGGCAACATCCACTTCAAGTCGAGCACCAATCGCGCGCCGCGCCAGCAGACCGACGGCGAGCCGGGCGAGGAACGACAGCTCCGGCTCGAACTCAAGGTGCTCGCGGACGTGGGCTTGCTCGGCATGCCGAACGCCGGCAAGTCCACGTTCATCGCCGCGGTGTCGAACGCCCGCCCGAAGATCGCGGACTATCCGTTCACGACGCTGCATCCGAATCTCGGCGTCGTCCGCGCCGGACCGGAACGCAGCTTCGTCATCGCGGACATTCCCGGCCTCATCGAGGGCGCGGCCGAAGGCGCGGGACTCGGTCACCAGTTCCTGCGCCACCTGCAGCGCACCGGCTTGTTGCTCCACATCGTCGACCTCGTCCCGTTCGACGAGGCGGTCGACCCGGTCGCCGAGGCGAAGGCGATCGTCAATGAACTCGCAAAGTACGACGAGTCGCTCGCCGCGAAGCCGCGCTGGCTCGTCCTCAACAAGCTCGACCTGCTCGACGAGGCCGAAGCGAAGGCGCGCGTCGCGGATTTCGTGAAGCGCATGGGCTGGAAGGGTCCGGTCTTCGCGATCTCCGCGTTGACCCGCGCGGGCTGCGAGCCCTTGGTCCAGTCGATCGACGCCTATCTCGCCCGTGAGCGCCGCGCGCGCTTCGGCGAGCAGGCCGCGGACGACGCCGACGTCGCGACCGATCCGACGGACCCGCGCTTCGTCCACGATCCGCATTGACGGTCATGGCCAGCGAGGGCGTGAGTCGCGTCGCCGGCGCGCGCCGGATCGTCGTGAAGGTCGGCAGCACGCTCGTCACCGACGAGGGTCGCGGTCTCGACCGCGAGGCCATCGCCCGATGGGCCGCGCAGCTCGCGGCCCTCCGGGCCCTTCGCAAGGAAGTCGTGCTCGTCTCGTCCGGCGCGATCGCCGAAGGCATCAAGCGCCTGGGATGGAAGCGACGCCCGACGGCGATGCACGAGTTGCAGGCCGCCGCCGCCGTCGGCCAGATGGGGCTCGCGCAGGCGTACGAGAGCGGCTTTCGCGAACACGGCATCCAGACCGCGCAGATCCTGTTGACGCACGCCGACCTCGCCGATCGAAGCCGCTACCTGAACGCGCGCTCGACGCTCCTCACGCTGCTCGCCTTCGACGTTTTGCCGATCATCAACGAGAACGACACCGTCGTCACCGACGAGATCAAGTTCGGCGACAACGACACGCTCGGTGCGCTCGTCGCGAATCTCATCGAGGCGGACGCCCTGGTGATCCTCACCGACCAGGCCGGTCTCTTCTCGAGCGATCCGCGTCGCGACCCGGACGCCACGCTCGTCACGGAAGCGCAGGCCGACGATCGCGCGCTGGAAGCGATGGCGGGCGGCTCGGGCTCCGCGATCGGTCGCGGCGGCATGCTGACGAAGGTCCTGGCCGCCCGTCGCGCGGCGTCGAGCGGCGCGCACACGACCATCGTGTCCGGTCGCGAGACGGACGTGCTCGTGCGACTCGCGGGCGGCGAGGCGATCGGTACGCAACTGTTCGCGCCGGTCGGCCGCTTGTCCGCGCGCAAGCAATGGATGGCCGATCACCTCCAGACCGCGGGACGCGTGATCCTCGATGCCGGCGCCGCCGAGGCACTCGCCGCAAGCGGACGAAGCCTGCTGCCGATCGGCGTCACGCAGGTGGTCGGATCGTTTGCCCGCGGGGACGTGGTGTCCTGCATCGCGCCCGACGGCCGCGAGATCGCGCGCGGGATCGTCAACTACGCGAGTGCGGACGCACGACGGATCGTCGGTCGCCCGTCGAACGAGATCGAACACCTGCTCGGTTTCGTGGAGGAGCCGGAGCTCATCCACCGCACGAACCTGCTGACGATGTGACGAGTCAGAGGATCGAGTTCGGGCGCGCCTTCATGCGTTCGATGATCTGCGGGATCGTCGTGGTCGACGTGCCGTCCGGACAGAAGTACTCCTTCATCAACGCGGCCTGCTGGCGGTTGTTTCCGACTTCCTCGATCGGCTGCCACGCCGAGTTGCGCGCGCGGGACCAGGTGCCGTCGTCACGGCCCGTCGCGTAGAGCTTCCGCTCGCGGGTCTCGCAGCGAATCCCTTCGAAGGTCACGTTGCGCGCGCCTTGCGGGCTGCGCGCGACGACCGTGTAGCGGAATACGTCGTCGGTTCCTTTCGAGATCGACGTGCGGTCGATGAGGAAGGTGTAGGTCGACGCGCCGCTGACCGCGAAGGGGAGCAGGTCTGCGTCCTTCGGCGTCGCCGGGGGAAGCTGCGTCTGCATCTCCTCCCACGACTTCGCCCGCTCCTCGTACTCCTGCTCGAAGGTGCTCGGCGGCTTCAGCGCGCCGCAGCCGACGAGGACGACCGCGGCGAAGCAGGCCGTGCCCCCGAAGCGAAGCCCTACCCCACCACGTCGAGTCAATGGCGCTCCGACTCTTGCTGGCTTGGCGACGCGCCGAGCTCCTGTCCGCGCAGCGGCGCGCGCGTGTGCTGCCGCAGATAGCGCGTGTGCTCCGGCTTGCGCGTGACGTAGCGGGACAGTTCGGTCAGCGCTCGCGTGTACACGTCACGCTTGAACTCGATGACGGCGTCGAGCGGCACCCAATACTCGTGCCAGCGCCACGCATCGAATTCGGGATGCGTGGACGCGCGCAGCGAGATATCGCTGTCGCGACCGATCAGCTTCAGAAGAAACCAGATCTGCTTCTGCCCGCGGTAGCTGCCGCGCCACTCGCGCTTGACCCAATGCTCGGGCACTTCGTAGCGCAGCCAGTCGCGCGTGCGACCGACCAGCTTGACGTGTTCGCGCTTGAGACCGATCTCTTCTTCCAGCTCGCGATACATCGCTTCTTCAGGCGTCTCACCGTGCTTGATGCCGCCTTGAGGGAACTGCCACGAATGTTCGCGGATCCGCTTGCCCCAGAAAACTTCACCCTTGGCGTTGGCCAGGATGATTCCGACGTTGGGGCGGTAGCCTTCTCTATCCAACATGTCGGACCACCCGATTCCGTTAAGATTGAAGGGATTATAAACACGGTTCCCCGGCCTTCGTCACGGTTTCGACACATGCGCCGCGGCCGAGCCGGACACCTTCCATCGACGTGCAAGCCGGCGTCGGATGCCCTCTCAAATTCGAATCGTCCTCCTCTCCCGCCGCATGCACGCGTCCCGTTTCTTCATCACCACGCTCAAGGAAGCGCCCGCCGACGCCGAAATCGTCAGCCATCAACTCATGCTCCGCGCGGGCTTCATCAAGCGACTCGCGGGCGGCATCTACACGTACATGCCGATGGGTCTTCGCACGATCCGGAAAGTCGAAGCCATCGTGCGTGACGAGATGAATCGAGCCGGCGCGATCGAACTGCTGATGCCGGTCGTGCAACCGGCCGAGCTGTGGCAGGAGTCGGGACGTTGGGAGAAGTACGGTCCCGAGTTGCTGCGCATCAAGGACCGGCATCAGCGCGACTTCGTCGTGCAACCGACGTCCGAAGAAGTCATCACCGACATCGCGCGCAAGGACATCGCGAGCTACAAGCAGCTGCCGGTCAACCTGTATCACATCCAGACGAAGTTCCGCGACGAGATCCGTCCGCGTTTCGGCGTGATGCGCGGACGGGAGTTCACGATGAAGGACGCGTATTCCTTCGATCGCGACTTCGAAGGCCTTCAGCAGAGCTACGAGAAGATGCGCCTCGCGTACTGCGCGATCTTCGAGCGCATGGGGCTGCGCTATCGCGGCGTCGCCGCCGACAACGGTTCGATCGGCGGCACCGGCTCGCAGGAATTCCACGTGCTCGCCGACTCGGGCGAGGACGCGATCGCGTTCAATCCGCAGTCCGACTATGCCGCCAACGTGGAACTCGCCGAAGCGATCGCGCCGCATCCGCGTGCGCAGCCGAGCGAGGCGATGGCCAAGGTCGCGACGCCCGGCCGCGCGAAGTGCGAGGACGTCGCCGACCTGCTCGGCATTCCGCTCGCGCGCACGGTGAAGTCGATCGTGCTCGCCGTCGACGCGACGAAGGACGCGCCGGGCGCGACCCGGATCTACCTGCTGCTCCTGCGAGGAGACCACGTCCTCAACGAGATCAAGACGCGCAAGCTCGACGGCCTCGCGGCCTTCCGCTTCGCCAGCGAGGCGGAGATCGTCGAGACCTTCGGCACGCCCCCGGGCTATCTCGGACCGATCGCGACGAAGCGTCCGGTCACCGTCATTGCCGATCGCACCGTCGCCGCGATGAGCGACTTCGTCGTCGGTGCGAACGAGGTCGACTTCCACATCGCGGGCGTGAACTGGGGCCGCGACCTTCCGGAGCCGATCGTCGCGGACATCCGCAATGTCAAGGCCGGCGACGCGGCTCCCGACGGACCTGGGACGCTCGAGATCTGCCGCGGCATCGAGGTCGGACACATTTTCCAGTTGCGCACCGTCTATTCGAAGCCCGACGCGTTGAACGCGACCTTCCTCGATGAGGACGGCAAGCCGAAGCCCTTCGAGATGGGCTGCTACGGCATCGGCATCACACGCATCGTCGGCGCGGCCATCGAACAGAACTTCGACGAGCGCGGCATCGTCTGGCCGCGCGCGCTCGCGCCGTTCGAGGTCGTGATCTGCCCCGTCGGCTGGGGCCGAAACGAAGCGGTGCGCGGGACGGCGACCGCGCTGCACGACGCGCTCGTCGCGCAAGGCGTCGACGTCATCCTCGACGATCGCGACCTGCGACCCGGCGTCATGTTCGCGGACTGGGAGCTCATCGGCGTGCCCTTGCGCGTGACGATCGGCGATCGCGGACTCAAGGACGGCAACGTCGAGGTCCAGGCCCGACGCGACTCGGCCGCGACGAACGTTCCGGTCGGCGAGGCCGCGACCCATGTGGTCGGGCGTCTCGCGTCGCTCTGACGACCGAGGCCACGTGAGCGTTCGAGCGCTCGCCCGCATCGTCGGCGCGATCGCCGCGGTGGCGAGCGCACAGGCCTTCGCGGGGGCACAGCAGTACGAGCCCTTGACCGCGTCGGTCCGTACCGCGTTGTCGTCGAGCATCTCGGACGATCGTCCGCCGCGTATCGAGATCCCGGACATCCGTGCGCGACTCGCGTATCTGGACTGGCTGGGCGAGATGGGCGAGCGCATCAAGAAGCGCATCCCCGACTACCAGGCGCGTCGCGAACTCCTCGAGACGATCTACTACGAGAGCAAGCGCGCGGGTCTCGACCCCGCGCTGATGCTCGGCCTCATCCAGGTCGAATCGGGCTTTCGCAAGTACGCGATCAGCTCGGCCGGCGCGCGCGGCCTCACGCAGGTCATGCCGTTCTGGGCGAGCTTGATCGGTGACGGCGACGCGAAGAAGCTGTTCAACATGCAGGCCAACGTCCGCTACGGCTGCGTCGTGCTGCGTCACTACCTCGATCGCGAGAACGGCGATCTGTTCCGCGCACTCGGTCGCTACAACGGCAGCCTCGGCAAGCCGGACTATCCGAACCTCGTGCTCGGCGCATGGAAGCGTTGGGAGTACGCACCGCAACTCGCTCCGTCGGTCCCGGCGTTGCCGCCGACCGCGCCACGCGCGGGCATCCCCTGATCGGTCGACTCGATCCGAGGGCCGACATCGGCGCCGCCTTCTCCTAGATTCGCTCATGCCCTCGCTCGAGGGCGCGACCAGGAGAAAATCATGCAATCGACCGAGCCGTCCCCGGGCGTCTGGCGCGACGCCGAAGCCTTCGTCGCAGTCGTCGGACTCGCGATCTCGTTGGCCGTCGCGGCCGCGGGCGCCGCGGCGATCACGAGCGGACGCGTGATCGACGACTCACGACCGGCCGCCGCGTCGCCGAACGTCGACGACGACGCGAGCACGCGCAGCTACGTGTTCGGGGCCTGAGGCCTCATCGCCACGCATCCCGAATCATCGCGACGCCGTGGGCCCCTCGGTCGATCGCGCGCCGCAGGTCGCCGGCGACGAGGCCGCCGAGCGCATAGACGGGAATCGTCGTCGCCGCGATGCGTCGCGCGAATTCGGCCCAGCCGATGCCGTCGTCGTCCGCATGCGACGGCGTGCGCGCGACCGGCCCGAGCGTCGCCGCGTCGAGGCCCAACGTGCCCGCGTGCATCAGTTCGCTCGCGTCATGGCAGGAGCCGAGGCACCAGTCGACGTCGGGTCGCGTCGTGCGCGCCTTCAGGTCGCGCGCGGTCAGATGGACGCCGTCCGCGCGCCGCCAGTAGTGCTCGTCGTGCCGACTGCTCACGACGACGCGCACGCCGGCGCCGCGGCAGATCGCGAGCACGCGGTCGAACAAGCGCCCGAAGCCCGCGTCGTCGAGGCCGGGCTCGCGCAACTGAAGCAAGTCGATCGCCCGCTCGGCCACCTTCGACTCCAGGCGCGCGACGAAGGCGTCGACACCCGTCGTCGTCGCGTCCGAGATCGCGTAGTGGTCCGGCAAGCGCAGCCAGCGCTTGACCGGCAACGCACCCTGCAACCAGGGCGTGGTCGTCGACGACGCGATGTGTTCCCAGCGAAATCCCTGGCCTTCGCGCGCCTCCGGCTCCCCGTGCCACTCATCGTCCCGCCCGAAGCTGCGCCAGAAGTGCAGTCTCACCGTGGCATGCGGATAGACGACGACGCGCTGCGCCCATGGATGCGCGTTCGTGATCACGAGTCCGAGCTCTTCGTCGAGTTCGCGCGCCAGCGCATCGAGGACCGACTCGCCTCGTTCGAGCTTGCCGCCGGGGAATTCCCAATAGCCCGCCATCGGTTTGCCGGCCGGGCGTTGCGCGATCAGGAAACGCCCGCCGCGATCGAGCACGACGCCGACGGCCACGTCGATCGGCGTGGCGCCTTCGTTCATCGCTTGCGGGTCTTCTTCGGCTTCGGTGCCGCCGCGGCGGCGTGACGGCCGGCCCAGTCCCGTGCGAACTGGTGCGCGACCCGACCCGAGCGGGATCCGCGTTCGAGCGCCCAGCGCAAGGCATCGGCTTCCGCGCGCTCGATCTCTGCGTCGTCGCAATCGTAGGAACGCATCCATTCGCGGACGACCGCGAGGTACTCCTCCTGACGAAACGGATAGAACGTCAGTGCGAGACCGAAGCGCTCCGACAGCGAGACCTGTTCCTCGATCGCATCGGCCGGATGGATCTCGACCTGGCCGTCGTCGCCTTCGACGTGTCGCGTCGCACGGTTGTCCCGCATGCGCTCCGGCATCAGGTGGCGGCGATTACTCGTCGCATAGATCAACACGTTGTCCGACTGCGCGGCGATCGAGCCGTCGAGTGCGACCTTCAACGCCTTGTAGCTCGACTCCCCTTCCTCGAACGACAGGTCGTCGCAGAAGACGATGAAGCGCTCGGGACGCGGCGCGACGAGGTCAACGATGTCCGCGAGGTCCACGAGGTCGGACTTGTCGACCTCGATCAGGCGCAGCCCGCGGCTCTCGAAGGCCTGCAGGCACGCGCGGATCAGCGACGACTTGCCGGTGCCGCGGGCGCCGGTCAATAGCACATTGTTCGCCGGACGGCCGGCGACGAACTGGCGCGTGTTGCGCTCGATGACCTCCCGTTGTCGATCGACGTTCTTCAGGTTGGACATCGCGATGCGCGCGACCTGCCGGACCGGCTCGAGCCGCCCGCGTCCTTCGCGCTTGCGCCACCGGAACGCAGGCGACGACGTCCAGTCGATGTCGTCCGACGGTGCAGGCAGCAGCGTCTCGATGCGCGCGAGCAGCCCTTCGGCGCGCGCGACCAGCGCCGTGAGATCGACGCCCGTCACGTCGCCACGAGCTCGGCACGGCGGATCACGCGACCCGCGTACGCGAACACGAAGGGATTGAGCACGATCGACAGCAGCGCGCCCGCGAGGATCAGCGAATAGCCGTGGTCGGACAGCATCCCGAGGCTCTTGCCGAGCGCGCCGAGGATGAACGAGAACTCGCCGATCTGCGCGAGCGCAGCAGCCACCTCGATCGCCGCGCCGCGCGTGCCCCCGAGCAGACGGACGATCAGCACCGCGACCAGCGACTTGCCGAGCACGATCACCGCGACGACCGCGGCGACGCGCAGCGGCTCCTCGAACAGGATCGTCGGATCGAACAGCATCCCGACGCCGACGAAGAACAGGACCGTGAACACGTCCTGCAGGGGCTGCAAGTCGGCCGCGGCGCGGTGGCTCTTGTCCGACGAATTCACGACCACGCCCGCGAAGAACGCGCCGAGCGCGAACGAGACGCCGAAGAGATAGGCCGCGCCGTACGCGGTGCCGAGCGCGAGCGCCACCGCGGTCAGCGTGAAGAGCTCGCGCGAACCGGTCCGGTCCGCGACCTCCATCAACCAGTGGAAGAGTCGCGTCACGACGGTGAGCATCAACAGGACGAACAGCGCGACCTTGCCGAGCGTCAACGCCAGCGTGACGGCCGTGCTGGCGGCATCCGTCGGCGCGGCCTCGCCGTCCACCGGCTTCACGCCGAGGATCGTCGCGACGACCGGCAGGAGAACGAGCACGACGACCATCACGAGGTCCTCGACGACGAGCCAGCCGATCGCGATGCGTCCGTTCCGCGTGTTCATGCGGTGGCGCGTCTCGAGGGCCTTCAACAACACGACCGTGCTCGCCACCGATAACGCGAGTCCGAAGACGAGGCCTTCGGCGAGCGAATAACCCCACCAGTGCGTCAGCGCCGCGCCCATCGCGGTCGCGACGATGATCTGCCCGATCGCGCCGGGGAGTGCGACACCTTTCACGTCCCACAGGTCTTTCGGCGAGAAGTGCAGGCCGACGCCGAACATCAACAGCATCACCCCGACCTCGGCGAGCTCCGCCGCGATCTCGGCATCGCCGACGAAGCCGGGCGAGTACGGTCCGATGACGATGCCGGCGAGCAGGTAACCCACGATCGGCGACAGCCGCACCTTCGATGCGAACAGTCCGAGCACGAGCGCCCAGGCGAAGCCCAGCGCGATCGTCGAGATCAGCGGCGTGTCGTGCATGAACGGGGCCGGCTCAGGTCCGGTACTCGGCGTTGATCTTCACGTAGTCGTACGAGAAATCGCACGTCCACACGGTCGTCTTCGCGTCGCCTCGGCCGAGATCCACGCGAATGGCGATCTCGTCGGGCTTCATCACCCGCGCACCATCCTCCTCGCGATAACTCGGCGCCCGCTGGCCGCCGTCGACGACGAGCACGACGTCGTCGGCGGCGGCGAGATGGATGGACAGGCGCGACGTGTCGAGTTGTTCCACTTGCGCGTTGCCGATGGCCATCAGCAGGCGGCCGAGGTTCGGATCCGACGCGAACAGCGCCGTCTTCACGAGCGGCGAGTTGCCGATCGAGCGTGCGACGCGCACGCACTCGGCCTCGTCACGCCCGCCCCCGACGTCGATCACGATGAACTTCGTCGCGCCTTCGCCGTCGCGCGCGATGGCCTGCGCGAGCTGCTGCGCGACTTCCACGATCGCGTCGCGCACGATCGCGAAGCCCGCGTCGCGCTCGCCCGCGAGCGGCGTCATGCCGGAACGGCCCGTCGCGATCAGCACGAACGAGTCGTTCGTCGACGTGTCCCCGTCGACGGTAACGCGGTTGAACGATCGATCGGCGACCGACTTCACGAGCGCCTGCAGCGCCGCCTGCTCGATCGCGGCGTCGGTCGCGACGTACGCGAGCATCGTCGCCATGTTCGGCTGCAGCATGCCCACGCCCTTCGCGATCCCGCTGACGGTGATCGTCGTGCCGGCGACGTCGACGCGACGCGACGCGGCCTTCGGGACGGTATCGGTGGTCATGATCGCGCTCGCCGCGTCGGCCCAGCGGTCCGCGGACAGCGACGCGAACGCCGCGGGCAGCGCGGCTTCGAGCTTCGCGACCGGAAGCGGTTCGAGGATGACGCCCGTCGAGAAGGGCAGCACCTGCGCACCGTCGCAGCCGACGAGACGCGCGACCGCGTCGCAGGTCCGGCGCGCGGCCGCGACGCCTTCATCACCGGTACCGCAGTTCGCGTTGCCGGCGTTGACCACGAGTGCACGGATCCCGGCGCTCGTCTCGAGCTGCGCCGCGAGATGCGCGCGGCAGACCTGCACGGGCGCGGCCGCGAAACTGTTCTGCGTGAAGACGCCCGCCACGACGCTGCCGGGCGCGAGGCGCATCAGCATCGTGTCGCGCCGATTCGCCTTCTTGATGCCGGCTTCGGCGAAGCCGAGGTCGACGCCAGGAACGGGATGGATTTCGCGCGGGTCGGGCGGCTGGAGACGGACGGCCATGGCGATCGCGCGAACGCGAGAGAGGGGCGGGAGGTCGAACGGCGGCCATTGTAGCGGCGGTCCGCGTGAGCTTTCGTGAAGAGCGCGACGCGTTCCGGACGCCGATTGCGACGAAGCGCCGCGATCCGGCCATCGGATGCGGGCTCGGACCGGACCGGGGTCCTTAGAATCGCGCGTTCGACCATCGAAAGGCTTTCCATGAATCGCTTCATCCCTCTTCGCGCGTTCACCGCCGTCGCGTTCACGCTCGCGTTCGTCGCGAGCGCCGTCGCGCAAGCGCCGATGAAGCTTCCCGCGGGCGTCACGCGCGTCACCTCGGTCGAAGGCATCACCGAGTACGCGCTGCCGAACGGATTGCACGTGCTCACGCTGCCCGACGCGTCGAAGCCGACGACGACCGTCAACCTCACGATCAAGGTCGGCTCGCGGATGGAGAACTACGGCGAGACCGGCATGGCCCACCTGCTCGAGCACCTGATGTTCAAGGGGACGCCGAACCATCCGGACCCGAAGAAGGAGATGAGCGACCGCGGTCTCTCGTGGAACGGGACGACGTCGAACGATCGGACCAACTACTTCGCGAGCATGGCGGAGAGTCCCGTGAACCTGGACTTCTATCTGCACTGGCTGTCGGAGGCGCTGACGAAGTCTTTCATCGCGAAGAAGGACCTCGATTCCGAGATGACCGTTGTTCGCAACGAGATGGAGAGCGGCGAGAACGATCCGGGCAACGTGCTGTTCCAGAACATGCTGTCCGCGTCTTTCCACTGGCACAACTACGCGAACGCGACGATCGGCGCGCGCACCGACGTCGAGAACGTCGACATCTCGCGGCTGCAGGCCTTCTATCGCAAGTACTACCAGCCCGACAACGCGGTCCTGATCATCGCGGGCAAGTTCGACGAGGCGAAGACGCTGGCGATCGTCGCGTCGACGTTCGGCAAGCTGCCGCGACCGAAGCGCGTGATCGAGCCCACCTACACGCTGGACCCCGCACAGGACGGGGAACGGACCGTGACGCTGCGGCGCGTGGGCGATGCGCCGCAGATCTATGCGCTGTATCACATCCCTGCCGGGGCGTCGCCCGACTTCGTGCCGGCCATGCTCGCGACGATCATGCTCGGCGGTCCCGAATTCCGCCTGCACAAGGCGCTCGTCGCGACCGGGCTCGCCGCACAGGCCAGCGGGTCGGCACGCTCGCTGGCCGAACCCGGCTATACCTACTTCGGCGTGCAGCTGAAGTCCGATCAGTCGCTCGACGCCGCGAAGGCGGCATTGATCGCCACCGTCGAAGGCGTCCCGTCGAACCCGTTCACGCAGCCCGAGCTCGACCGCGCGAAGAACATCTGGCTGCGCGGCTTCCAGCAGACGCTGAACGATCCGCAGCGCGTCGGCATCGCCTTGTCGGAATACGTCGCGAGCGGCGACTGGCGGCTCGGCTTCGCGCGGCGCGATCGCGTCAAGGCGGCGACCGTCGACGATGCGAACCGCGTGGCGGCGCAGTACTTCGTGACGAGCGACCGCACGATCGGCGAGTTCATCCCGAGCCCGACACCGGTGCGCGCACCGGCACCGGAACGCGTCGATGTCGCCGCGGTGATGAAGGACTTCAAGGGCGGCGACGCGATCGCGGCCGGCGAGACCTTCGACGCGTCGCCCGAGAACCTCGAGCGTCGCACGGCGATCGCGACGCTGCCGGGGCCGGCGGGCATCAAGACGGCGCTGCTGCCGAAGAGCACGCGGGGCGCCAAGGTGGTCGCGCTGATCACGCTGCGTTTCGGCGACGAGAAGACCTTGTTCGGCAAGGACACGATCGGCGACGCGGCCGCCGCGATGCTCGCGCGCGGCACCGAACGTCTCAGCCGCGAGGAACTGGCCGCCGCATTCGAACGCCTGCAGACGACGTGGGAAGTCGGCGGCGACGAGCAGAGCGTGACGCTGCGCGTCGAGACGACGCGCGCGAATCTCGAGCCGTCGCTCGCGCTCGCGTTCGAGGTGCTGCGCAAGCCGCGCTTCGACGCCGGTGAGTTCGAGCAGATGCGCGCAGGATGGATCAGCGGGATCGAGGAGCAGCGCAACGAGCCCCAGGCGTTGCTGTCGCAACGCATCGCCCGACACGGCAATCCCTATCCGAAGGGTGACGTGCGCTATGCGATGACGATCGACGAAACGCTTGCCGAAGCGAAGCTCGTGTCGCTCGACGACGCGCGCGCCTTCTATCGCGACTACTACGGCGCGAGCAACGCGCTCGTCGCGGTCGTCGGCGATTTCGACGCGGCCGCGGTCTCGAGCCAGCTCGCGTCCGGACTCGGCGACTGGATCAGCAAGACGCCGTACACGCGCGTGTCGCAGCCGGCCCTCGACATCCCGCCGACGACGTTCCGCATCGACGTGAAGGACAAGCAGAACGCCGCGGCCGAAGGACGGCTCGAGTTCGCATTGCGCGAGTCCGATCGCGAGTACCAGGCGCTGCGCATCGCGGCACAGATCTTCGGCGGCTCGGGCGGCGGTACCGGTCGCCTGTGGTCGCGCATCCGCGAGAAGGACGGACTGTCCTACGGCGTCGGCGCCTACATCAGCGGGGGCCAGTACCAGCCGAACGCGGACTGGAGCTTCTTCGCGATCACCGCGCCGCAGAACGCGGACCGCGTGAAAGCCGCGTTCGACGACGAGTACGCGCGCGCGCTGCGCGACGGCTTCACCGCCGACGAGCTCAAGCGGGCGAAGGACGCGATCGCCGCGGCGGCCCGCCTCGGCCGCGCACAGGACGCGTCGCTCGCGCGCACGTTCGTCTCGTTCATCGATCGCAACAAGACGCCGAAGTACTTCGCCGAGCTCGACGCGCTGCGCGCGCAGATCACGCTCGACGAGGTCAATGCGGCGTTTCGCAAGTACATCGTGCCGGACCGCTTCGTATACGGCGTGGCGGGAGACTTCGCGAAGAAGTGACGCGCGACCCCTGCGTGTCGGCGCGACACCGATTCGTCGGGAGTCGCCGAGCTTGTTGCGGCGCACGTTCGGCAGACTGAGGCCATGAAGGCCTCATCGACCGTCGTGCTCGCCGTCTCGCTCTCGCTCGCCGTCGCGAGCGTCGACGCGCAGGAAGGGCTCGCGGTCCGCGTCGATCCCAAGCCACTGGCCCCGACCTTCGATGCGGACATGCAGATTCGCAAGAGCTACTGGATCCCCGCGGCCGAGATCCTCGGCTTCGACATCCTCGTCAACCAGGCGAACCGGCGCTGGTCGGGCAGCAGCGACTACGACTCGAACATCAACACGATCCGCCGCAACTTCCACAGCGGCTGGGGTGTCGATCACGACCCGTTCGACGTGAACCAGCTGGCGCATCCCTATCAGGGCTCGATGTATCACGGCTTCGCACGTTCGTCGGGTCTCAACTTCTGGGAGTCCTTCGGCTACACGTTCGGCGGCAGCGTCCTTTGGGAGATCGCGGGTGAGAAGACCCAGCCGTCCGCGAACGATCAGGTCGCGAGCGGCATCGGCGGAGCCTTCCTCGGCGAGGCACTGTTCCGCATGGCGAGCCTCGTCCTCGAGCAGCGCTCGATGCCGAAGTTCTGGCGCGAGCTCACCGCCGGGGCCGTGTCGCCGGCGACCGGCTTCAACCGTCTCGCGTTCGGCCAGCGCGCGGACACCGTGTTCTCGAGCCATGGCGCCGAGTACTACAGCCGCGCGCAACTCGGCGCGAGCCGATCGTCCGAGGACGACGCGGGCCTGTCGGCGAAGTCCGTGAAGCGCAACGAGCTCATCGCGGACTTCGCGATCGACTACGGCCTGCCGGGCAAGCGCGACTACACGTACGACCGGCCGTTCGACCACTTCACGTTCGCCGCGACGGCGACGACCGGCAGCGGCATCGAAAGCCTGTTCACCCGCGGCTCGCTGTTCGCCCGGGGTTACGAGATCGGTCGCGACTATCGCGGTGTGTTCGGCCTGTACGGCCAATACGACTATCTGGCCCCGCAGGTCTATCGCGTCTCGACGACTGGACTTTCGCTCGGGACGACCGGCCAGTGGAAGGCGTCGGAGGCGGTCACGATGCAAGGAACGGTCGGCTTCGGCGCCGGCTATTCGGCGGCCGCGACGCTCGGCAGCACCGACGACCGCGACTATCACTACGGCGTCGCGCCGCTCGCCGTCGTCGACTATCGCGCGATCGTCGGCAACGCGTTGTCGTTCGACTTCGTGGGACACGAGTACTTCGTGAGCCGGCTCGCGGCCGCCAACCGGGGTGGGCACGAGAACATCGTCCGGCTCGAGATGGCACTGACCTATCGCGTCAGCGGCCCGCACGCCGTGTCGCTCCGTTACCTGCGCAACAGCCGCGACGCGTCCTATCCCGACATCGGCGGCCGTCGCCAGACCCGCGACACGGTCGGCGTCTTCTACACCTACCTCGGCCACGATCGCTTCGGCGCGGTCGAGTGGTGAGTGCGTCGTCCGATCGATCGCCCCGAACGGACGACGACGCGTGTACTGATCGAGTCCAACGTCGTGCGATCGATCACTCGACTCGCAAGACGCCATGCGCTATCGCCGTTCGATCGTCCCAGGCGGCTGCTATTTCTTCACGGTCAATCTGGCGGAGCGCGGGTCGCGGCTGCTCGTGGACAACGCCTACCTGCTGAAGAAGGTCGTGCGCGAAGTGCGGGCACGACATCCGTTCGAAGTCCATGCGTGGGTGACGATGCCCGATCATCTGCACGCGGTGCTCACGCTGCCTGAAGGCGACGATCGCTTCGCGATGCGCTGGTCGCTGATCAAGTCGGGGTTTTCGAAGCGGATCGAGGCGGACGAAGGGACGACCGAAAGCCGCCGACAAAATGGCGAACGTGGCATCTGGCAGCGTCGATTCTGGGAGCATCTGATCCGGGATGACGGCGACCTGCAGCGTCACGTCGACTACGTCCACTACAACCCGGTGAAGCACGGCCTGGTGGGGCGCCCATCCGATTGGCCGTTCTCTTCGCTCCACCGGCACGTCCGCCTCGGCGCGATGTCAGCAGATTGGTGTGTCGCCACCGACCGTAGGGCTGTAGGTTGAGGTAAGCGAAGCGCACCTCAACGTCCTCAACTCGGTGGCCGAATGACGCTTGGGCAATCGCATCGAAGCCATTGTGGACATGTCGAAGAGTGACCCGAGTCGCGGACGTTGAGATGCGCTTCGCTTATCTCAACCTACGGGCCGTTGGCCGTTGGCCATTCACCCCGCGTCCAGCCCATCCTGCACCTGCTCCGCCGCGCGCAACACCGCGCGCGCCTTGTTCTCCGTCTCCTGCCATTCGCTCTCGGGCACGGAGTCGGCGACCACGCCGGCGGCGGCCTGGACCGCGAGCAGCCCGTCCTTGACGACGCCGGTGCGGATCGCGATCGCGAGGTCCATCTCGCCGGAGAAGCTGAGGTAGCCGCACGCGCCGCCGTAGATGCCGCGCTTCGTCGGCTCGAGCTGATCGATGATCTCCATCGCGCGGACCTTCGGCGCCCCGGACAGCGTGCCCGCCGGGAACGTCGCCTTCAACACGTCGATCGACGTCATCCCCGGCTTGAGCCGGCCTTCGACGGACGACACGATGTGCATCACGTGCGAGTACTTCTCGACCGCGAGTTGCTCGGTGACCTTGACGCTGCCGATCTCCGCGATGCGGCCGACGTCGTTGCGCGCCAGGTCGATCAGCATCACGTGTTCCGCGATCTCCTTCGGGTCGGCGAGCAACTCCTTCGCGAGGGCGGCGTCCTGGGCCGGCGTCGCGCCGCGCGGTCGCGTGCCGGCGAGCGGACGGATCGTGACGATCGTCTCGTCCTCGCCGGGCGTGCCCGTCGGACGGGTCTCGTGACGCACGAGGATCTCCGGTGAAGACCCCACGACATGGAAGTCGCCGAAGTTGTAGAAATACAGATACGGCGAGGGATTCAGCGAGCGCAGCGCGCGGTACAGCGTCAGCGGCGCATCACGGAAGGGCTTCACGATGCGCTGGCCGATCTGCACCTGCATCACGTCGCCCGCCATGATCAGTTCCTTCGCGGCGCCAACGGCCGCGAGGTAGTCCGCTTTCGCGAACCCGCGATGCGCTTCCGTGCGCATCGACGGCTGGCTGTAGGGCACGTCGACCGGTCGGCGCAGCCGATCGCGCAGGTCGCGCAGCCGCGTCTTCGCACGCCCGTACGCCTCGGGCTTCGTGGGGTCGGCGTAGACGATCAGATAGATCTTGCCGGCAAGGTTGTCGACGACGACGACCTCCTCGGTGAGAAGCAACAGGATGTCGGGCAGGTCGAAGGGATCGTCGGCATCGACCTGCTTCGCGCCCGCGACGAGGCGCGGTTCGATGTGGCGGGCGACGTCGTAGCCGAAGTAGCCCGCGAGCCCGCCCGCGAAACGCGGCAGTCCCGGACGCACGTGCACGCGCAACCGGTCCTTGAACGCGGCGACGTGATCGAGCGGATTGCCGCGCAAGGCTTCGACGACGACTCCGTCGGTCACCACCTCGGTCACGGCCGCGTCGCCGAAGCCGCGCGCACGAATCAATGTGCGGGCCGGCAGGCCGATGAACGAGTAGCGACCGAAGCGCTCGCCGCCGACGACCGACTCGAGCAGGAAGGAGTTCGCGCCGCCGCGATCGTTGTGGGCGAGCTTGAGATACAGCGAGAGCGGCGTGTCGAGGTCGGCGATGTGTTCGGCGATCAGCGGAATGCGATTGAAGCCGTCGCGCGCGAGCGATTGGAATTCGAGTTCGGTCATGACCATGTCGTGTCGGGCACTGCATCCAGTGCCGGAACTGCCTGTCGTCGGACGACACGCGCTGCGCGTGCCGAGGGAGGTCGCGAGGATCAGCCTCGCCAGGACGACGGACGCCAACGCCACGCGCCGCGGTGCGCGGGAGGCGTCGGCGATGCCAGGATGAAGGCGTGTTCCATGGGGTCGGTCAGGCCGCGAAGCGCGCGATCCAGTCGGCCGCCGCGGCGAGGTCGGGGACGATAGCACGCGTGAGGCCCCGCGCGAGCAGCGCCTCGGGCCTGCCGTCGTCGCCGCTCTGGCCCGGATAGCCGTAAGGCACCGTCAGCGACACGATGCCCGCGGCCTGCGCCGAGAGCGCATCGTTGATCGAGTCGCCGATCATCACGCACGCGTCCGGCGCGACCTGCAGGCGCTCGCAGGCAAGCAGCAGCGGCGCCGGGAGCGGCTTCTTGTCGACCGTGTCGCCGCCGCCGACGATCGTCTCGAAGCGGTCCGCGATGCCGAGATGCGCGAACAACGGCGCGACCAGCTCGCGCGGCTTGTTCGTCACGCACGCGATGCGCAGGCCCGCGGCACGCATCGCGTCGAGGCCCTCGACGACCCGCGGATAGAGCGTGGCCATCGTCCCGTTGATCGACCCGTAGTGGTCCATGTAGACCGGCATCCAGCGTTCGACCTGTGCAGGGCCGACGAGGCCGCCGATGAGATGGGATGCGCCCTCGCCGACCCGCTCGTAGATGTCGCGCTGCGTGACGGGATCGAGCGCGGCGTCGCGCAGCAACGCGTTCACCGCGGCCGTGATTTCCGACAGCGTGTCGACGAGCGTGCCGTCGAGATCGATGAGGACGGCGCGAAACGGGAGGGTCAAGGGCGAGGGTCGTCGGGTCGAAGGTCGCGCGGGCGAGGGATCCGCGCGATCCGATGGTATCGCGTGCCAGCGCGGACTCAGGCGGGCTCGTCGGCGCCAGCCTGCGCGCGGCACAGGGCGACCACGGTGCTGCGGAACCAGCGGTGCGCCGGATCGGCATCGACCCGTGGATGCCACATCGCCGAGACCGTGATGCGCGGCGTGTGGAAAGGCAGATCGAAGAACCGGACGCCTGCGTCGGTCGGGGCGTCGTTGCCGAGGCAGGAGCGCGGCGCGAGCGCGACGAGGTCCGTGCGGCGCGCCACGCGCAACGCATCGGGAAATCCGGCGACGACGACGGCGACACGCCGGGATAGCCCCAGCGCCGCCAGCGCGTCGTCGACAGGTCCGGCGAACGCGCCGCGGCGCGAGGCGACGACGTGTCGGCACTCGGCATAGCGTTCGGCCGTGACGGCTCCGCCCTCGAAGATCGGGTGATCAGGTCGCGCGAAGCCGACGAACCGGTCGCGGAATAGCGCCTGGGTCCGGACCTCGGGCGCGAACTCGCCGACGACGCCGACCTCGAGATCGACCTCGCCTTCGCGCAGCGGATGCGCGGTCTTCTCGGGTTTCGGCGCGAAGCGCAGCCGCACGCGCGGCGCCTGCGCGCCGATCGCATTCGCGATGGGCGACGCGAAGGCAGCGACGAAGCCCTCCCCGGCACGCACGACGAAGGTCCGATCGAGCGTCGCGACGTCGCATTCGCCCGTTCGAGGCTGCAACACGGCGTGGACGTCGCGACGAAGCGCATGGACGCGGTCTCGCAGTTCGATCGCCCGCGGCGTCGGCACGAGTCCGCGACCCGCGCGCACGAGCAACGGATCGCCGGTCGCCGAGCGCAGTCGCGTCAGCGTGCGGCTCATCGCGGACGCGCTCAGGTCGAGGCGTCGCGCGGCACGCGTCACGCTGCCTTCGGCGAGCAGGATGTCGAGCGCCGTCAGCAGGTTGAAGTCGATCTCGCTCATGGTTCCCCTTTGCCGTTCCGTCACGCGGCGCGCGATGCAAACAGTGTTTGCATGGCGGGCGGCTATTCGATGGGCCGAATGGCGTCACTGTGCATGTCCCGTTCACCGAGGAAGACCCTGACATGTCCACATCGCATCACGATCATTCGGAACGCTGCATTCTCATCATCGGCGCATCGCGCGGCCTCGGTCACGCGATGGCCGCCGAGTTCGCGAAGAGAGATTGGCACACGACCGGCACCGTCCGGGCCACGACCGCCCGTACGCCTCTGCATACGCTGGCCGACGCGAACCCCGGACGCATCGGCATCGAGCGCCTCGACGTCACGCGACCCGACGAAATCGCCGCGCTACGCGATCGCCTGTCCGATCGTCGCTACGACATCCTGTTCGTCAATGCAGGAACGGCGAACGCCGATCCGTCCCAGAGCCTCGCCCAGGGGCCGAACGACGAATTCATCCGCGTCATGGTCACCAACACGCTGTCGCCGATGCGCGTCGTCGAGGCGCTGCAGGACCTCGTCGCGGCCGACGGCCTGATCGGGGTGATGACGTCGGGCCAGGGCAGCGTCGCCAACAACACCGCGGGCGGCCGCGAGTTGTATCGCTGTTCGAAGGCGGCGCTCAACTCGGCGATGCGCAGCTACGCGGCACGCCATCCCGCGCCGGGGCGTGCGCTGGTGCTGATGGCTCCCGGCTGGATACGGACCGAACTCGGCGGACCGGACGCGCCGTTCGGGATTGACGAGACGATCCCCGACCTCGTCGACACGCTGCTCGCCAAGCGCGGGCGTCCGGGCCTCGAATACCTCGATCGCTTGGGCCGCACGGTCCCGTGGTGATCACGCGTGGCGCGACGCGCGGACGAGCGTGCCGTCGCATCAGGATCGCGCGCATGCGCGGTCGTTGCGGTCGTCGAGCGCCGCGGGCGAGTCGTGGATCGCGACAGTCTCACACCGCGGTATAGATCGCGAGCTTGAGGGCCGGATCGTCGTTCGCCTGGAACGTCGTGTACTCGAAGGTCCGCGTGCCCAGGGTCGAATGCACGAGCGTCTTGCGCCCCGTCACGCCGCCGCGTCGGACCTCGTGCGCGTCCCACCAACGAGAGAACGGCACGCTGTCGATCCGCAGTCGCGCGACCAGCGCCTCGAACGACGGGTCGCCGGCCCACAGGTCGTAGGTGCTGCGGAACTGCGCGACCATGCGCGCCGCCTCGGCCTCCCACCCTCGACCGAACAGTTGCCGAGCCACCGGATTCGTCAACACGAAGACGAGCACGTTGTGGTCGCCGTCCTCCCCTCCGAAGCCTTCGAACAACGCCTGGGCCGCCGCGTTCGTCGCGAGCAGGTCCCAGCGGGCACCGGTCACGTAGGCGGGTTGCGCCAACCCCTCGAGCAGGCGCCGGATCGCATCGGGGACCGTCTCGCGGACGAACGCGCGACGTCCGCCGCCGCGCGCGAGCAGGCGCAGATGTGCGTGCTCGGTGGATCCGAGCTCGAGTGCGCGGGCCAGCGCGTCGATCGTCGCGGCCGGCGGACTCACGGTGCGACCCTGCTCGAGGCGGATGTACCAGTCGACGCCGATCCCCGCGCGCTCCGCGACTTCCTCGCGCCGGAGGCCGGGCGTGCGACGCCGTCGCCGATCGGGCAGTCCGAGCGCGCCGGGCGAGAGCCGCTCGCGCCGCGCCCGCAGGAAGTCCCCGAATTCGTTGCGCCGTGGATCGTCCGCTTTCAGTTCGGGCATGAGCAGCTCCTCAGGGTGGCATTCCGGCATCCCAGGATTCGTCCGGGACTGGAGATCGACGGATCGCGCGCGCAGCCTGTCGGTTTGGCGCGCATCGACGCGCCTCGAACAACAGGAGTGTCCATGAGAGCCGCCATTCTCGAAGCCTTCGGTCGACCGCTCGTCGTCCGCTCGGTTCCGGATCCGGTCATCGGCACCGGCGAAGTCGTCGTCGACGTGGCCGCGGCACCGGTGCTGTCGTATACCCACGAAATCATCAGCAACGCGCGGCGCTATCCGATCGAGCCGCCGCTCGTGCTCGGCTGCGGCGCGATCGGTCGCGTCCGTGCCACGGGCCCCGACGCGACGCGGCTCGCGATCGGGGACTGGGTCTTCTGCGATCCGATGGTCCGATCGCGCGACGACGCGCGCGATCCCGACATCACCCTTCAGGGCTGGAGCACGCGCGGCACGGGCGGCCTGAAGCTCGCGCGCCATCATCACGACGGCCCGTTCGCGACGCAGATCCGCGTGCCGACCGAGAACGCGATCGCGATCGGTCCGATCGACCCGGCGGACGCGCCGCAGTGGGCCTCGCTGTGCCTGTCGCTCGTGCCCTATGGCGGCTGGCTCGCCGGGCGTCTCGCGCCCGGCGAGACGGTCGCCGTCAGCGGAGCGACGGGTCACTTCGGGAGCGCGGCGGTCGCGGTCGCGATCGCGATGGGCGCGGCCCGCGTCGTCGCGCCGGGTCGCAACACGCGCGTGCTCGCCGACCTCGTCTCGCGCTTCGGCGAGCGCGTCACGCCCGTCACGCTCTGCGGAGACGCCGGCGAGGACACGGCTCGCATCGCGTCGGCCGCCGGTCCGATCGACGTGGTGCTGGACCTGCTGCCGCCGTCGGTGTCGACCCAGGTCGTGCGCGCGGCGGCGATGGCGGTGAGGCGTCGCGGCCGGATCGTGCTGATGGGCGGCGTCGGGATGCTCGGCGGTGACGACCTTGCGTTGCCCTACCCGTGGATCATGCGCAACGACATCTCGATCATCGGGCAGTGGATGTATCCGCCGTCGGCGGTACCGTCCCTGGTCGCGCTCGTCCGCGCGGGACTCCTGGCGCTCGATCTCGACGACGTGACGACGTTTCCGCTCGAGCAGGCGAACGACGCGATCGCCCACGCGGCCGAGCACGGCGGCGCATTCCGCATGACCGTGATCGCGCCCTGACAAGCCGCGCGCTCAGGCGGCGGCGAGCGCCTCGCGTAGCCGGCCCATCACGCCGCGATAGCCACCGTCCGCATCGGGGGCGCCGAACACCGCGGAACCTGCGACGAACGTGCAGGCGCCGGCGCTCGCGATCTCCGCGATGTTGTCGGCCTTGACGCCGCCGTCGACTTCGAGCATCACGTCGCGGCCCGTGCGCGCCTTGTAGTCGTCGAGGCGCTTGCGCGCATCGGCGATCTTGACGAGCGCCTCGTCGATGAACGACTGTCCGCCGAAGCCGGGATTGACCGACATGATCAGCACGAGGTCGACGCGGTCCATCACGTAGTCGAGATACGACAACGGCGTCGCGGGATTGAAGACGAGCCCCGCCTTGCACCCGTGGTCTCGGATCAGATGCAGCGTGCGGTCGATGTGTTCGGACGCCTCCGGATGAAAGCTGATGATGTTCGCGCCAGCTTCCGCGAAGTCGGGGACGATGCGATCGACCGGCTTGACCATCAGGTGCACGTCGATCGTCGCGGGCTTGCCGTCCGCGTACTTCACGTGCGGACGCAGCGCCTTGCACACCATCGGACCGATCGTCAGGTTCGGCACGTAATGGTTGTCCATCACGTCGAAGTGGATGAAGTCGGCGCCCGCCGCGAGCACGCGCTCGACTTCTTCGCCGAGTCGGGAGAAATCGGCCGAGAGGATCGAAGGGGCGATGCGATAATCGCGGCGATTCGCTGAAGTCATGAACGAGAAGCGCGGTGCGCGCGAAAACGAGGCGATCGAGTGTACCGGAGGCACTCCACCCCATGAGCACGTACAGCCTTCAAGTCGCCGTCAAGACGCGCTATCTCGAAGAACAGTCCGATCCTGCGGAGAAGCGCTACGTCTTCGCGTACACGATCACGATCAAGAACACCGGCAGCGTGCCGTCGCAAGTGATCTCGCGGCACTGGATCATCACCGACGCCGACGCGCACGTCGAAGAGGTCAAGGGCCTCGGTGTCGTCGGCCATCAGCCCCTGCTCGCGCCCGGCGAGACCTTCGAGTACACGAGCGGTTCTGCACTGACGACGCCGACCGGCTCGATGCGCGGGAGCTACTTCGTCGTCGCCGAGGACGGCACACGCTTCGAAGCGCCGATCGCCGAGTTCGCGCTCGCGGTGCCCCGCGCGTTGCACTAGGGAACGCCACGCGGCGCGCGTGGTCTCGATCACGCGTCCGGTGTGCGTTCCACCCGCTCGCGCTTGAGCCGCTCGAGCTCCTCGCGATCGCGCCGCTGCGCGGACCCGAGGGTCCACCACACGATGAAGAGGAGGAGGCCGACCGCGAGCAACGCCTCGGCGATGAAGATCCACATGATGACCCTTCGTGATGTCGTGTCGCGCGCCGCCTTCGCGCGCGACGCGTCCGATTCTAGCGAGGCCCGCCGCAGCGCTCGTGCGCGCCTCGGCATCGCGCTTCTGGTATCGGTCGCGATCGGCGCGTGCACGACAACCCCGTTGCCGCCGCCCGCGCCGGCACCAGCACCAGCACCAGCTCCCGCACCGAGTCCGGCGCCCGCTCCGGTCCCCGCGCCGACCGCGAAGCCGATCCTGGTCCCCGCGAGCTTTGCCGACCTGCCCGGCTGGGCCGACGATCCGTTGGTCGACGCCTGGCCTGCGTTCCTCGCGTCGTGTCGAGCGCTGCAGTCGAAGCCCGACTGGACGACCGCCTGCACGAACGCGCGCGGCGTCAATGGATCCGACGCGCTCGCGATCCGCAATTACTTCGAGCGTTCGTTCGTCCCGAACCGCGTGACGACGACCGACGGCAACGAGACCGGCCTCGTCACCGGCTACTACGAACCGCTGCTCGACGGCAGCCGCACGCGCGTCGCCCCGTACCTCACGCCGCTGTATCGCGTGCCGGACGACCTGCTCATCGTCGACATGACGTCGTTGTATCCGGAACTGAAAGGCAAGCGTCTGCGCGGCAAGTTGAACGGACGCGTCGTCACGCCGTATCCCTCGCGCGGCGATCTCGCGGCGAGCGGCGCGCTGCGCGGACAAGAGGTGCTGTGGGTGGCCGACCCGATCGAAGCGTTCTTCCTCGAGATCCAGGGATCGGGACGGGTCGCCCTCCACGACCGTCGAGGCGCTGTCGTCGACATGGTGCGCCTCGCGTATGCCGACCAGAACGGCCAGCCCTATCAATCGATCGGCCGCTGGCTCGTCGAGCGCGGCGAGATGAACCTGTCGCAGGCGTCGATGCAGGGGATCAAGGCCTGGGCGCAGGCGCATCCCGAGCGCCTCGATGAATTGCTCGCGGCGAATCCGAGCGAAGTGTTCTTCAAGGAAGAGCCGATCCTCGATCCCGCGGTCGGGCCGAAGGGCGCGCTCGGCGTCCCGCTCACACCCGAACGTTCGATCGCGGTCGATGCGCGCGTCGTCCCGCTCGGCGCTCCGGTCTATCTGGCGACGACCCGGCCGCTGTCGAACGACGCGTTGAACCGGCTCGTGATGGCACAGGACACGGGCGGCGCGATCGCGGCCGCACCGGGCGGCGCGGTGCGGGCGGATTACTTCTGGGGCTTCGGGGCCGCCGCGGGCCAGGTCGCGGGACGGATGAAGCAGAGCGGCCGGATGTGGGTCTTGCTGCCGCGGACGTGATCGCTTTGCCCGTAGGTTGAGGTAAGCGAAGCGCACCTCAACCTACGAAGGGAACGTCAACTCGCCGACAACGCCTTCTCGAGTTCGGCCTGCTCGATCGCCCCCTCGGTGCGCTTGTTGTTCTGGAAGAACAGCGTCGGCGTGCCGTCGACCTTGAGCTTCTTGCCGAGCGCGAGCGTCTTGTCGAGGGGCGTGGTGCAGGCGCCTTCACCGGACAGCGCGGTGCCCTTCTCCATCCACTCGCTCCACGCCTTCGAGCGGTTCGATGCGCACCACACCTGCTTGGACTTCGCGAGCGAATCGGGACCGAGCACCGGATACAGGAAGACATAGATCGTCACGTCGCTGATCGAGTGCAGCGACGCCTCGAGCTTCTTGCAGTAGCCGCAGTTCGGATCCTCGAAGATCGCGACCTTCCGCTTGCCGTTGCCCTTGACCACCTTGACGGCGTCGTCGAGCGGCAGCTCGGCGAACTTGAACACCGGCAACGACGCCTCGCGAATCTCGGCGACGCGTCTGCGCGTGAGGTTCTCGCGCGAGCGCAGGTCGATCAGGTTGCCGACGACGAGGTAGTCGCCGTTCGCGTCGGTGTACAGCAGGTCCTCGCCGACGCGGACTTCGTAGAGACCGAGCGCCGGCACCTTCGTGAGTCCGTCGACGGGCGCGCCGAGGCGCGTCTCGAGCGTCTTCTTCAGCGTGACTTCGGCGGGCGTGAGCGGCGCGGCCGCGGGCGTGCTGACCGTGGGCTGCTGTGCGAGCGCGGGCGTCGACAGCAGATCGGGCGCGATGGCGACCGAGGCGACGACCGCGAGCGACGCGACGACGACGCCGATGAGGACGCGTCGTCCGTTGAACTGGGGAAACCGCATGAAGACTCCGGAGAAAATGCGACACGCGAGCGCGCGCAAGAAAGGTCGAAGGATAGTCCGATCGATCAGAGCCCGGACGCGTGTCGCATCAGCAGGCGCTTCAACGGCGGCGTACGGTCGACGAACCGCATGCCGAGGCCGCGCACCGCGCGCGGCAACGACCCTTCGATCCCGAAGAGTCGCGCGAGTCCGTCGGTCGCGCCGCGCATCGCGTAGACCGGTTCGGCGCGCGCGCGTTCATAGCGCCGCAGGAGCCGCACATCGCCGCAGTCGCGAAACGGCTCGCGCGCGGCGAGGAGCTCGACAAGCACCTCGACATCCTGCAGTCCGAGATTGAGTCCCTGCCCGGCGAGCGGATGCACGACGTGCGCCGAATCGCCGACGAGGACGCCGCGCTTGCCGGCGAAGCGCGACGCGAACTGCAGCACGAGCGGCACCGCGATGAGCGGACCGATCGATTCGATCGGCCCGATCGCGGACTCGGCGCGATGCGCGACCAGCGCGGTCAAACGCGCGGCGACACCGGCCGAGCCTTCGGCCATCAGTTCGTCGGCGAGTGCGTCGGGCGCGGACCACACGAGCGACACCGCGGGACGACCATCGATGTCGGGCATCGGCAAGAGCGCGATCACCCCGTCGTCGAACCATTGGAAGGCCGTGCCGCCGTGCGGACGTGCGCAATGGAAATGGCCGACGACCGCCTTCTGCGCATAGGGACGTGTCGTCACGTCGATGCCGAGCGCGTCCCGCGTCGGCGAGTGCGCGCCGTCGGCCGCGACGACGAGCCGCGCGCGCCGCAAGCCGCGCGCGGTGCCGAACATCACCATCTCGTCGTCCGCGGCGACGTTCGTCGCGAGACCGTCGATGCGTTCGATGCCCGGCGCGAACGACGCCGCGGTGTCGAGGACGCGCGCGAGCGCGCGATGCTCGACGATCGCGGCCAGCGACTCGATCCCGGCTTCGTAGGCCCCAAAGTGCAGCGACGAACGGCCGTCGCGATCGCCGTAGATGCGCATGTCGCGGATAGCGGCCATGCGAGCCGCGTCGAGTTGCGGCCACACGCGCAGTTCGGCCAGGAAAGCGCAGGTCGCCGGACTGAGCGCATAGACGCGCGCATCCCAGTCGCCGCTCGCGTGCGCCGCAGGCACGACCCGCGTCTCGCCCGCGACCCAGGCGGTCGAGAGCCCCGCATGCGCGGACGCGAGCGCGGCGGCGGCCCCGACGATGCCGCCGCCGATGACGGCGACGTCGACGATCGACGAAGGCGAGGGAGTGGAAGTAGCGACGGCGTTCGGCCGCGTCGCGTCGGCCCGGGTGTTCACCGGCGGATTCTATCGCCCGCCATCCCGCGCCCTCGGAAGCACGACGCGCTCCGTATATAATCGCGCCCCTTGGCTCGGTAGCTCAGTCGGTAGAGCAGCGGATTGAAAATCCGCGTGTCGGTGGTTCGATTCCGCCCCGAGCCACCAAGAAGATCAATGGCTTGCAGAGATGCAGGCCATTTTTGTTTTGCTCAGGGTCACGTCGGGGACACGTCGCTGGGTATCACCGCGATGGCAGCGCGAAAGCCAAACATCACACTCGCGCATCGTCATCGTCGCTCTCGCTCACTGGCAATTCGATCCGCTGACCAGAGACGAGTTACCGCGCGAAATCACATGCAAAAATTGCGTGGGAGGCGTGTTGCGGAGCCCCGTCGCTTTGTCCTGATGATCGACGGCAAGACCATCGACAAGGGAACCCGCGGATGCCAGCGCGTCAGGCCTTCACGAATCGATACACGAAGCGATCGGTCTTGCCCTTGATCGAGGGATCGAAGGCCTTGATCGCGTGCGCATCGCCCGTGTTCGCGAGCAGCGTGCTTTCCGCGTCCAGGACGAAGCCGGCCGACTCCACCTCCTTGCGAACCGATGCCGGCTCGATCCGATGGAGCGATTGCGCGTCGCTCGTTCCCGCCCCGGCCGCGGCGGCGTGGTCGACGATGACGTAGGACCCGCCCGGCTTCAGACGCTCGTAGACGGCCCGGTTGAACTGGTCTGCAGTCGCACCCCTCGCCTGCATCAGCGCGGTGTGGAGATCGTGATAGAACAGGTGCAGCCACAGAACGTCCGCCGGTTTCGTGGAACCCGGCATCGCCACGAGGTCCGCCGAAACGGCTTCGACGTTCTCTCGGCCCGGCTCCTTCGCAAGCGTCTGCATGCGGCCGACCGGATCGTTCTTGAAGTGTGCGACTTCGGCCGGCACGAAGCTGTAGACCCGCCCTTCGGGTCCCACGACATCGGAGAACAGACGCGTCCAGTCGCCGTCGCCCGGATAGACGTCGATGACGGTGGAGCCTGCATCGACTCGTGCGAAGCGGATCAACTCGGCTAGCTTGGATTGGTCGTACATCGGATTCCTTTGCGGTTGGCCTGCAGGACCGTTGCGGTATGCAAGCGGCTCACTCCATCTGGGCGGCACGCGCCAGTGCCTGCGTGTCGACGTACTCCCGGATCTTCGTCAGCTTGCCGCCCCGGACGGTGACGGCGAAGACGAAATGGTCTTCGAACGACTTGTTCGTGGCGGTGACCTTCCCCTTGGCAAAGCCGATGACCAATACCCGGTCCCCCTGCGCGACATACTCGGGAGGCGCCGGATAGGAGAACGGTATCTCCGCGGAAGCCTTCCGGAATGCGGCCGCCACTCCGGCGCGACCGCGGTGCGTTCCGGCCAGTGGCCAGTCCTCGCCCGGAATGATCCACTCGATGTCGTCGCTGACCAGCGCCAGCAGACCCGCCTCGTCGCCGCGCCCGATCGCGGCGAAGAAGTCCTTCACGACCTGGACGTTCTTGTCGGTGTTCATCGCATCGTCTCCATGTCTTCGTGTCGGTCAGTCGAACTTCACCAGGTCCTTGAAGATCAGCCGACCCCAGCGATTTCCTCGCGCCTGCACGAGCAGTCCGCCTTCGGAAAGCCCGCCGAGTTCGATCGGCGAGAAGCCGAGCTTCTTCGCGAGCTCGGCGACCTCCGCTGCGGCCGTGTCATCGTCGCTCGCCAGGAACACGACCCGCCGGCCACCTCGGACGGCCGGATCCTGCTCGAGGACTGCAGCGATCAGATGGTTGAAGCCCTTGACGAGTCGTCCACCGGGGAAGGCCTGCGCGACGACCTTGGACGACGGCTGTCCGCCCAACTTCTCCGGAGGCACGCCATAGGCATTGGTCATATCGACGATGGTCTTGCCCTGCCACGTGGGCAGCGCGCTGGCGACGTCGCGGTGCGACTCGAATCGGACCGCCAGGAAGATGACGTCGGCCTCGACAGCTTCCGCAAGCCTCGTCGGAATGATCGTGGGTCCGATCGCCGCCGCATCGGGGGCGAAGCGTTCCGGATCGCGCGTGGTCGCCACGGATACTTCGATGCCGTTGCGGGCGAAGGCCTTGGCCAAGGCTTGGCCGATCGGGCCGAAGCCGATGATTGCGTAGCGCATGACGATTCTCCGATCTCGTGAAGGTGGGGCTCAGACCTGCGCCATGCCCCCATCGACGGCGAGGTCCACGCCGGTGATGTAGGAACTCTCGTCGGACGCGAGGAACGCGACCGCTGCCGCGACTTCCTCGGGCATCCCTCTGCGGCCCATCGGGATCTGCGCGGTGAACTGTGCGACTGCTTGCTCGGCCTGTTCGGCGGTCAGGCCCGTCGTCGTCGCCAGGGCCGGCGTGTCGATCGCTCCCGGACTCACGCAGTTCACGCGGATCCTTCGGTCTTTCAACTCCAACGTCCAGCCGCGCGCGAAGTTGCGCACGGCCGCCTTGCTCGCGGCGTAGGCGGTGAATCCCGGAAGCCCGAGCACATTCGAGACCGACGAGTTCAGGACAATCGAACCGCCGTCCCTGAAGAGGGGAAGCGCCTTCTGCACCGTGAAGAACATCCCCTTCACGTTCACGTCGAAGGTCTGGTCAAAGTGAGCCTCGGTCGCGACCGCGAGCGGCGCGATCGTTCCTGCGCCCGCGTTCGCGAAGAGCACGTCGATGTGTCCGTGCTTCTCTTTCACGACGGCATAGAGTCGGTCCAGGTCTTCCAGGCGCGAGACGTCGCCCACGACCGTCGTGACGTTTCGACCGATGAGGGCTTCGGCCTTCTTCAGCTCTTGCTCGCGTCGCCCGACGATCACGACATGCGCGCCCTCGTCCACGAGGCGCTTGGCCGTGGCCAATCCGATCCCGCTGCTGCCGCCCGTGACGACGGCGACTTTCGATTCCAGCTTGTTCATGGTGTTCGTTCCTTCGTTGTAGTGTGGTTCAGGACCGCGCTGCGGTCAGAGTTGCGCGAGGCCGCCGTCGACGGCGAGCTCGCTGGCCGTCATGAAGCTGCTGTCCGGTGATGCGAGAAAGACGGCGGCCGCGGCGATCTCCGATGGATCGGCCATGCGCTGCAGCGGGGTCAGCGCGGCGTAGACCTTCTGGCCTTCTTCGCCGAGCGCTTCCTTCGCGAGTTCGGTCGCCGTCGCCCCGGGCGACAGCACGTTGACCCGGATGCCGGTGCCCTTCAGGTCCGCCGCCCAGGTCCGCGCGAGATTGCGCACGGCCGCCTTGCTCGCGCTGTAGGCGCTCATCCCCGGCGCGCCCGTGGTCCCGGCGCTCGATCCGGTCAGGATGATCGAGCCGCCGTCGCCCATCAGCGGCAACGCCTTCTGGACCGTGAAGATCGTGCCCTTCACATTGGTGTCGAAGGTTTCGTCGATGTGCTCGGCGGTGATCCTGCCGAGCGGAAGCTGGCTCCCCGCGCCCGCATTGGCGAAGACGATGTCGAGGGTTCCGCGTTCCGCCTCGACGGCCGCATAGAGTCGGTCGAGGTCGGCCGGATCGGTGACCGAGCCCTTCACCGCGCGGGCATTGGGTCCGAGCTCGGTCACGGCGGCGTCGAGCGTTTCTTGTCGACGGGCGTAGATGAAGACGAAGGCGCCTTCGTCGATGAAGCGCTTCGCGGCGGCGAGGCCGATGCCGGTGGCGCCACCGGTGATCACCGCGGTCTTTCCATTGAGTCTGTTCATGTGATGCGTCTTTCGTTGGTTGAGCGCGACGCATTCATCGATGCGGCGATCACCCATGGTGGAGACGGAAGCCCCTTCTGGAAAGCCGGTATATTGAGATGCGAACCATCTCCATCCGAGATGGATCAATCCGCAGCTTGAAGGGCAACCATGCTTGACGGCGTCTCGCTCGATCAGTTGAGGACGTTCATCGCCGCGGCGGACGAGGGCAGCTTTTCGGCCGCAGCACGCAAGCTGAACCGGGTGCAGTCGGCGGTCAGCGGATGGATCGGCAACCTGGAAGCGCAGGTCGGCGTGACCCTCTTCGATCGGTCCGGTCGGTTCCCGAAGCTGACGGACGCAGGCGTCCTCCTGCTCGCCGATGCCCGCAACGTCGTCGCGGGCGTGGACACGTTGAAGGCCCGTGCGAAGCTGATGACCGCCGGACTGGAGGCCGAAGTCTCGGTGGTGATCGACGTCTTCTTTCCGACCGACGTCGTCAGCTCCACCGCGAGAGCCTTCGCCCGTGAATTTCCGCTGACGCCGCTTCGCGTGTTCGTCGAGGGGCTCAGCGCGGCCTACGAGCCGGTGCTCGACGGACGCTGCACGATCGGCGTCCTGTCGACGCTGCCGCTCGCCTTCCCCTCGTTGGTCAGCGAACG
>Ga0247783_1000026_pt1 | contig 46626 bp, 57 predicted proteins | sample UWRJL064202C5_FD_179911 | JGI IMG/M metagenome (GOLD analysis project Ga0247783, IMG submission 179911) | Plant litter microbial communities from Arlington Agricultural Research Station in Wisconsin, United States - UWRJ-L064-202C-5 | ecosystem: Environmental > Terrestrial > Plant litter >...
ACTCGGTGGTCAGCGCTGATGGGCTACCGAGTGACCATCGCCGGCGGCATCCCGATCGCCCACCCACGCAGCATGGAGACCGTCGCCATCGCACTGCTCGATGTCGACAAGACCGGCTGGGTCTACGTCCGAGATCAGCAGCAGCCACAGTTCGTCGCTGCGTTCGACATGCAGAGAGGAGTCATCAACGTCACCGAGCACGGTTCGACCCTGCCCGAATCTAAGTACCCGGACTGGATCAACACCGTCCGGCGAATCATCAGCTACACCCACCCCACGTTCAAGGAGAACAGCAATGCCCAAGGCCCCACAGGTCACCCTGTCGACGGATGAGTTCAAGCTCATCCCGCTCAGCCTCATCATCCCGGCTGACGACAACGTCCGAGACGACGTCGGCGATGTGTCCGATCTCGCTCACTCCATCCTGCAGAACGGACTGCAGCAGCCGTTGCGTGTCCGCCCCATCGAGGGCGGCGGCTACCAGATCGTCGCCGGTCACCGCCGGTTCGCTGCGATCTCGACGCTGACCAAGGACAAGCAGCACGAGATCCCGTGCATGGTCATCGTCGGCGAGATGCTCGACGACGCCCGTGTCGCAGCGATGCTCGTCGAGAACATGCAGCGCACCGACCTCAACCCGATCGAGGAGGCAGTCGGCTTCATGCGGCTCACCTCCCAGTTCGGGTACAAGCAGGCCGAGCTGGCCGGGCGGATCGGTCGCAGCGCGAGCTACGTCTCGGCTCGCCTGTCCCTGCTCAAGCTGCCCGACGAGGTGGTCGACCAGGTCCGCACCGGCAACCTGCCGCTCGCCATCGCCGAGTCGTTGACCAAGGTGGGCGACGACGCCGCCGTGCTCAAGCTGACCAAGCAGGGCAGCCTCGTCCCGTCCGAGTCGCAGATCAACGACGTCATCAAGGACATCAAGTTCAAGGCGGCGAAGAAGGCACTGCTCACCGCAGCCGAGACGATCGGTCTGCGCCTGTCCACCGAGCGCCCCGAGCACAACACCAAGGTGCTGCTCGAGACGAGCGATGCGAAGGAGCTCGCCGCTGCAGTCGCACTGCCGGCCAAGGCGGTCGGCTACATCAAGGCGCAGCCGTGGGACGGCAAGGTGTCGATCGACGTGCGCCGCCCGATGACGGACAAGGAGATCACCAAGCGTGACGAGCAGCAGGCTGCGTCCCGGGACAAGATCACCGAGGAGATCAAGGCACAGCGCGCCGCCGACGAGGCAGCCCGGCGTGAGTCGATGCCCGAGGAGCTCGTTGCCTGGGAGGACGAGTGCAAGCGGCTCCGTCGTGAGCACAACGAGGCGCTCGACCAGCACAAGGACAACGTCAACTCGGCGATGTCGGCGTGGTACCGGGAGGTCGACGCCAAGGCGGTCACTCGTTGGTTGATGATCGGCTACGTCACCGACGCCTGGCCGAACGCCATCCTGCGTGCGCTCGAGATCCCCGTCGACATCGACGGCAACGAGTCGGCCACCGATGCGTTGGTCGCTTTCGCTTCGGAGTCAGCGGCGAACCTCGTCGCCTGCGTCGCTGCGTCGCTCGACCTGAACGACGACACGCACCTGCCCAACGACTTCTACGACGCCCGCAACAAGTGGCTGGCCAAGCACGAGCTGCTCAATGAGCCGCAGCTGGTCCTGCCCGAGCGACCGGCACCTGCCGACGAGCCCGTCGAAGACGAGCCGGCCGCCTGATCGTGATGGGGCCGCCACTCGGGGGAGCCGGCGGCCCCACCACCATCCCGAAGGAGAACCATGTCCGATCCCCACGCACGACGCAGCGACCCGCTGTCGTCACACACCACCGTCCAGTCGCTCGCCAAGGCGGGCACCATGAAGGAGAAGATCCTCGACGCAGCGCGCACGCTCGATCCACCGTTCAACGACACCCAGTTGTGGGAGCGGGTCGAGCTCCGCACCGGCAAGCGGTGGCAGCGCAACATCGTCGCCAAGTTCCGCTCCGACATGGAGAAGGAAGGCATCTTCGAGCGGGTCGGCATGTCCGATCACCACGGTCGACAGCTCGTCGACTTCGTCCTGACCACACCATCCCAACCCTGGGTCGAACCGACCCTGTTCTGAGGAGAACAATGCCCAAGTACAGCCTGCCCATCACCCGCAAGTGGATCGACGTGTACATCGTCGAGGCCAAGTCACCGACCGATGCCGGCATCCAGGTCGGTCAGCTCATTGCCCAAGGCTCGGAGCCGGACCATCAGACCGAGGTCGGCTACAACGTCGGCTCGGCCAAGCTCGTCATCGTCGACGAGCCCACCCTTCCCGGGATCGGGCAGAACATCAATGACGCTGACGGTCAAGCGCCAACCAGCTGAGCTGCCGTGCAAGGTCAAGGACGACGACGGAGCCTGCCGGTTCTGTCGTCGTCCTGGCTGGCACTGCTCGGGCTTCGGCCCCCTACCCGATGGGCCACGGCCCGAACCAAGAGAGAAGGACTGATGCCGATCTGCGGCGAGTGCGGGAAACCGCTCGACTTCGACCACGACGATCCGACGTCGTTGCTCTGCAACGCCTGCATGGGTGAGGAGGACTGATGGGTGACATCGTTGGAGTGGACAAGATCCTGGCCGACCAGCTCGAAGCCAAGGGCTTCGGTGGCCCACCGTTGCTTGGCAACTGGGAGCCGCCGGCACCGACGTGCCAGGAGTGCGACGAGGAGATCGAGGACTTCGATCCCGACAGCCCGCAGATGTGCGCTCGCTGCCTCGAGGAGTTCGACTGTGACTGACGCACCGGAGACCAGGCCACCTGATCCGCTCGTGGTCGATGCGTTGAAGATCGAGCTGCACAACCGCATGCTCGGCCAGCACCGCTGGAAGCGCAAGCAGCACGGTGCTGACGGTGAGCTGTGGTGGGACGCCAAGAACCAGCGCTCCGTGATCTGGTCGGTGGCACTCGTCGAGGGCGTGCACTGGATGCAGTGCTCGATGGCCCGGCGCGACCACGTCCCCAGCTACGCCGAGCTGTGCGAGCTCCATCACTGGTTCCTCGATGACCGCTTCGCCGTGCAGCAGTTCGTCCCACCCGACGAGCACGTCAACATCCATCCGTTCGCCCTGCACCTGTGGGCGCGCGCCGATGGCCAACGCCTACTGCCGGACTTCGCCGGCCGAGCCGAGCAAGTGCTCGGCAGAAGGAGCATCTGATGGATCCATTCCCCGCCGAGCTCGACGAGTTCAAGCGTGACCTCGCTGCACTCATCAACCGCCACAGCCTCGACACGGCCACGCAGACACCCGACTTCATCCTCGCCGAGTTCCTGGTCGTCACGATCGCCGGCTTCGGGATCGCCATGCGCCAGACCCAGCAGTGGCTGGTCAGCTGATGCCCCGCCAGGACGTCACCCCGCTGGCCGAGCTCGAGCGCCGGCTGCCGATGGCCGGGCGGATCCGGTTGGGCGTGAAGGACAAGGGCGCGCCGAAGTCGATCGACACGTTCCGCTTCACGTCACCGTTCGAGGACGTGATCCGTCAGCTCGCCTCGCAGTACGGCGGCGACGTGAAACCGTGGAACGACCCGAAGGCCAACCCGCCGGCGCAGTGGCAGGTCATCACCAACACCAAGGAGGTGTCGGTCATCATCGTGCGCGACGGGCTGTCGTCGTGGTACGAGCAGTGGGTCGGCGGCGGGTGCGTGCGCCGCTGCGACGGTGAGCTGTGCGAGATCAACCAGCCGACCGGGCCCGACGAGGTGGAGAAGGTCCAGGTGCCGTGCATCTGCGACAAGGAGAAGCTGATGGCCTGTCAGCCCCACACCCGCCTGACCGTGCTGTTGCCCGACGTCGCCTTCCGTGGTGCCTGGCTGCTGCAGACCAAGGGCTACAACGCAGCGTTCGAGCTGCCCGGCATGGTCGACATGATCCAGTACCTGTCGAACCAGAACAAGACGGTGCACGCCACGCTGTCCGTCGAGCGCCGCACCCAAGCCACGCCCGGCCGGCGCAAGCGCAGCTTCGTCGTGCCTCGCATCTCGATCCTGAACACACCGACCGAGCTGGCTGCGCTCGGTGGCACCACCACACAGGTCGCCATCGGCGCCGGCACCGTGGACGCCCTCATCGTCGGTGAGTCACAGCAGATGGTGGACGACGACATCATCGAGGCCGAGATCGTGCCCGACCATCCGGTGCTCGATCGACTGCGTGACGATGCTCGCAACTTCGGACTGGATCCAGCGCGCTACGTCAACGCCGTCAGCAAGCAGACCAACGCCGACTTCGAGCGGATGGAGATCTGCTCGGCCAAGGTCCGCGCCGAGCAGCTGATCCCGCTCGGCTTCAACCCCGATGGCTCGGTGCAGTGGGGGAAGCCAGCATGAGTCGTGAGATGTGGTGGTGCATCCATGTCGACGAGCTCCGCATCATGCTCGCCGAGGTGGCCGCCGGCGCCCATCCCGACACGGTGCTCCTCGAGCACTACGCCAATGCCGAACACGAACCGATCGAAGGAGACCCCACATGATCGACCACCGCCAGCAAGCACGTCTCGATTCCCTGCGCGCCGAGTGGCGCGAGAGCACCGACGCATCCCGGGAGTTCGCACACCTGGCCGACGTGGCCGCACGGTCACGTCAGTTCTCCGTCGAGGCCAACGCCCGTGCAGTGCAGCTGCTCGAGGCGTTGGAGCGTGTCGCTCACGAGAAGGCGGACAAGACCAAGGCCGAGCTCAAGGCCGCCGAGGGATGGCAGTCCGTGCGATGACCGACCTTCCTGACAAGCAGGCGGCCGTCGACGAAGCACTGCTGCAGGCAGCCGAGGCGGGCCTACTCATGGAGCGGGTAGGCAAACCACTGCGCCCATACGAGCAGGACTTTCTCGATCAGGTGTTCCTCCGTGCGGCGAAGGAGCAGTCGTGAGGGTGCTCGTCGTGCTCGTCGCTGCGCTGCTGGCCATGAGCACACCCACCTACGCCGACGTGAACCTCGGTGACACCGGTCAGGATGTCACCGAGGTCCAGTACCAGCTACGCGCGCTTGGCTACACGCTGGCCGTCGACGGACACTTCGGCCCGCAGACCGATCGTGCGGTTCGCCGGTGGCAGAAGTCAAACGGTCTGGCCGTCGACGGGATCGTCGGGCCCGCCACCACCGCCTCACTTGCTCGAGCTGTCCGCCTTCAACAGCCGAGCGCGCCGACGCTTGAACCGACAGGCGTGCTTGGACTGCCGTTCGCACCGGAAGGGCTGAGTGCCTGCGACGAAGCTCGCTTCTACCGGGAACAGTTCGGGCTGCCCCCAGCATTCGACGGCCTGGTCAATCGTGAGAGCAAGTGCCTGAACACAGTCACATCCCGAACGGGGTGCTGCGTCGGGTACCTGCAGATCCACTACATCGTGTTCAGCGACCACCGAATGGGGGCACTCGCTGAGATCTGCGGCGCAACATGGCAGAACATCAAGGGGAACGATCCCCTGTCGAAGCAGCGCAACATGTGCGCTGCCAAGCAGCTGTTCGATGTAGTCCGATACCAACCGTGGAGTCTCTGACATGGCCTATGACACCTCCCCAGTGCCAATCCATACCCCAGATGGCATCGTTATGCACAGGTTATTCACAGATCTATGGCTGCCGAGGATGGGTCTCGACTGGCTCAACGAGAACGTCGAGCGGTCCTGGCCACTGCAGTACCGGATCCGCAAGGAGTGGGCGAACCTGACGATGGCGATGGTCAAGCAGCCGCTGATGCCCCACGCGCCATGGCCAAAGGCGTTGATCCAGCCGGTGTTCAAGTTCAAGACGGCGCGCCGTCGTGACCCGATCAACTTCATGCCAACCGTCAAGCCGATCATCGACCAGCTGGTGCGCATGGGCTACTGGCGTGACGACACCCCCGAGTTCGTCGACTACGGCACGCCGTCCGCAGTCGAGCAAGTGAAGGAAGACGGCGTCCACCTGTTCATCTACGAGAGGAAGCAATGACCGTCACACTCACCGCCCCACAGCAGCAGGTCGTCGACTGCATCAACCAGCTCAACGAGGAGCACGGCGTCGCCTCGGCGCTGTACGTCGCTGCCCGTCTCAACCTGCAGCAGACCTACGTCAACCAGCTGTGCCACTCGCTCAAGCAGCTCGGCGTCGTGACGTGGGAACCGAACGTCCCGTCACTGCGTGTCATCCTGCCCGTCGAGGTTGAACCACCCGCCGCGCCAGCCGATGGCGAGACAGAGGGAGGCCACGGTGCTGAGCCCGACGAAGATGACGAAGCCGAACGGAAGAAGCAGGCCCAGCGCGACGCTCTTGCCCGTGGACGCGCGACGGCCGCTGCCAACCGTGCTGCGAAGGCTGCCGCTCAGCACTGATCCTCGTCCCCCTCGGCGGGGGCCGAAGCCCGGCCCCGTCGACGGAGCTCGCCGCCGAACATGGTGCTCACCGCCCGCACGACCCGGATCGTGGCGACGGTAGCCAAGGTCGCGCCGAGGATGAAAGCGGCGGCGAGCTCGAAGTTGTCCCACTCGACTGCGCCCCACACATCAGGTGATGACGCGAGCGAACGAACCAGGCGTCAGACCGGTCGGCACCTCACCGAGCAGGGTGATGTTGATGCACCAGCTCGACTCGCCCTCGACGGTCGGGACGCCGAGCGCAGCCATCGCTTCGTAGCGTGCCGGCGTCAGCCACTCGGCAACGGCCATGATGCCGTGGCTGTCCATGTAGCCACCGAGGGTGGCGCCGTTGTCGGCGAGGTGGAGGAAGGTGTACATCTGGTCGTCTCCTGTGGGTGGTGGCTCGGGTGGGATGACGATCTCGCCGGCAACGTCGGCTCGGAAGGCATCCATGTTCCAGGTCGCTGAGCCGGTGGCCCACATCGACTGGCCTGCGGGATCGATCTTGCGGGAAGTCCACTCCTCGTGGCTGCCGAGGTCGCCTCGCCCGAACGTCAGCCCGTAGGCCGGACAGAGCGCACGGCAGGCCCGGACGTAGGCGTCCTGCTGCACCCACGGCCACGCCTCCCCCACTCCGTTGTTCGCCGCCTCGATCGAGAGCAGATGCCGGTTGCCGGCATCGAGTGGAACCGTGCCGCGCGAGCACTGCATCGGACCGCCCTTGCCCGACGTGTTCGTCGCGCCCGCTGCGCCGATGGTGAGCACGCCGGTGCGCGCCAGGTGGATCGCACCGATCGGTTCGTCCGGTGAGTTCTCCCACATCCAGGCGAAGTCGTTGGCCGGGCTGGTGTCCGACGCCGTGTGGTGGACCTGCACGCCGAGCAGGCTGTCGTAGCCACCGCTGCTGCGGGCCCGCATCTCCCACCCTGGGTAGAGCTCCACCTCGAGGCCGGCGTTGCGCAGCACGTCGGGCAGCGAGTGCAGCCAGATGCCACCCATCAGCGGATGTCCAGCTCGTCGCCGAACACTGTCTCGAGCAGCTCACGCTGGGCGAGGCGGCGCTCGTTCGGGTCGGGCATCAGCTCGATCGCCTTGCGCACCAAGCGCAGCTTGCGCCAGTCGATGCGGTCGAGCTCGTCGCCGGCTGCGAAGGACTCTCCGTCGTCGAAGTTGCTCACGGCAGCGGAGTCTCGGCGTCGGTGTACGGCCAGTGGGCAACGATGCCTGCGGTCAGCGCGGCGTCGGTGATGATGTCGGTGTCGTAGCCGGGGGCGAACCGACCGGACACGAGCGCCGATTCGTAGGCCGCCTCGTTGTCGATGGCGATCGACCACATCAGCGGGTTGACGTTGGTGGATCCGGCGAGCAGCTGCTTGCCGTACTCGGTGTCACCGAGCTCCTCGTTGGAGAGCGCCTCCTTCTGCGCCAGCGCCTGGATGCGCGTCTGGAGGTGGAGGTCGGTGGCCGCCCGGGCGATGGAGGATGCTGACATGGCCTGAGCGTAGACCGCTCGTCAGGTGTAGAGGCTGCTCATGCGGTAGCGCATCTGGAATCCGAACACGTCACCATTCGCCGCTGGGAACGCCGGGTTGGCACCGAGCGTCCAGTTGCTGTTGTGTGGCGTGAACGACACCTGCGTTGCCGCATCATTCACTCCGCACGTTCCCTGGTAGGAGCCGAACGAAGCGTCGTAGTAGGCAAACGGCCCATTGGCAAATCCTCCCTGAGTGATGCAGGCAGGCAGCCCAGCTGTCGTGCAGTCGAACGGTGTTGCATTGGTCCCGGCTCCAGTGATGACGAGCTTGGCGAGCGTCTCACACCATCCGTTGCTGCGGTGGAATACGAACGGCGTGCCGACGGTGTAGGTCAGGTTGATGCTGTTCTGTCTCGGCGTGCAGGTGAATGACTGTGCCGGTTCGCGCATGATGATCCAGCCGGTGCCATCCCACAGCCAGTCACGCTTGGTGTCCGTCGCCCAGTAGCGCATGATCGGCGCGCCGGCCGGGTTCACCGGCTTGGCCGCCTCGAGGCCGAACAGCGGGTACGGGGCGTTCGTCACCCCGACCCAGGCGACACCATCCCACGACCACGAGCGGTTGCCCTGCGTGTACACCTGCCCGATGGTCGGTGTGTTCGGGAAGTCCATCGCCATGTCAGATCACCTGATTCCGAATGCCATCGCGCTGAGCGTCCAGTAGTTGGCGACCGCCGTGACGCTCCCGCCGAAGTTGCATTGCAGCGTCGACGTGAAGTCGAAGTCGCCGGCGCTCCCCAGTGCGTAGTAGCCGGAGAAGTGAGCGGTGGTGTAGATCCCCGCCGTGTGCTGAGCGACCATCATTGCCTGTGGGATCGCCTCGCCCACGTATGCGCCGGCATAGATCTGGCAGCCGATGTTGGCGAACGCTCCTGCGCCATTGACGTTGATGACGGCATCGATGTCGGTGCGGATCACGTCGCCGGCTTTCAGTCCGGTCAGCCGCAGACAGTTGCCTGGTGACTGAACGAACCCGATGCCGGAGCCGATCGGTCCGACATTGGCGGAGATCGTGTGCCGCCCGTAGGCAACGGGCAGCATGACCGGACGTCCGTTGAGGTAGGCCCGGTCGCTTGGATTCATGTCGAGTCGGGTGTCGGCCACGCCGAGAGCAACCCGGTTCAGGGCGTAGACCCGCAGCGCATTGTCGTAGCGGTCGATGAACACACTGCCCGGCCATCCGATGGCACCTTGCAGATCGACCTGCCCACCTTCGTGCGTATCGCCCGGTGGCGCGAGCACCATGTGTGGTGGGTACTTCGTGACGTTCGCCGCCATCGTGTCGCCGGTCAGCGTGCCCGCCGCCGTCGAGCTCGGTGGTGCGGTGATGTCGACCCAGAAGTTGTCGTACCAGATGAACGTCTTGCCGGTGTCCGACTCGAACCACAGCTGGTTCGGAGACGGGCTGGCCGGCGGGTCGTCGCTCGCTGTGATCTGCGTGCGTGGCGAGCCGTAGGCATCCCACCTCGAGCCGGTCCAGATCCACGACCGGTCGGTGGTCGAGTAGATCTGGCCGACGGTCGGCGTGTTGGGGAAGTCCATGGCTGCCATCAGCGTGTGCCCCAAATCTCATACGACCAGATGCAGGACTGACAGACACAGGCCCCGTTGAGCGTCTTGCCCTGGATGTACAGCTGGTAGTTCTCGGTGGCGGTCGCCGTGAAGTGGAGCGGGTGCATCTGCATCACTCGCCGCCATGACAGGTTGGAGTCGAACACTTCCCTGCCCTGCTTCAACAAGCCCCCGGCCTGGCTGTAGAGGTAGAAGTTGACGAACACCCACCCGGCCACCGAGGGGATGAGGTCGGCGTTGCCACGCACGATGAGCGTGTCACCGATTCGCACCGGGATGTCGTAGAGCTTGAACAGGTTGGCGGTGGTGTTGGGTGGAATCGTGCCACCGTTGATGGTCTCGGACGGCTCGCGCTCGGACACGAGCACTCGCACGGGGCGTGCGTTGACCCACAGCCCACCAGCGCCACCGGGGTTGATGCCGATGTCAGAGGACGTCACCTCAACGTTGCCAGCACTGCCAGCCTGCAACAGAACCTTGGTTGTCGGTGCGGCAGTCACCTGCGCTGGCGAAACCGTCAGATGTGAGCCACCAGTGGTCGAGTCGTAGAACCGGAGCACGTTGCCGTTGCGGAACAGCGCCGAGTAGTCGTTGGTGGCGTCCTGATCGTAGAGCGCAAGGTTCGCTCCCGTACCTTTCAGAGCCAGCGTGTCGGCCGCGCTCGTCATCACCGTCTTGCCCGCCACCGTCAGGTCGGTGAGTGTCCCGACCTTCGTCAGCGACGAGTTCACCACGTTCGGAGCGAGCGTCGTGCCGACGAGATCGTTGGCATTGACGGCGCCGGATGCGCCGGTCACCTCGGACCACACGCCGTCGTACCAGATGTACATGCGGCCGCTGGTGGTGTCGTACCAGAGCGAGCCGACGATCGGAGTCGGTGGCGGGATCGTGTCGGCAGTGCAGCCACCACCACCGGTGAACGTGACGAGCACCTCGCCCGAGCCGGCGTCGGTGACGACGACGCTCGTGCCGACGAAGTTGATCGCTGTGGCCAGCGCGACGACGGTCGTGCCCTCGTCCTCGACCCGGATGCCGGCGACGCCTGCCGGTCCCTGCGCGCCTGTTGCGCCAGTCGGACCTGTTGCACCAGTGGGTCCGGTCGGGCCTGCAGGGCCGGGTGTCGTCGACACCGGCCCGGTGGGTCCGGTTGCACCGGTCGCACCCGTGTCGCCCTTCACGCCCTGCGGACCCTGAGCTCCGGTCGCACCCGTTGGTCCCGTGGGTCCGACTGGCCCCTGTGGCCCGGTCGGGCCGACTGGGCCGAGGATGCCTTCGGCGTTCCAGTATTCGCCGGTCCACGTCCACACCAGCCCGTTGTAGGTGTAGGTCGCACCGATCGCCGGTGTTGGCGGGAAGTCGATCGCCATCAGGTCTTCACCATCACGTTGAAGGTAATGAACGGCGGCCGGTTCTCGTGCGCTGCGGTCGCTGCAGCGGCGACGGCATCGACGACGGTGACGGTGTGAGCGTGCACATTGGCACCAGCCGGACCAAGGATGTAGCCGGTGTTGTTGATGTTCGGCGGGTCGACCCAGTCGCGCGACGAGCCATCGGATCCACCGCTCGGGCCACCAGTCCCGAAGCCGTGGCTGTGATCGCCGACGCCGGCGAGCGTGGACATGAAGATCGCTGCGTTGCTGCCCGCTGCATAGAGCTGAGGCCCCATGTCACCGGACGTGCCCGGGATGTAGAACGACGCCGAGTGGACGGTGCCGTGGGTGTGTGTGCCGCCACCGTTGGTCGTGCCACCGTGAGTGTGGCCACCGAGGCCGTGGGTGTGCTGGTCGTAGTGCTGGTGGTTCGAGAGGTCGTGGTAGTGGTTCGTGTCGGTGCTCGCTGCCGACGCTCCGTGGCCGTGGCCACGCAGCCCTGACTCCGCCGCCGACAGCGTGACCGAAGCGAGGCCACCAGGGGTCAGCAGCGGGTTCGCCGTCGAGGCACCCATGCGGAACTTGTCGCGCATGTCGGGCATGACGATGTTCGCCCCCGACTTCATGCTCGTCGGGATCACTGCCCACAGGTTCGGGTGCAACGTCTGACCGTTGACGATCGTCTGACCCTGCATGAACAGCCAGCCTGACAGCGGTGCTGCAGCAACGGTGTCGACGGTGGTGCCCGGCGGGATGTACGAGGCCGAGCCGACACCCGATGGGGTCGACTCAGTCCAGGTGCCGTCGTAGTAGATCAGCAGCACACCGTCGTTGGTGTGGTACCAGAAGTCTCCGGCCTGCGGCGCGACGGGCGGCGTCGTCTGAGCGAACGCACGCCCTGGCGGACCGGTCGGCCCGGTCGCTCCTGGCGGTCCTGGCACCGTCGACGCCGGTCCAGTCGCACCGGTCGGCCCAGCTGGACCTGTCGGGCCAGCGGGACCGGGCACGGTCGAGGCAGGACCGGTCGCACCAGTGGCGCCGGTGTCACCCTTGACGCCTTGCGGTCCGGTTGCGCCCGTCGCTCCGGTCGCTCCTGTTGCGCCGGTCGGACCAGCAGGGCCTTGCGGCCCGGTCGGGCCAGCCGGCCCGCCCGGGATCGTGACCGTTACCTCGCCGGATCCACCATCCGTGGCTGTGACGCCGGGCCCGGTGAAGTTGAGCGCAGTGGCCAGGGTGAGGACGGTGCCGCCTTCATCCTCGACACGCAGCCCGCCCCCACCACCGCCACCAACGAGCGACTCGAGCGCGCGGATGCGCCGAAGCAGCTCATTGAAGTGGTCGTCGTCACGCACCGGCTCACAGCCTGATGATGTAGTTGAGGACGAGGTACGGCTGCAGGTTGTTGTGCGGCTGACCGGCGCCCGTGTTGGGGTTGACCGTGACCGTCGTGCCGGACACGCCTCGGTTCACCGAGTTGCCGATCTGGTTGGTCTCGAGGCCGACCGTGGCCGGCACCGTCACGGTGTGGGCGTGCGTGCCACCACCAGTCTTGGAGCCGACCGTGCCGCCGTGGTTGTGGTTGCCGACCCCGGCTGTCTGGTTGCGCTGCTCGAGGTACGCACCGGGCTGGGTGATCGGTGCTGCGCCACCGGCTGCGTTGTTCTTGGCACCGAGGAAGTTGAAGCTCGGGTCGACGTCCCAGGCGTGGGCGTGTCCGCCGGCATCACCCGTCGAGAACCCGTGGCCGTGATCCTCGATCGCCGCGCCGTTGGCGCTGCCGCCGTGGCCGTGGTCGATCGAGTGCTTGTGCTGGCCGTTGCCGTGGTCGTGGCCCTGGCCGGCGTTCGGCTCGTTGACGACGGCCGGGTGGGCGTGGACACCGACCTCGGCGGCCGACAGGGTGTGTGACTTCTCGCCCCACGCAGCGCCCTCGCCGAGCGCATCGAACTCGACCTGGCTCGAGTCCCGCATGACGATGACCTTGCCCTTGAGGTTGGGCACGAGGAACGCTGTCGGTGTCCCGCCATAGGTGGTGCCGATCACGGCGTACAGCGGCGCATACGCCGGGTTCGTCCCGTCGTAGGCCGCGCCGTCGCACATGACGTGCAGCGGTGGTGCGATCGGACCGGCGAACGCAGTGATGACTCCGGCCGGGGTGAGCGCACGGACGCCGGCGTTGAGGAAGTCGTCCATCGCCTGGAACCACTTGGCCGTGACGCAGTGGTCGACGGTCGTGTCGGCGGCGTGCGCCGCCTGAGTGGTGTCGTCGTAGCCACGGGTACACCCGGACAGCACGGTGGCGGTGCGTGAGGTGACGAAGACCTTCTCCTCGGTGACGGTGCCACGCCCGAGCACGATCGTGAAGTTGGCGGTCGGCAAGCTCGAGGCATCGTCGACGGTCATCGTCGCATCAGTGGCGTTGATGCCGAGCGTGAGCTGTGTCTGCAACGAGTCACCCTTGAACTGCTGTGCGGTCATGCGGATCTCCTATGCCTTGACCAGTCGGACGACGAGCTCGCCGTTGAGGAAGCTCTTGGCATCGTCCCATCTGGCGGAACCGAACTCGAATGCGTCGACCCTGACACGATCAGCGCGCGACCCGATGCGATAGGTCAGCGGGCACTTGATCCGCCAGCAACTGAGGATGTGGTCGAGCCCTTCCTCGATCGAGATCTCGCGCACCTGGCCCTGGGCGTTGTTGACGACGATGCGGTTCGACAGCCGCAGCGGGACGATCCACTGCTCGACGGGTGGGACGACCGGGTAGGCGCGCATGCGCCACTGCTTCAGCGTCGGCGTCGAGTTGCCCGGTCCCTCGAGCACGATGTGGACCTTGCAGTGCCGGACCTGGACGGCGTTCAGGTCGTAGGTGAACGACTCCGATCCTTCGAGCTCGATCAGGAACGAGCCGAGCAGCGCATCGAGGTCGTCGTAGATCTCGACGCCGATCTTCTCGTGGAGCAGCAGCGGTTCGTAGTCGACCTTGATCTCGGACAGCACCTTGGATTCGACGGTGCCGAACGTGAGGATGCCCGAGTCGATCGTGCCGGTCATCTCGTACTGCGAGGCCGACTCGACCCACAGCCCGTGCGATCCGAGCGCCATGGCGGTGCGGTTGTTGTACCTGGCGATCGAGGTGACAGGCCCGACGACGTTGCCGCAACGGATCTCGCCGGCGGCGGCGGGCAGCAGCGGCTCGACGAACGTCGACAGGTCGATGCGAGCGCAGCCCGAGTAGCCGTCCGTCATCTGCGTCCAACCGACCCAGGCGTACTGACCTTCGGCCGTCGCGCAGAGCACGTCACCACCCTGAGTGATGAGCGGGCCGTAGGTCAGCGTGCCGTCGCCGCCCGGTTGGGCCATCCGCACGCCCTTGTTGGTGAGCAGCAGAACGACACCGGCGTAGGGGAACCCGCCACGGAGCAGCTCGCCAGCCGGCAGCGGTGCGGTCTCGACGGACTGCATGATCGCCCCGGTCGAGTCGGTCGCCACCGAGTAGAGCTCGCTGCGCACACCGGCGACACCGCCGATGTAGATGCGGGAGCCGATGTTGAACAGCGTCGTCCAGCGGAACCCGGTCTGGAAGTGCTGCTTGACCAAGGTGAGGACGCCGCCGTTGCCGATCTCGTTGAGCACGACGACGTTGTCCGGTCTCGTCATCCCGGCCAGCAGACGGTTGCCGACGAAGGCGAGGCTGTGCGTGTTGTTGGTGATGTCGGTGGTGAACTGCACACCGGTCGTGGATCCACCGATGACCCGATCGACACCGTTGGTGTGGGCGACGTAGAGGTCGGAACCATCCGTGGTCATCGCCGTGATCGTCCCCATCGGTCCCGGCATCGAGATCGGGATCCACGTCGACAGGGTGTCGATGGTCTGGTTGCGCCACAGCATCGTCCCCGCCCCGTAGAACAGGTAGCCGCCCGACTCGCACAGCACCCCGACCCCGGCGACGTTGGTGACCATCGAGATCTCGTCGGCTGCGTGGTGCAGCTCGAGCTCGTAGTCGTTCCACGGGTTGATCCTCGACGAGTGCAGGAAGCGGAACGGGTCGGCGTCCTCGCGCAGGTCGGCGAACTCCTGGCCGGCGCCGTGGATCCACGAGTAGCGGTACCGGGACCATGCACCGTTGGCGTTGAACAGCTGCTCGGACTGATCCGATGAGGTGACAGCGCCGTCACGCATCGTCTCCTGCGACATGTGCTTGTACTTCTCGAGGTTGATGGCGAACTCCATGCCGTCGAGCGAGATCGTGCCCGGCATCGGGACGAGGAACTCGAACTCACCCTCGAAGAACCGGTACGGGTCGTGCCCGGGGAGGACGTCGAGCATGTCAGACCCCGGTGTACGGGTAGCGGGCCGCCAACTTCATCGCTTCCTCGGTCTTGCGACGCCGGTAGATGGCGTTGACGAGCTGCATCGACTGCAGCCCGGCACCCCACGGCGTCTCGGCGGTGTCTCGTGGCTCATCCTGGGCGGTGCGCGCCCCTCGGGAGTTCTCGGCCTCCATCAGGGTGCGCAGCTGGACGCCTTTGTCGACGACATCGAGCATCGACGGGGCGAGATGGATGTCGTCGACCAGATCGGAGCCGGGTGTGAGCGCGCTGACGTCGAACGGCATGGCTGCCAGGACGTGCACCGGGCCGGTGACGCATCCATCGGTGAAGCGGAGCGCCACCCCTGAGGTTGACGCCCCGCTCCACGATGTGCCAGCCCCACGCTGGATCCTGAACGGCACCCTCGGCCACGCATCCGATGGCGAGGCGTAGGTGGCGTCGTTGATCTTGCTCCGCACCTCGATGATGCCATAGCAACCGGCGAACTCTGCAGGCAGCTCGAGCAGCTGACCGCCCGAGACGACCGCTTCGGTGCCGGCGACATCGTAGAGCTCGGTGCCCCAGCCGGAGATCTCGTCTCGGATCGCCTCGTAGATGTCCATCGGCTGGAACCGTGGGTTGATCCACACCTCGTCCCGGTCGGCGTGGTCGGCGCCCTCGGAGTCCTGCCAGCCACGCACGACGGTGACCTTCTTCTCGCGCAGCTCGACGTCCATGACCCGCATTGTCTCGACCCCGACACAGACGATCGCCCCGGGACGCAGCCCTGCCGGGAGATCGAACATGAACGTGAGCTCGGGAGTGGTCGGGCCGTGGTTGCCCTTGAGGAGGTTGACTTCCTCGCGCTGACCCGACGCCAGCTGGCGGCGGATGCGCTCGATCGTGTTCGCTACCGTCGTTCGCGCCATCACCTGATCCTTACTCGCTCATGCACAGACCGGTGGGACCAGGCCGAAGCCTGGTCCCACGGTCCATGGCTGGATCAGACGAGGCCGGCAGGCAGCGCAGCCGTGGCGTCGAGCGCCGTCCACTTCCCGCAGTGAGCCTCACCCTTCACCTCGAAGCCGCCTTCGGCGACCATGAAGAAGGCGTCGGTGTCACGGGTCTTGGCGAGCTTCTCGAGGATCAGCGGTTGGAACACCCGCTGCACGAAGTTGTCGCGCGAGAACGTGAAGGCGTCCTTCTTGCGGACCCACCGGTTGCGGACCAGGCCGACCTCACCGAACTCGGTCATCACGACCGTGGCCCGGCGACGGCCACGCTTGGTGTCGTCGATGGTCACGGTCTGCACACGCTCGGCGCCCGACGTGTTGTTGAGGGCGACGAAGTTGGCGGGCCGGGCCATGATGAACTCGATCGAGCCACCCTTGTCGAAGATGGCTTGCTGCATCACCTCGACCGACTTGACCGTGATGTGCGGATCGGTCGAGTTGACGTTCGACGTGATGAAGAAGTCGAGCCCGCCGGTCTGGCGCTCCTGGCCGCCGGCGTTCACCTCCTTGTGCTTCACGCCGTACAGTGCGGCCTGCTCCATGTCGGTGTTGGTGATCTGGGTGTTGTTCACCGTCTGCTTGTTGAGCTCGTTCGGCACGCCGTACTTCTGGATCGACTGCTCGGTACGAGACATCTCGAGCGAGGCCGTCCAGATCTGCGTGTAGTTCGAGTAGCGGTCACGACCGGTGAAGTTCGCCTTCACGATCGCACCTTCCTCGACGACCGAGCCGAGGCCGACGACCTCGGCGCCTGCGGCGTGCGTCGCGCCGTTCGTGTTCGTCACGGCGGCCGAACCACGGATCACCGTGGCGACGTCGGCTGCCGTGAAGGCGACGATCTTCATCACCTCGGCGTCGATGCGGATCGCATCGCCGACACGGAACTTCACGCCGTCACCAGCGGCGAACGTGATGCCGGTGCCCGTCGTTGCGTCAGCAATCGGTGCACCGAGCGTGCCACGGGGGAGCGGGACGGACTCCTCCATCCAGTAGAACTCGGTGTTGTCGACGGCCTGCTTGGCGAGGACGGGCATGCCGTCCGCACCGATGCCGGACAGCAGCGGCAGATCCTCGGGCGTGAGGATGTAGATGAGCTCGTCGATGGCGATCTTCGTCTCGACTTGCAGGTCGTAGGAGTAGATGGGAAGGCCGACGATTGCTTGGGCCATGGGTCCGAACCTTTCAGGCAGCTCCGCGCGTGGCGTGGAGGTGGGCGGTGATCTTGTGCTTCTCTGAGTCGAACTGTCTCTGCCTGATCGGCGTCATGTCCGGGTTCACCAACGGCATCTTGATGCCGTTGGCACGTTCGTCGTACTGGATGGTCCGGTTGTACACCGGGTCCATCGACGGCGTCGGACGCCAGTTCTGTGTCCGTGTCATCTCCACTCGTGGAGACACCAGGAGTCCACCACCACCACGGATGCGACAGCCGAGATGCTCGACGCATCCCGGTGCACACGAACCGAATGGCCTACTCGCCATGACCGGCTTCCCGTTGCTGACGCTGCCAGTCCGCCTTGTCGAAGATGGCGCGCTGGTCGCCACCTGCAGCTGCGGAGATGAGTGTGTCGACGGCCTTGAGTCGGGCTTGGTCGACACGCATGCCGTTCTTGATGTCGGTGTGGAAGTTCCCCAACGCCATGTCGAGCGGATGCTGCGTCTCGGGTGCCGTCGCTGCAGCGGCTGCGCCGCCACGGAGGGCATCCCGGTTCTTGGCCAGCTCGAGATCCTCTGCCGGCGTCTCGTCCTCGGTCTTGGGTTGCTCGGCGTACAGCCCGAGCTCCGTCGCTTCGGCCTTCAACGCTTCCAGATCGTCGCCGTCCCAGTTCTTGAACAGCAGCTTGCCGACACCCTTGCTGGTGTCGATGGCCGCCTTCGTGAACAGCAGCTCCTTGCGGAGCTCGGCGTTCTCCTTCATCGTCTGACGTCCAGCTTCGGCGGCTGCACGCAGGGATTCGGGAGTCTCGCGCTCGTCAATGGTCTCGGTGTTGGACATGGTGGTCTCCTGTGTGGGTGTCGTATCGCCTGACTACTCGCAGCGCGCGGCGGGACACTGCGGACTTCGGCGGCCGAACTCAGCTCACACCTCGGGGCCAGATCACCAGCTCACCCGTGAGCGCATTGTGGCACACCGGCCCTGGGTCAGCGCGAACCAACTCCGGTCAGACCTTCATTGGTCACCAGGCCGCCACCGAACGACGAGCGTTCGTTGGCCTGGCGCTCGAGCACACGGCGTTCGAGGGCGCGCTGTGCGTCGGCGTTGCCGAACGAGGTGGCCTCGATGCCGGTCTGCTGGTTGAGGTCGTCGACTTCGGTGATGCCTTCGGTCAAGACGTTGCCGAGCCCGGCGACCGTGGTCAGATCCTGGGTGATCCCGGCCTCGGTCTTGGGCAGCTGGGCGAGGCGTTCGGCGGTGACCTGGTCGATGTTGACGCCGAGCTGCTTGCCCATCCCGGCCGTGTAGCCGGCCATCGACTTCTGGTTGAGGTCGGCCATCGTCTTGGTCGGGTCGAGGAAGAACGCTGCGAGCGCGCCGTCGCCGGCGCCGACACCGTAGAACTGCTCGAACGCCTCACGGATCTGCGGGCTGACGGTGGCCACCCGTTCGTAGGCGGTGCCGACACGCTCGGCGATCTCGGATGCCGAGGTGGCGTTGTCGCCGCCGTAGTCGTCCATCAGCGACTGCAGGTACAACGGGTCCGAGTACATCGACGGGGGCAGCCCGGCGTGGCGGAAGCTGGCACCGACAGCGTTCTCGAAGTCCCGCACGTTCTTGGGTGTCGGCACATACGGCGAACCCTGGGCGCGCATGGTGGCGATGATCGGGTACCGGGACTTGAACTCCTGGGTCTGCTCGATCGCCATGCCGAGACCGCTGGCCGTGGTGTTGCCGTTGGCGATCTGGTCCCACAGCCAGCCGCCCGGCTTGCCGCTGGCGTCGACGGACCACAGGTTGGACAGCCCCATCTCATCGAGGGTGGTGGTGACGAGATCGAACATGCTGGTGTCCGGCTTCGCAGCGGCGGGCGTCGTCGTCACGGGCGCGACACCCGTGGTGTTCGGCGAGTTGTCCACCGATCCCGCTGGTTGGAACGGCGTCACCACCCCGAGCGGATCGACCCAGTTGGCGAAGTTCGGATCGCCGGCCTTCTGTGCTGCACGAGCAGCCTGATTGAAGCCGAGCGGATCGTTCGGGTCCACCCATGCGGCGTACTGCGGGTCACCGGACGCCTGCGCATAGCGGGCGATCTCGTTCCAGCCGAGCGGATCGTTCGGTGTGGCCATCAGCCGCTCCCCTCGAAGACGCTGCGCAACAGCCCAGCGATGTCGGCACTCAGGTCACGCGCCTTGGTGGTGTCCTTGAAGCGTTCGTCTTGGCGGGCACGCTGGCGCAGCTCGGTCTGTGTGGCGGCGCGCACCGCACCCTTGTCGTCGGCCACCTGCATCATGCTCAGCCACTTCGGGTCCATCAGGTCGACGTCGTTGGCGTTCATCTCGAGCTCGTCGGCGATGGCGTCGCGCGACGGCATCAGGAAGTCACGCACCGAGATGCCGCTGTCGATCGCCGGACCGGCCCACGAGTAGCTGGTCTTGGCGTTGTCCCGCAGGATCTGGCGCACGGTGTCCATGTCGAGCTCGCCCGAGGCGATGCGCTGCGCGTAGTGGCGGGCGGTCTCGTCGGAGAGGCCGAGCAGGTTGTCGTTGGCGAGCGCCTTCATGGCGTCGACGTCCTTGGTCAGCGAGCCGGCCTTCAACCGGTCCCAGCCACCTTCGCCGCCGACAGCACCGACGATGTAGTTGGTCAGGCGGTCCTGCGCCCAGTCGTTGCGGACCACGGTGGTCGCCAGCGCGGTGATGGCCCCGTCATCGAACTGGATGCCGAACGACTCCGACATGTTCTTGATCGTGGCCTTCATGTTCTCGATGTCGATGAGCTCCTGCTCCTCCTTGGAGCGCCCACCACCGCCACCTCCGCCACGGCCCCGCCCGCCACCGTCGTCCTCCGGGTCGTCGAACGGGTTGACGAAGTCGTTCATGAACAGGAAGGCGTTGAGCTCCTCACCGTCGGAGTTGCGGTACGTCCAGACCTTGTCCTTGATGATCTTCTGGTACTCGGGGTTGGCGAGCAGCCACGGCCCGACGTTGTAGAGCACGTCGTCGGACTTCCAGAAGTTGTCGTACTCGGTGGCCGCAGCCTGCGTGTTGGAGAGCAGACCGGGGCGTGACGTGCGGTAGTCCCGCTCGGCCTGGTCGGCGGTCAGCCCGGCACGGGTCTGCTGCCACGGCGTGCGTCCCTGCGGGTCGCTGCGATCGGCTGCAGCGTTCGGCATCACCGGCGCGCGAGGCGTCGGTGTCGGGCGGGGGACCGGTTCTTTCGGACGAGGTGCCATGGGTGCTCCTAGTAGCTGCTGTCGGCCCACTCGGCGGGCAGTGAGTGCTTGACGAAGTTCTCGTCGGTGGCGCCGCGCCGCTTGTTGATCGCAGCGAACACACCTCGAGCGTTCTCGGTGGCCATCTCACCGGAGAGCTCATCCTTGACGGCGCGCTCGAACTCGTCGCCGCTGAAGCCTGACGCTGCCGTCTCCTGGTTCAGCCACGGGGTTTCGTCGAGACCGATGACGTCCTCGGCGCGCTCCTTGCGCAGCGTGAGCATCGCCTGACTCACCGTGTGGAACTCCTCGGGGGTGAGCTCGCGCCCGAGCAGGGAGACGGCGAGCTCGTTGGCCTTGGTGAACGCCTCGGTCATCTGGAACTTGCCGAACTTGTCGTCGGCGGTCTGCTTGTCGAGGCGGGCCATCTCGCCCTGCAGCAGCTGGTCGACGGGCACGCCACGCTTCACCGACTCGGTCAGCACCTTCTCCCAGGCAGCGACCGTCTGCTCGTCGTAGGCGGCACCGAGCGTCGGCTTGCCCTTGCTCAGGTCGTAGAACCCGCCGCGCAGCATCTGGTTCTGCAGGATCTCGACGTCATCCTCGTCGAGATCCCACAGGTAGTCACGGGCGGCGGACGGCTTCAGTGTCTGGTACGAGGCGCGCGCCGCTGCAGCCGGGTTGGCCTGGTCGTGCCACTCCTCGGTCGGCCCGGCCATGACCACACCCGGTACGGCGTCACCCTCACCCTCGGCGTGGATCAACGTGTTGATGTCGGCCGCACCGATCTTCACGTCGGAGAGCCACTGCTTATCGACCGGGATGGCGACCGTGACGCCCTGCTCCTGCAGCGTCGGCATGTAGTCGTTCCAGCTGCCCTCGACCGATGCCGGCTGCTCGGTGATCTCACCGGTCACCGGGTCGACGACCTGCACCATCGGTGCGTCCTCGACTGCCTGGCCGCCGAGCTCGAACTCACGCCCGGGCGAGACACCGGCCTTGCCGGGATCGAAGCCCTGGACGTTGCCCAGGGTCTGGTTGAGCACGTCGACACTGGTGCCTTCGGGGATCACACCGGAGTCGGAGACCTCCGAGATGATGGCGTCCTGCAGGGTGGCCAGCATCTTGGCCGCCTCCTGGCGCTGCGTCTCGGTGGCCGTGTCGGCAACGGACAGCTGCTGCGCGTAGGGGCGCAGGTCGAGACCTCGAGCGACGTCGACGGTCAACATGTCGGCCGGGATCGTGTCGACGATCAGCTGCGCCAGCTTGTCGGCGGCGCGCTCCGCCTCACCGGAGACGTCGTCCATGCGCCGCCCGATCGGGCTGTTCGATCGCTTCGGCAGGAGACGGTCACGGATGCGGGTGCGCATCTCGTTCGGGCCGATGATCGGAGACTCGGTCTTGAACGCTGACGGGTCGAACTTGACCGGCAGCGAGGCCGTCTCGGGCGCATCAGGGTTCGGCACCGGATCGCTGGTGGCCCGGTCGGCGTAGTTGCCACCGGACGGCTGGCCCGGCTCGTCGCCCGGCTGGTAGATCCCGCCGCCGCCGTAGGTGGTGTCTGTCGGTCGTGGTGCCATGGGTCTATTCCAATCCAGCCTCGGGTCGGATGACCGACAGCCAGAAGCCTTGCACTGCCGGATTCGTTGCGACGTACTTCTCGGCCCACGTCTCGAACGCCGTCTTGGCGTCCTCCTTGTACTGGGTCGCCTCCTTGGTGTTGTCGTTGGCCAACGCCTGGATTGCCAGGCGGAACGAGTCGAACTCGGTGAGCAGCTTGCGCATCGCCGGCATGTGCGCCGGCTGCGGCGCGAGCGGGTCAGCGACAGCGATGCGCATCTGATCGAGCACCCGTGCTCTGGTCTTGCGCCCGTCGCCGAACTCGAGCTGCTCACGGAAGATCGGGTTGTTCGCCTTGTACATGTCGGACCACTGCGACCACGCAGCGTTGGCATCACGGACACCCTGTTCGTCGCCGCGCTCACGGGCCACGTCGACGAAGTTGAGGTAGTCGTCACGCTGCAGGAAGTAGAGACCGGACGCCTGCTTGAACTTGAGCGCCTCCAAGAACTCGAGCGGGGTGCGCTTCTGGCGCAGGCCGATGGCGTACTGCTGGTCCTGCACGTAGGCGACCCGTTGTCCCGCTGTGTCCTGTGGGAGCAGCCACGGTCCGGCGTCGGGGAACTCCTCCATGAAGTCCCGGTTGTCCTCGTAGAACCCGAGCGCTTCCTCGGTCGGCGGTACCGGCGCGCCCGACTTCGACTCGGACTGCGACACGGTCAGCGCGACCGGGTTGATGATGTCGTTGAGCCCGTGGTTCGGGTAGATCTGCAGGTAGCGGGCGGTGCCGTCCTCGATGCCGAACTCTTGGATCATCTGGTGATACGTGTCCTTGAACAGCGAGGTCGGATCGATCCCGCCGATGGCGAAGAACGGCTGCTCCTTGTCCTGCACCGCCGAGGGTGAGCCGGGCGTGAAGAACTGCAGCAGCGACTGGGCCATGGCGATGACCCGGGACTGGTTGCGTGTCCGGTCGAGGTACTCGTCGATCTGGCCCTGACTGGCGTCGTCGGGCAGGCCCATGTCGTAGGCGTCCTGCAACGCCATCGAGGTCATCATCGAGCTGGCCATGCGCGCCGACTCGTGGGAGAACATCGTCTCCATCGTGTTGACGAGGAACGACGGGACGAGGTGACGCCATGCTGCACGGCTCGCTGCGAGATCGCCGGACACGGCGCGCTCGAGCGGGGCCAGCTCTTGGAAGCCGTGGGTCATGACGTCGAGACCGATCGTCACGGTCGGTGAGAACGACGGTGCACCGAAGTTGCCGTTGATACCGGGCAGCATCTGGTCGAGCGGGGTCTGGAACATCACGTCCAGTGCCGGGTCGGGCACGCCGGGCACCCACTTGAGCAGGTCGGCGAAGACCTGCCCGCCCGGGTAGACGAACCACTGCTTGCCGGATTCGTCGGTGCGCACGACACCGGCGCCCTTCAACCCTTGGATGACGAGCTGGCCCTTGCGGATGGCGGTCGGGTCCAACAGGATCGTGCGCGCCCAGCGCTTGAGGAAGTTCTCCTCGGCGTACCAGAAGGGCAGCAGCGGCTTGACGATCTGCGCCCACTGGGAGCGGAGCTCGTGGGAGTCGATGAACGGCAGCATGTCCTCGATGCCAGCCACGGCGGCGTAGTCGCCGGCTTCCTTCTCGATCGAGGCCAGGTTCTTGTGCAGGGCGATGGCGTTGTACCAGTCGTCATCGGTCATCAGCTTGAGCAGCGGGTCCGCTTCGATCGCTGCGTGGTTGACGCGCTGCACCATCTCGACGGAGCGCATCGACTCGGGGTCGAGCCGGGCCCGGAGCATGCCGATGAAGTCCTGTGCGGTGGTGCCGGGAGCGATGACGTTGCCGAACGACGCCGGATCGTGGGCCAGCATGCTGCGCGCCGTCTGACCGTTGAGCTGCGCCTTCTTCCATGCCTCGCCGCCACGCTTCAACGTCTTCTCCTGGCGGGCGACACGGCGCTGCAGCTGGGTGGCCATGGCGGTCACCTCGTCAGGGGTGTGACCGTTAAGCCAGGCGGCGGTCTGCGTGTTCGTCCAGCGCGCGGCGGTCTCCTCACCGTGGGCGACGGCCATGTTGCGGGTGTTCTGCAGCAGCTCGAGCAGCTCGGACGAGGGCAACTGGTCCGATCCGACGAACAGCCGGCCAACGGTGGCGTCGACGGCATTGATGGCGTTCTGATCGACACGCCACCAGTTCTGTGCCTTGGCGAACTGGTACCGCTCGTGGAAGAAGTGCATCGCCATCGGCTTGCGGACGACGGCTTCGAGGGTCGGGCCGATGACACGGTCGAATCCGTAGCGGGTGAAGCGCTTCCAGAACCCGTCCTTGGGTGCCTCGTTGCGCAACTCACGGATGGCGAACGAGTCGAGCGGACCGTCGACCTTGTTGAGGTCACGGTGGCTGGACCGGAAGCGGCGGATCGTGTCGGACGACGGGACGAGATCGCCGGCGTTGAACGACATCGCCTCCTTGCCGATGTAGGTGGTCATGCCGAGCGCCTCATCGGAGACGTCTTCGACCATCGGGCCGAGCACCGCCCACATCGGCTGGGTCTCCTTGCCCTGGTTGACCCACTCGTTGCGGAAGAACTGCGGGTCGGTGACCTGGACACGCTTGTCCTCGGGGGTCAGGAAGACCCGATTGTCGACGTACCGCTCGGTCGGCTCGACCGGGACGTAGGCGTCGCGCTTGGCGTTGGCGACGCGCAGCGGCGACTCCACCCGATCCGGGTGTCCCTTGACCGGCCGGGTGCGGGGAACCTGCACCGACTTGACGCCGTGGCCCCACTCGTAGCGCATGTAGGACACCATCCGCTCTGCCCAGTCCTGTGCGTCGTCGATCTCCTTGGAGGTCTTGGGCACCGGACGCAGGTTCATCTGATCGGCCTGGTCCTTGCCGAGCGTCCATGACGTCGGGCGGGTGTCGAAGCGGTCGAGCGGCTTGAGCAGCCCGGTGTTCGGGTTCTCGATGATCGACCAGGGCACGACCATCTCGACGGTGTCGATGGCGCGAGGGCTGGCCGACAGCCGGCGGGCGAAGTCGGTCATCTGATCGGCCAGCACCGGGTCGGCGACGAGGACTCGCTGGCCCTTCTCGGCGCGCATCCAGCCCTTGATCGCCGCCTCGTTGGCCCGCACGATCTCGGGACGCACCGCCGTGGCCACCATGTCGAGGTACGCCTGGTCGACGTCGCCGATCGGCGGCAGGTACGACGTGCCGTACACCCTCGTCGTCTGATCGGAGAGCTCACGGCCGAACCGGGACGACAGCGGTGCGGTGTCGACCGAGCGGGTGTTGCGGAACATGGCGGCGAGATCCTCGACGAGCTTCGGCTCGGCCTCGTCGAGGCTCGTCAGGAACACCTTGGGCACGGTCGGCTCGCCCATGAACTGGGCCCGGGCGCCGAGCTCCTGTTCCATCCCGGCGAGCTGCATGTCGGTGTCGGCCAGCTTGTCTCGCACGGCGTCGCGCTTGCGCACCCGGGCGGCCTGGCGTGCCGAGTCCGGCTGGTACTTGGCCGAGTTCATCCGCCGTGAGAGGTCGGCTTCGATGGCGTCGAGCTGCTCCTGCAGCTGGGCTCGCCGGGCCTGGACCGGGGCCATCTCGGTCTGCAGCTCGGAGAACCGGGGATCCTGCACCATGATCGCTGCGTCGTACTGCTCCCAGCGCTGCAGCTCCTTCTCGGCGGCAGCGATGCGGCGCTGCTGCTGGGCGACGATCGAGTCGTAGACCGCCCACTGCCGGTCGGACGGAACGGTGCGCTCGAGGTGCAGCTGGAGGTCGTCCATCTCGGCCTTGATCTGCTTGACGCTCATCTCCGGTGGCCGGTGGTGGCTGACCCGATCGGTCAGCGTGCGCATCTGGTCCTCGTAGTGCCGGAGATCTCCGTGCAGTCGGTCGCGCTCGATGCGATCGGCAGCGGGGTCGAGCGCCTTGATGTCGGCCTGGGTCTCGTCGATGCGACCGTTGAGGTAGCGCAGCTCGTTCTGCACCTGCGGGTCGTGGATCGCTGCGCCTTCGGTCTCCCATTCGTCCCACGCCTGCAGGTCGATGCGCAGCTCCTCGTGGCGCGCCTTCTGCTCGGGCGTCCACTTCGGCGGTGCCTCGTTCTGTGGCTTGGGCAGGTTGTTGATGCGGCCACGGGCGTCGGTGATCTCCGACTCGAGCTCGGGCCTGGTCTTCTTCGGCTTCTTGGAGCGCAGGTCGGCGGCGCGGTCGACCGGCGAGTACGGCTCGTTGCGGACCTGGGCGCGCGCCTCGGCGAAGTTGAAGTCGACGAGGTGACCGTTGGTCGGGTCGACGCCACGCATCAGCGAGTTGAACGCACCCTGCTCATCGGCGTTCAAGGTGGCGGCGAACTCCCGGCCACGGCGGATCACCTCGGCCGACGATGAGGCGTTGGCGCCCTGCAGCGCCTCGGGCGACCACTCGGCCGAGTGCTTCAGCGAACGGTCGACGGCATCGAGGATGTCGTCCCACGGAATGTCCTCGCCCACCCTCGGCATCAGGTCGATGAGCTCGTTGCGGAGCTCGTCGGGGATCTCGAGGCGGTCGATCAGCGTGGCGATGTGGTCCTTGGACGTGGTGCCGATGGCGTTGTAGGCCAGCTTGCGCATCTCGTAGGGCAGCTTCGAGATCTCCTCGAGCATGTCGAGGACGTCTTCGGAGACCATCCGCTTCGGCACAGTCCGCCCGATCGTGGGCAGGATCGTGTCGCGCACACCCTGGTCGTCCAGGGGCTTGCGCATGTTGTTGATCTTCGCCTGGGCGTGGCCTTCCTGGCCGGGCACGACGAACTGGTGGCGGGAGTAGTCGACGACGACTGGCTCGGGGCGCAGCGTCCCGAACTCGTCGGCGCGCATCTCCTCACGGATCTCCCGGGTGTCGCCGTCCTGACGCCACGGCCCGGTCTGCACGGCGCCGACCTCGCGCGCCATGGTCGTTGCGTACTTGCGCTCGTAGGCGATGGCCGACTCGACGAGATCGTCGGCCACCCCGCCGAGGACCATGCGCCGCCAGCTGTACTTGGAGCCGAACAGCAGAGCGTTGGAGAGCTGCTCCTGGTTGCGTCCGAACGTCTCGATCAGCCCGGCCGCGCCGATGCCGGGACGGGCGGTGATGGCCTGCTCGGCGAGCATCGGCGGCGAGAAGCCGAGGCCACGGTTCAGCGAGTCCCGCATGAAGTTGGCGTAGTTCTCCATGTAGGTGACGGTCGGCTTCGACCAGGCCCACTGGTCCATGCGGTGCGAGAACGCCCGCAGGTGCGCCGGCATCGGTCCACGGGCATGAGCAGCCACTTCGGCCTCGGTGAGGATCAGCTTGGACTCGTCGGGCAGACGCAGGTTCTTGGCGATCTTCTCCTCGGCCTCCTTCCACACCTCGTACTGGGCGAGCGAGTCGGCGCCGAAGGTCTGGCCGATCCGGCCGAACCCGCCGCGCAGCATGAAGTTGAACCCTTCCTCGCCGGCGGCTCGCATGATGAACCCGACCCGCAGCAGCACGGCCGGCTTCCAGACGTTGTTGATCGCCGCGCCGTAGCGGGACTCGTCGAGCGAGCCGAGGAGGGTGGCGGCGAAGTTCGTCGTCGTGATGCGGCGCATCTCGGTCAGGTTCGGGATGACGACCTCGACAGCCTGGTCCTGGGGGAACAGACCGACCGTCATCCCTCGCCCGGTCATCTTGTCGATGAAGTCGTCGACCATCCCGCCGCCGTAGATGTGGCGGGTCTTCGACAGGAACTCGTCGGCGAGCTGCTTGCCGAGCTCGGTGGAGCGCATGCCGCCGATCGTCAGCATGTCCTCGAGGAAGTGGTTGACGGCCAGGGCGCGCTCGCCGACGTCGTGCTGGCTCATGATGTGGTCGCGCCACATGCGCCGGGTGTACTCGGGCATGCCGGTCATCTGACCGACCTCGGTCATCGCCCGGATCTCATTGGCCGAACGGGAGCCGGTCAGGGCGATCGAGCCGGACTTCGGCATCAGCTCGGAGATGCGGGTGACGAGCTCGCCCATCTGGGCGATCGGGGCAACCCGGCCGAGCTTGCGTCCTGCCTCACGGGCGATCGGGTTGGCCTCGTTGTAGAGCCAGGGCTTCTCGATCAGGCCGGACTCCATCAGGTCTCCGACCATCTCGGCGGGGATCAGCGCACCGAAGCCGTGCGGGTTCTGTTCTCCCGCATCGGTGAACTTCTTCATCAGCTGCGCATCGGTCCAGCCGGTGCCGAGCTTGTCCCGGCGCGGTGCGTACTTGATCCGCATCGTGTCCTCGCCGGCGGCCCGGGCGGCGATGTTCGCCTCTCGGCGGATGTCGGTGACGCCGTAGGTGAACGAACGCAGGTCGGAGGTGACACCCTTGGCGAACGCCTTGACGGGGTTGAGCGAGTCGAGGATGACGGCGTCGCGCACGCCGCGCACCGTGCCGGCGCCCTTCATGATCGGCTCCATCTTCACGATCTCTTTGAGCCACATGTTCATGTCGGCGATCTCGAGCGTGCCCGAGGCGAGCTTGCCTTCGTCCATCAGCTGGCGGCGGTAGTTCGACAGCGGGATGAACAGGTCCGAGGTCGGCCCGGAGATGCGCCGGATCAGGTCGAAGTTCTCACCGTTGACTGCGTCGAGCAGCTTCTGGTGCATCTTCATCACACCCTCGTGCCTGGCCTGGATGGCGATGAAGCGGTCGAAGGCGGCGGCGTTGTCGAGACCTTGGATGCCGAGGCGCTGCATCTTGATCGCCTTGGCGCCGTAGCCGAGGATCAGCGTCGGGTCGAGCGCGACCTGCCAGGCGGCGTCGATCCCACCGGAGACGAAGTTGTAGCCGAACGAGCCGTACTCGAACTGACCGAGCCGGGCGATGTCCCGGCCGAGGGAGATCTTGCCCTTCTGCAGCTCGAGCACCGCTTCTTGGAACGTCGGCTGCTCCATCAGGTCGACCATCACGCCGGCGATCATCTTGTGCTCGGCGGAGCCTGGGGTGGCCAGCTCGTCAGCCATCTTGATCGCAGCGTTCAGCTGGACGTTGACGTCCTGGCCGCCGCGCTGGCCGCCGACCTCGATCAGGAACTCGTCGATGTCGAAGCCGGACTCGGCGATCTGCAACGCCATCGTCTGCAGCTTCGGGTTGCCGAGCAGCTCCTCGGCACGGTCACGGGACCGCTGGGTGAAGGTGCGCTCACCGTCCCACGAGTCACCGAAGGACCGCATCCAGTCCTCACGGTTCGACAGCATCGCCGCTTCGGTGGCACCGGCCAGTGCGCCGGCACCGAGGATGCCGAGCGCGGCGAGCGAACCACCGGCAGTGACCGGGGTGAGGGCGATGGCGGCGGTGACACCGAGGACGGCGCCGGCTGCCGCCGTCCACTGGTCCATCGAGTCCATCGTGCGGATCGCCCGGTAGAAGTGGGCGGGCTGGTCCGAGATCCAGGTCAGCCCCTCGATGCCTGCCTCGACGGCATCACCGAGGATCGGGGTCGACATGACCGCCTTGGCCGGGCCGCCGAGGACGAACCCGATCGGCTTGACGGCGGCCGAGACGGCATCGTCGAACCAGCCGGAGTCGTCCTTCGGGGGCTGGTAGCCGAGGTCGGCCATGCCCTTCTGCTGGGTGTCGGACAGCTTGCCGTAGAGCGCGCGCTGGGTGCCGGGGCTGAGACGGCTGAACGTCGTCTGCAGCTTGTCCATCGCCATCATCCCACCCATGCCACCGGCCGTCTGGGCCAGCTGGTACGGGTCGGACGACGAGGCGGCGATCGTGCGGACGAGCTCAGGATGGGCGGCCAGGTACGGGTTGGACTGGGTGACGATCTTGACGTTCGTCGCCATGTCGATCGTCTGGACCTGACGCCGGGGCGTCTGGATGTTCTGCGGCGTGTTGGCCTGCGAGAAGTCGAGCTCGAGTTCGGTGGTGTCGAGATCGGTCATCCACGCACTCGCAGTGCGAGCCCGGCGAAGTACGGATCCTTGGTCTCCATCGACAACCGTTCGAGCAGCTCGATGGTCGGGTTGCCACGCAGCTTCGGCATGATCTCCGGGCCCGGGCCGGGACCGGACGGGAGACCTGCGGTGAGCGCCTCGTTCGGGCGGGTCGTCGGCGCTGCGAGCAGACCGGAACCGCCGGCCATCTGGCGGGCGATGTCCATCAACGCCTGCGGTGGCGCCTGCTCGACGGGCTGCTGCACCGGTTGCTCGACGGGCGCGGCGACGGGCGCGGCGGCCGCCGGTGCCGCATGGGCGTTCGGAGCCGGCATCGCCGCCGTCATGTCGGTCATCGGCTTGCCCTCGCCGTAGGTCTGCGGCGGGATGTTCGGGCGCACCTGGGCCGGGTAGCCGTTCTCGGTCTTCGCCTTACGGGGCATTGCCGCCTCCCTGTGCTGCCATGGCTTCCATCAGCTGACGCATCCCCGCTGCGCCACCGTCCGGTCCGGGCGGCGGTCCCGGGGGCGCGCCGGGCGGGAGGGCGAGCTGCTCACCTTGCTGCTGCAGCGCGCCCGGCCCGCCGGCCATGCCGGGCATCGTCTCGGGTGCAGCGATCTGGCCGAGCTCGGGCGGCGGCGCCTGCTGCGCTTGCAGCTCCTTCATCTTCTTGTCGACGTTGGTCATCGCCTTGAAGATGTCGTGGCCCTTGCGGATCTCCTCGACGAGCATCGTCGCTGCCGGCAGCGGGATCTGGCCCTGGGTCATCTGCTGCATGACGGTGGCGAACATCGCCTCCTCGAACTGCTCGACCTGGACGAGCTCGGCTTCTTCTTCCGGGTCCTCGATCCACGGGTGCTTGGTGCGCGACGTCTCGAGCGACATCATCTTGGAGCCGTACAGCGAACCGAGGATCTGCGTCAGCTGGATGACGTCGGCGCCCGGGATCGGGTAGGACACCACGTTCTCCAACGTCTCGACGTGGATCGCCGGGGTGAACTCGACGAGCCCCTTGTCGGTCGGCCAGCCCGAGTAGAGCGAGAACTGCTTGTTCGGCCAGTAGCCCTTGTAGGTCGCCAGGATCGCCGAGTTGATGTGGCTCATCCATGCTTCGTCGGTTTCGTGCAGCTCTTGGATGCGGGGGTCGAGCGAGACCCCGGTGAGAGCATCGATGCCACGGCCGGTACGCAGGGCTCCGTATGTCTCGCCACCGACCTGAGGGGGCAGACCGGTCGAGATGCGGAAGTTGCGCTCGAGGCGGTCGACGGACTGCGAGGTGCGAACATCGGGAGTGGAGCGCAGCAGACCGAGGGACTCGGTGTCCATGAGCAGGTTGGGTTCGCCTTCACGGCCGTCCTTCCAGGGTCCGTTGACGAGCGTCGGCATGCCGCCGTCGCGCCGGCCGATGATGTACATGTCGGGGAAGATCGCCTTCTCCTGGGCGAGGATGTCGAGGGCGACCAACTTGGCCTGCAGGTCGACGTTGCCGATCATCGATGCCAGCCGGGAGGCGACGGCGCCGAGCGCGACGGAGCGGGGGCAGATCCCGGGGACGAGGCCGGCACGGTTCGGTGTCGACGGGCCGAGCTGGATCTGTGCGGCGCCACGCCACCGGTGGTCGACGTTGCGGCCGCCCTTGTGGACCGGGCCCATCAGCCCGAACATGACCTGGTCCTCGTCGATCCACTCGAACACCTCCCACAGCTCGGCGGTGTTCTGATCGGAGATCGGGCCGCCCTGCTCGCCGCGCACTTCGGGGAAGATCTTGCGGAGCTTCTGGCCGGAATGGGTGTTGATGTAGGCGATGTAGCCGGGCGGGCAGAGCTCCTCGGCGGACTGCGGTTCGACGAACGTGCCGAGCGGGTCACGGACCTCGAGGCGAGGCATCTCGTAGCCCTTCTTGAACGAGGGCAGCACGACGAGCGATGCGGTGTTGTAGGCGGCGAGCTGGCGCAGGTAGCGGCGGCGCCCGAGTCCCCACTTCGACTGGTGGTAGACGGCCGAGATCATCTTGCGCCGGGTCGTGGCGTAGCCGACCGAGCGCTGGCCGGTTGCCTTGTTCGGCTCCAACGCCGGCGAGACGACGCGCGGCCGCACCGAGGCGGCGCGCTGGGCCATCGAGTCGACCGCTTCACCGATCAGCGCCGGGGTCAACGGTGGCAGGGTCGGTTCGTTGACCACGGACGGCATCGGGATCACCCAGTCGCCTTCGTAGCGGTTGAGGACCTCACGCATCTTGGAGTTCATCACCGACTGCGACTTCTGCATGTCCTCGATCAGGGCGACAACGGAGTGGAAATCACGAGGCACGGCGTGCTCCTGGGGGAAGGATCAGTCCAGAACCGATCGAGGGGTACGGCAGACCTTGCCGCTTGAACATTGCCGGCCCACGCTCCAACGCCCGGCTCTTGTACCGCTCTCGCCACAAGATCCAGATGAACCATAGGGCCATCACCCGGTCCATGCGGAACTTCGAGCCTCGCTGGCCGGGCTTCCACGCCTTCAACTGACGGACGAGCTCACCGATCTCGTAGCGGGTCCGGGTGTCGGGCGCCCATGGCAGCACGATCTCGCCCTTAATGAACGAGCTGACCATGCTCGGGATGCCGATGTCCTCGTCGTACTTGTTGTTGCCCGTCAGGTGCGGCCGCTTGGAGAAGCCCCACTTGACCTCGAGCTCCTTGAAGCGTTCGTCGTTGGCGAGACCCTTCTGGAAGTTCATCGTCTCGACGACGACATCAGTGATGTGGCCGGTGTAGGCGAAGCGGCGCAGCACCGTTTCGAGCTCGGCCATGATCTCCTCGTTCTGCGAGAGACCGTCGACCTCTTTGATGTCTCGGATGATGAGCTTGTTGTCCGGTGTCACCTCGGCGGCCATCACACAGTTGAACGCTCCGAGGGCAGGGTCGAGGCCGGCGTAGCCGATCGCCCCTTCGGTCGGGTTGTGGTCGAGGGAGATCAGCGAGTTCTTGCACTTGTCGAGCACGGCGTCACCGAACGTGCGGTTCTTCGCCCCGGCCGAAGGGTTCTGCATGTAGTTGCGCGACCACGCCTCCTCACCGACCTTGCGGCGCATCCGGTCCAACTGGTCGAGGTTGTACCGCTCCGGCCACAGCGCGACCTGCTCGCCGGTGATCGCATCGGTGCGGATCGCAGCGAACTTCTTGACGGTGAGGATCCCCTCGAGCTCCTCGTCGTCGGCGAGGCGGGCCCAGATGTCGTCCTCACCGACACGGGTGCCGGCGCCGGTGATGATGCCGTGCTCGCCAGGGCGTGACAGCAGGTCCTGGCGGACGTACTCCTCGATCTCGTCGGTCTGGTTCTTCGTCTTCGTCGACTGCAGGTCGTCCATGTGGAGGTGATCGCAACGGGTCGAGACCACCGACGACTTGTAGCCGACCGCCTGCATCGAATAGTCACGTTCGTCGGAGTGGCCCTTCTTGAACACGTTGAAGTAGTCGGCGCCCCACGGCTGCGAATAGGCCTCGTCACGGGTCACGCCGGTCGGCGGCTTGAACGGGCCGAAGTCACGGACGTAGCGCGGCGTCGGGCCCTCCGGTTCCATGCGCAGCTTGACCCGGCCGAGGATCTTGCGCGAGATCTTCAACGCCTCCGAGGCAACGGTGATCCGGTACGTCGGGTCGGTGCCCAACTTCTCGCTGGCGTAGTTCTCGAACGTCGTCGTCTTGCCGTGCTCCGGCGGCCAGAGCGACAGCAAGATGTTGCCGAGCGGGAGCTGCTCCAAGGCGTTGATGAACTCGAGCTGGTGACGGGCGTAGCCCATCCCGAAGTAGCGCTTGGCGAAGCTGGCATGGCTGCCGTCCCACTTCGTCATCACCGCCGCCATCCCGGCCCGGGCGATGTCGACACTGGCCGCCCACGCCGGCTGCTTCTGACGTTGCTTCAGGTACGAGTCGTACTTCCAACCGACCGCCGTGCACGCCTCCTTGACCGGCATCCCGTTCTGCACATGAGCGAGGAGCTGTTCACGGCGCGCCAGAGCCTCGAAGTAGAACCGGTTGCGTCCCTTCTTCTCCGAGGAGTAGACGACACGACCCTCGTCGTCGTCGTCGTCCACGCTCAGGCAGTCGTGACGGTGTACGTCACCGAGTTCGACTCGGTGGCGAACGCCACGTTGCGAACCGTGACCTCACTGGCGCCGTCGACGATCGGTGTCCCCGTGACGGTGAGCTCGCTGGCCGACACGTACACGGTCGGCAACGGCGCCTGGTCCGCCTCGACGACGGCATCAGGGGCGAAGTTGTGACCGTGGACATGGATCGTCACCTCGACACCGACCACCGACGTGTCCGGCACCAGGCTGTCGATGTGCGGATCGAGTGTCGGCTCACTGCCATCAGGTTCGGCGTCGGACGGATGCGGCTGGAAATCCGCCCAATCCTTGTACAGCGGCAGGATCGACGGCATCGGGCCCGGGCCGACCAGCCCGTCCTCACCGGCCACCATCACCTCGACACGACCCGACGTCGGGTTGGCCAACACCGGATGATCCTCGGAACGCTTCGACTTGCTCTTGGTGCTCATGGCGAAATCATGCCATGGAGGGTCAATCGTCGGACGGATACGACAACGGGATCCCACAATCGCTGCGCGCGATCAACTCCAACTTGGCCAGCTCGAGCAACCCGATCACCATCGACACCGGCATCTCATCAGTGCGGTTGTACGTCTTCCAGTTCAACTGACCCTCCGGGGTCATCCAACTGAGGATCGTCACGAACTGCACCATCGCCGCACCCTCAGGGACCAACGATGCGATGAACGCCTGATCGACCGCATCCAACGGTTCCGTCTCGTGGTCGTGATCGCTCACGCCGACCCCTGCGACGGATGCCGAAGGAACGACTCGAGCTCACAGATCGCATCCGGGCCGAGATCCCCACAATCGATCAGGACGAACGATGGCGAACGGGCGGGGACACCGATGGCGGCCGGCGCACCCCGCCCGCCCGGTAGCGCAACGAGACCCGGCTTCGGAATCAGCATCGGGGCATCGCTGTAGGCCATCCCACATGATACTTCACCTGGTTCGTCGAGGCCGAGATGGTTCGCCTAGAATGGCAGACGGCGCCCCTTGTGGCCCGATGTGTTCAGCATCGGAAGGAGCGCCGTCTCAGAATCCGCTCTCTCATCGTAGAGGGCGCAACCCACCAGGAGCGAACCCGATGAGAACCCACGGTCGCAGACCCAAAGATTCGGCCCGAGATCGCTGGCAATGCGCCAGCTGCCTCAAGGTCAAGTCCGGCCGATCCGTCCACATCAACGGCATCGACTACTGCCGTCCCTGCTCAACCACGATCACACCCGTGACCCCCACCGCGCGCCAAACTGGACTCCATGGCATCTGCGCAACATGCGGCATCACCGTCGACGGCACCGGCGTGAAATCCAAGCTCGGCAAAACCGTCCACGGCGGAGGCTGCCCACGCAAAGCCCGCTCCCGAGGCCGACCCAGGTAACACCTCGAGGCCCAGGAGCACCGCAGAGACAAGCGCCGCCGCTCCGGTGGACACCAACAGCCACCGACGCCGAGTGAATCCAGCAACCAGCCCTTGCCGCAGGCCCCGAGGATTTCTGATTGCACGACACTCGAAAAAAGCGCCCCGCACCTAAGGGCCTGCCCATGTCCAAACTCAGCACCAACGAGCTCGGCTCACGCACCTCAGTTCGGTTCGGAGAGAGTGTGAGCGAACCACACACGCAGCAGGTACGCACTACTGTTGACCAGGGAGTATGTGAACCATCCGTGCTCCACCAAGGACGCCAGGACGGTTATATATGGAGCCCCGGTCCTGGCACATCCCCCCCGCATCCCTGCTGAACCCCGCAGGTCTGCGCCGGGGAAGCCAGGAGGGCTGCCCCGGTGGTCTGGCCCCGACGCCAGGATCTCCCACCGGGTCCGGTCCCCTCATCTCACTGCCATCGCTAGCGAGAAGGCCCGAGTCCCTCCCCCATCGAACCTCGGTGCTGCCAGACTGACGGTCGAATCTCCCCGATCCAAGAGCCAGGCGGTTCGGTACTGCTGGCCTGGTGTTGCTCCCTCCACCCTGCAGGTGAGCGGTCGACCGTGGGACTGTGGCTCCCTGCCCTGCCGACCGCACCGCTGCGGCAGCCGGGTGGTGACGGTCGTGCGAACACACCACGGGTGCCGGGCTGACCGACCGCCTGCGGCGAGGGTCGCACGCGTGGTGTGCCGGCGTCGGTGGGGCGAACCCACGACCCGCCTGCCGGACGCCTGCGTGTGCAGGTATCCATCCCCATGTTCACCGCACTGATCTTGCGGGGGTTGGTGGTGCCCGGCTTCGTTGGGTGGCTCCCGCCACGAACTGGTGGCGTGCAGGTCTACCCCGTTCAAGATCAAGATGCGCCTGGCGGCGGGCGTCCACCTGGCGGTGAGCACCTCCTCTCCCTGCGTCGGGTCGGAGCACGGGTCCCCGGTCACAATTGACAGCGTGGGGAATCGGGACGGCCCAAGGACATCCGTTCGGTGGTCGCTTGGCGGAGTGTGGGTGTTCGGTGGCACGGCGTTGGGCTCGCGCGCACGGATGCCCAAAGGACCGGCCCGACCTCCCGAGCTGTCGGTTCCCTGGTTTTATCCCCCCCACAGTGACCGCCGCCTTGTACCACATGGGTCAAGGGGCGAAACAATCTGGCACCCAGACGCCTGACACCCTGCCCACCCCGCTCTCAGTGGGCGAGTCACGCAGCGGGTGGTCGGCTATCCCTGTGCTCGAGTCGCGCGCAGCGGGGCGGACAGTGTGACATGCGTGTCTCGATGAGGCAGCCAGATTCTTTCGGACCTGCCAATGGGGAACCCCAAGGCGCTGCATCCGACAGAGAGCAAACCCCGCTCTCTGTCGGGCACCGCCTATCCCCATCCCGGCACCCCTTGACCTACGGGGGCAACCGATGCCTGGACATGGCGGACGGAAGGGCTGTCCGCCATCTCCCGGCGCCCCCGTTCATGCGGTTCATGGGGCGGTAACTGTGGGTGAGAGTCGCCCCGGTCCGAGTAAGGGATGGTCGGTTATGAGCAAGCAAGAAGCAACTCCGGTTCGGAAGGTAGCGCAGCGTGTGCTGGTCTGCGGATCCCGCACCTTCGGAGATGTGCGGCTGGTGGAGTCGGAGGTGTTGTCCTTGGTGGAACGTGGCATCGTTTCACCGAACGCGACCATCGTGCATGGTGGTGCGAAGGGCGCTGACACGTGTGCCGGGATGGTGGGGTTTGTGCTCGGCTTCGAGGTCGAGGTGCACCCGGCCGATTGGTCCGGCAAGGGTAAGAGCGCTGGTTACATCAGGAACCAGGAGATGTTGGAGTCCGGCCTCGACTACTGCATCGCGTTCATTGACAAGCCGCTTGCGGAGAGTCGAGGCACTGCCGACATGGTTCGGAGGTGCACTGCGCATGGTGTCCCAGGTGTGATCGTGCATGCTCGGAAGCCGAAGTCCGAGGCGCGCCGGTCAGCTCCCGAGGCGAGGGTGGTGTCCAAGAAGGATGCGCACGATGTGTACATCGGTCGGCCGTCGAAGTGGGGGAACCCGTTTCACATCGGAGTCGACGGCACTCGGGACGAGGTGATTGCCAAGTTCGAGTCGTATCTGCTGGCACGCCCTGACCTGATCGCTGATGCGCAGGTCGAGTTGAAGGGCAAGAGGCTCGGCTGCTACTGCGCTCCGCATCGGTGCCACGGGGACGTGCTCGCCTTCATTGCCAACGGCGGAACCCTCGTCCCTGCCTACACCTACAACGAGGAGGTTGCAGTCTGATGCTGTCGATCTGGACGCTGCAGAAGTTGAGGCACGGGCGTTGCCTCCAGCTGGACGATGCCCTGTTCTATCTCCAGGTTGCCGAGGACAACGGCTACCACTACAGCGAGGACGGTCGAGGTGAGATCCGGTACTCGCAGGCGCAAGCAGCTCGTGCCCGGCGTTCGATCCGACGCATCGACGCTGCGATCGAACGGCGTTCTCGCCCGGTCGACGAGGCCAGGTATCAGGTGCGTCCGAATCGCACCGACTACCACCCGCAGCGGTACCCGTGGATGGTGGTCGACCTTGCCGATGGTGCATGCGAGTACTTCCACTCGCATCTTCGGGCGGCGGTCGAATGTGCTGCCGAGTTCAACGAGGTGTCGGCATGAGCGATTCGGAGATCGGGTTCGTCATCTTTCTTCTTCTCTTTTCCTTGGTTGTGGAGGTCCTGTCATGAAGCCACGTCATGTCAACGAAGTGCTCACCGATCCGGCTGTGTTGGCCGGTCTGTGTCCCGATGTCATCATCGATCCCGAGTCGGTGGTGGAGAGGATGGTGTCTCACCTGAATCTCGATCCTGATGGCGACGAGCTGCCCGCACTGCCTGCCACCGTGCCGACCAAGCGCATCGTGTACGTCACGAAGTGGTTGCACGGCAGGCAGATCCAGATGCCTCGTCTCGTCATCGTCTCAAGCAATGCTCGGCGCAATCCCGCTGCCGATGTCTACCCGGAGGTAACACCGTCATGACCACGTCCATCCCCACGTTCACCGTCCTGCATGACCCCAAGCAGCAGGCCGGGCACCGCTTCCTCGTCTTGAATGCCGAGGAGGACATCGTCTTGCGTTGCAGCACGCGCAAGGCGGCCGAGTTCGCAGCCTCGATCACGCTGCCCGACATCCAGTCCCAAACCAACAGCCCCACACAGGAGAACAGCATCATGTCCAGCACAACCGAGTCCACCTACACCGAGGGAGTCGATCCCGTCACCGAGTCGTTGCTCGCCGACCCCGCTGCTCACGCGCAACGGTTGATCGACGACGCAGCCGAGTCGAGCATGCTCCCCGAAGGTCTCCCCGATGAACTGGCCGCCGACTACCGGCTGCAGTGCGAGGTGATCGACACGATCGAGGCTCGCAAGATCCCGATGCAGGTGCCGATGTTCCTCAACGGTGTCGACGAGGACGGCCTGCCCACCGTGTTCGGCGAGGGTTGCATCGCAGCCTCGGCGAACGTGATGATCGGCAACGAGAAGGTCGCCGTCTCCAGCTTGGTGAACAAGCTCTCCGCTCAGGATCTCGTCAAGGCAGCATGCGCTCCGTTCGCATCCCACCTGCTCAAGAGGTTCAAGTTGGAGACCGGCACGGTCAAGGCGGCGAACACGTACATCAACATCCCCAAGGTGGAGACCACGATCGACGGTGACCGGGCCGAGGTGTGGCAGAACGCAGTGATCGGCCTGCACTACGACGGGTACGACGTGCCCGGTGTGTTGCTGTTCGTCGTCCGCCTGCACGAGAACTCGCCGAAGCGGGAGGAGGGGTACGAGGGGTTCATGGCTGTGCTCTACGATCCCGACACCTTCGCTGGTGACGGCGGTACCAAGGTGGCGGATTGGGGCTGGTCGGATCCGTCCTGCTGGCAGCGGGGTGGGATCAGCATGTACCTCGATGCCGAGCAGATGGATCAGCGCCTGCGCATGTTCGGTCGCTACCTGCAGGCACGTCGCCTCACCCGCAGCTACGACAAGATCGCCCGTCTCGCAGTCGAGGCGGGTCGTCGTCAGCCCGAGCATGAGGAGGAGCAGGACTTCGTCGTCACTCGCACCCCGATGCGCAAGTCCAAGGCTGCGGCTGCCGATCCGTTCTGATCGGTCGTGAGGAGGGAGGCCCGGTGCTTCGGCACCGGGCCTCCCCCTTTTTGGCGCGCATCTCTTGCTCACGTCCACCGATGATCGGACGGTGGCCCGACCCAAACACTGCTGCGCAACCGAGCGCAGCTGGCTCCGCCCTGCCGGACCTGCGCACCGTGGTGTGCGGTGTCCCTTCCTCCTGCTACCCCACTGCCAGGCTCGCAGCCGGCGGCGCATCCCTCGAGGTGCGCGCCGGCTGTGTGTCCGGGGATTGCGTCGTTCATCCCCCGGCCTATGGCCTGTTGCGCCAGTCCACTGAACAGAAAGAAATCCATCATGTTGAAGCTCCTCGTTGTGGTGATGACACCTGTGCTGTCCACCTGTGTGCCGGCACCGGAAGTTGCATCAGTCCCGTCATCGCGCGTCCCGATCCCTGTGCATTGGGTGGTGGACGAGCTCGACCCTGCTCCGTTCGATGCGCAGCATGGTGATCGTGTCGATGTCCAGTTGCGTGATCCGTATGCACGGTGCGCATGGATGGGCGGCACGTTGAACATCGTCAACCTCGTCTGCGAAGACGTCGACTTCTGAAAGGCCAGCCCATGAATCTGATCCCGACCAAGATCTCCGCCGTGTTCGGTGATCCCGAACGCCCGAACATGCAGACCACCATCTACCGCGTCGATGTGCATGGTGTCGACACCTTCCCAGCGCGGATGGGTGTGACGATCACCAACCGCTTCGTCGTCCGTCATGCGAGCGGTTCCAACACCTTCCACACCACGTTCGAGGACGCGGTGATGGCCGTGATGTCATCCCTCGGCCATCCGCTTGCCTCGCCGGTCACCTATTGCCCACATGGCATCGACACACACAGTCCGTGCGAGCTCTGCTACGAGGCCAGCAAGCTCGACATCGCCGACGCGATGCACAACGTGCGCACCGAGGTCAACGACACGATCGGCGACACCCCCGACTGGACGAACTGATGCGTCGTCTCGCCACATCCCGCATTGCCCACCCCACACAGGAGAACATCACCGTCATGCCCACCAACGAGGAGCTCGTCGAGCTCAACACCACCCAGATGCACCGCATCGAGCAGCTGATGGACGAGCTCGACGCAGCACGCCGCACCCTGGTCAGTGCGGGCACCGAGACAGGCACGATCATCCTCGATCTCGAGCGGGCCAAGGAGCAGATCGAAGCCGGCGCGCTGCTGCTTCGTGAACAGCAGGAACGCAACAACCGCCAGATGTTGATGATCCAGTCGCGCGATGAGGCGCTCGTCAATCGTGAGCTCACCATCGAGGCGGACCAGGCGTTGATCCGTGCCCTGCAGGAGCAGCTCGAGGAGGAGAAGCGTGAGCACCACGCCTCACGTCAGGCCCACAGCAAGGACATCGACATCATCGGTCAGACCATGCTCGATGCAGCGGAGCGCTACTCGATGTGTGAGCAGTACGACGCTGTCGTCGCGCAGCTGATCGGCATGCCCGATGGCACCAAGCTGCACCGTCTGCCGGAGCGCACCAAGAAGTGCCGGTTCACGACACGGTTCACGATCGACATCGACTGCTTCGCCGAGCACACCCGTGCCAGCTTCGACCAGGCCGAGGAGGACGACGAGTACAAGATCACGGTCGACCAGCTGCGCAGCATGCTGTCGATCGCCACGTCCGAGGACTTCGAGCGCAAGATCGACGTCATCGAGCAGCTCTCCACGTCCACCTCGTGGGACGTGAGCTGAGATCATTGATCCCCAACAGAAGGAACATCCAGTGACCACCGAAGAAGCCAGCCCCACCGTCGATGTCGTGGCCGAGACCATCGCGCTGCGCACACCCGACGCACACAAGACCGCCAACCTGAAGCGCGCCCTCGTCCAGCTGTTGCTGGCGTGCGACACGACACCTGATCTGCTGTCGGATCTGATCCCGGGCACCGACTACGAGGTCCAGGGGTACTACAACATGGTGCCGCAGCCGACCCGTCCGAGCTACAACATGCAGCTCGACAACTGGGTGGCTGAGTCGGAGCTGCCGATCTTCGTGCGCCGGCTGAAGGATCTCGCGCACCGCCTCGGTTGCATGCCGGGTGCGGTCAAGAAGTTCGCCGACGATTCGTACTACGGCGTCGAGCTGTACCTCGAGGGTGCGGTGCGGATCCGTGTCTTCACCGGCCGCAGCCAGGTGTGCACGCAGGTCGCCACCGGTGAGGTGCGCACGTTCACCCGCAAGAAGATCGTCACGCCGGCGGTCACGATCGACGAGATCGTGTCGGAGGACGTGATGGAGTGGGTGTGCCCCGACACCATCCTCGAGGTGGACTGATGGACGGCTGGGCCCTCGTCGGCTTGCTCTGCTTCATCGCCATCTTCGTCGGCCTCATCACGAGGTGACATGGTCGCATCCCACTTCACCTATCCCCGCCCTGTCGTCGACGACATTGCCAAGGTCATCGCCTCTGTGCGTACCACCTCGGTGTGGCTCGACGCACAGCGCATCACCCTCGACTCCCTCATCGACGGCATCTGTCGAGATCTCGAGGACAACCACGAAGGGTTCAATGCCGAACGCTTCCGAGACAAGGCCGGCTACTGGATCGGCCGGCTCCAACCCCACCCCAACCAGGAGGACAGTCATCATGGCTGACAACAGCATCACCATCTGCGGGAATCTCACCCGTGACCCGGAGCTCCGCTTCACCCAAGGAGGCAAGGCAGTCGCCAACTTCTCCGTCGCCCACAACCGTCGCTTCATGAAGGACAACGAGTGGGTCGACGGACCGACGACGTACTTCGAGTGCGTCGCCTGGGAGAAGCTCGGTGAGAACCTGACCGCCTCGCTCACCAAGGGCATGCGTGTCATCGTCACCGGCACCATGGAATCCCGTGACTGGGAGGACAAGGAAGGCAACGCGCGCAAGGCGTGGGAGATCAAGGTCGACGACGTCGGCTGCTCGTTCAAGTTCGCCACCGCTTCGGTCGAGCGCACGGTGCGCACCGGTGGCGAGCGCCCGCCCGTGCAGGAGGGGCGCAACGTCCCCGCCGGCGTGTATCAGGATGGCGAGGAGCCGTTCTGAGATTCACACAGGAGTTGTGGGATGCACTCACGGCACCTGGCAACCATCCGCTCGAGCTCGTCGACACTGGTGTCACCGCCATGCTCGACGAGCCCGACGGACGGGTGATCGCCTACTTCGTGGTGCTCCGTCTCCGTCACCGTGAAACCGGCGACGAGTTCGACATCATGCTGCGCGCCGAGCACGACGTGTTCCACGCCATGCTCACCAGGCTGCGCGAGTTCCCGCCCTACTGAGGGCTCATCGCATGACCAATCACCTGTTGCGCTGCTCGGGATGCGGCTCCGGCGCGCAGCTGTCCTCGTCGGTCGAGCTGCTCACCGACCACACCACTCACGCCTGGCACCTGTGCGCTGCATGCACAGGCGTCACGATCCTGTTCCTGTCCAGTCTCCGAGGTACCACTGCCATGCCCCACTTCCTGCCCATCCCGCTCGACATCGAGGAAGACGAAGCCGAGCATCATCCGTCCTGCACCTGCATCGAGTGCGTCGATCTGACCGATGCCGCCGACGAGCTCCGCTTCGAGATGAGGCGCGACGAGCGTGCGTCGTGACCGACCTCGACGTGCACCCTGCCAAGCGTGGCCCTGCCCCGCAGACCCGGCTGCCGATCGACGCGCTGTTCGACTACCTCGACGTGCGTCGCACCTGGCATCTCCACGCCACTGACGGTGACATCACCCCTGTCGAGCACGGCGAAGGCACGATGACCGGCGCGCTCGGCCGGCCCGGTGTGTTCGAGCGGATCACCGGCATCAACCGTGGCCAGTACCACCGCTTCATCCGTGAGGGTGGGGTCACGGTGAGCATGGCCGATCACATCGCTGATGCGATCGGTCGTCATCCCACCGCTGTGTGGGGGATGGAGTATTGGACGGTGGTGCTCAACACCATCGACGAGGAGGACTGATGCCAATCGATCCTGACCAGATCCTCGATCAGCAGGTCGACGACTACATCGACGCAGCTTCCGAAGACGAGGAGGACAACGAGTTCCATCCGTTCTCGTGCGGCTGTGAGCTGTGCGATCCGTACCCGGGACCGGACTGATGGCCAAGACCCACGTCCGCTGCCGCAACTGCGGACTCAAGCCGATCGATCACCTCAACGCCATGTGCACCACGCCCGAGTACCGGCGAATCCCCGATGCGATCGTGCACCCATCGGAGATGGCGGCCAGCGTCACCGACATCGCACCCCACCATTGGAAGGAGCTGTACGCATGAGCACACCACAGATGGACAAGGTCGTCGCCTCCATCGTCGAGGCGATCGAGGCCGGCGCCAAGGGTGGCGAGTGGGTGATGCCGTGGACGTTCAAGGGTGGCAGCGTGCTGCCGCACAACGCCACGACCGGCGCGCAGTACCACGGTGCGAACGTCGTCATCCTCTGGTTCACCGCGCTGCAGCAGGGCTGGCCGTCGTCGAGGTGGGCGACGTTCAAGCAGTGGCAGTCGGTCGGTGCGCAGGTGCGCAAGGGATCGAAGGGCACCGATGCGTTCATCTGGAAGTCATTGCCGTCCGACAACGACGATCCTGATGCGCCGCGCCGTGGCTTCTACCGTGGCTTCTACCTGTTCAACGCAGCCCAGGTCGACAACGATCCCTACTCCGAACCCGAGCTCGACCTCGACGTCGATCTCCACGACCTCGAGCTGGTGCCGGCGCAGCGTGCCGTTGGCCGCCCGTCGTACAACGTGACGATGGACGTGGTCAACATGCCACCGCGCTCGACGTTCGCCACCGAGGACGACTACCTGGCCACGCTGGCGCACGAGCTCGGTCACTGGACGGGGCACAGCACACGGCTGAACCGTGAGTACGGCAAGCGGTTCGGTGACCAGCAGTACGCAGCCGAGGAGCTCGTCGCCGAGCTGTCCGCTGCGTTCACCTGTGCCGAGCTCGGCATCTCGACGGTGCCACGCCTCGACCATGCGCAGTACCTCGAGCACTGGATCTCGATGCTCAAGGCCGACGCTTCGATCCTGTTCACCGTGGCATCGAAGGCGCAGGCCGCCACCGACTACCTCATGAAGTACACCCAGCCCCACGCACAGGAAGCGATCGCATGACCGACCTCGCCCGCCCCGCCATCGGCATCAACACCTACGTCGAACCCTCATCGCTCGACCAGTACGGCCTCGTCATGGCCGCACAGCGCAAGGCGCTCGCCATCCTCAGTGATGGGCGTGACTGCCGGCTGCTGTTCTGGGGGACGCGCGAGCCCGCTACCAGGGCGAAGATCCTGCTCGGTGGCCGGCACTACATGATCGACCAGGCCGACATCATCCTCATCGCCCTCGATGGGCAAGGCCCGGACGACCCGTTCTGATGGGTGAGTTCTGCAACTTCCGCTGGATCGGACAGGAGGCGCGTGGTCCGAACATGCGGGTCAAGCACACCTGTCGCAAGGACAAGGGCCATGAAGGACTGCACATCTGCGTGGCGTGCGGTGTGATCTACCTCAGGCTGCGGTCAAAGGACGAGCAGGCCGAGCGCGAGCAGCATCAACCCCGCTGCGATGAGCGCGGCGTCGATGGCGATCGGCTTGACCTGCACTCGAATGACGAAGGCGATGCCGAAGACGATGACGGCGATGAGGAAGAAGATGTCGGCGAGGTTGAACTTGCCGGACCAGATCCCATCGTCGGCGGCTAGCAGTGTGGACAGCATGACTCCACTGTTCCACGTCCGGTACCAGCACACACGGATCCACTACGATCACAACAGCGATTGAGCTATCGGCTCAGGAGGATGGCGCCAGTGCCTATCAAGAAGCAGCATGAGGGTTTGCCCCTCGCATCCCGTGCCGAAGGCACACCACCCAGCAAGCACCCGATCCTGGTGCACCGCATTGCGGAGGCATGGTTCGAGCGGTACGTCGCAGAGGGTGGCCTCGACTACCAGGCTGCGATCCCCGAGCTGCCGTACCGTGCGTCGTTGGCCGGCTCGAGGTGTGACCGGCAGATGTTGTGGCGGATGATCGGCCATGAACCGTCGAACCCGAACACCATCGCTGACCACTGGCGCATGTACGTCGGCAACATCGTCGGCGGCGCGCTCGGTGAGGAGATGAAGAACCCGGGCGCCCAGTACGAGGACGTCGACGTGATGTGGGACGCCGAAGTCAACGTCGATCTGCGCACGATCGGCATCCAAGGCTCAGCTCACGCCGACCTGGTGCGCTACCGCTACACCGGCGATGACGTTGGCAACGCCACCATCGACTGGCTCACCCGGTATCTGTGGGTTCCTGATCTGGTGGTGGAGCTCAAGACTGCGGGCGGGTTCGCCTTCAAGCGTCAGTCCACCTCGTTCAGTGGCCCGCCGTCCGGTCCGAAGTACGGCCACATCGTGCAGGGTGCGCTCGCTGCAGCTGCACTCGGCGCGCCGAAGCTGATGGTGGCGTACCTCGCGCTCGACATGCTCTCGGTCGGTGAGGCCAAGAAGCAGCACGTCGATGACATCGGTCGCTTCGGTGCCGAGTGGCACTACATGACCGAGGACATCGAACTCGCTGTCGAACATGAGCGGCTGCGCATCAAGCGCCTGCTCCACCAACGTGACCACGACATCCTTCCGACCCGCACCCTCGACGACCCGACCGAGTACCCCGCTGGTGCTGTCGTCGTCCGCTTCCCCGGCGGAGCGAAGGCGCAGTGGCAGGTGCAGGTCGATGACTCGATCGTCGATGCGGGCACGACGTGGATGTGCGACTACTGCGAGTTCAACAAGGACTGCAAGGAGGCCGGCGACGGCACCGTGGTCAGCTTCGACGAGGACCTGTTCTGATGCAACCATCAACCGTTATCCATCTGGCACACCACATCTCCACCGACCGAGTGATGTGCGGTGGGTTCATCGGCCAGCACATCGTGACCACCAACGTCGACGAGGTGACCTGCAAGCTGTGCAAGA